>Ga0307432_1001834_pt1 | contig 12200 bp, 17 predicted proteins | sample SalMarWE160150MG_FD_202158 | JGI IMG/M metagenome (GOLD analysis project Ga0307432, IMG submission 202158) | Salt marsh sediment microbial communities from the Plum Island Ecosystem LTER, Massachusetts, United States - WE1603-150 | ecosystem: Environmental > Aquatic > Marine > Intertidal zone >...
AAGCTGGAAGGCTTGATCTATGACCAGCCGGTGTTTGATATATATCCGGAGGAGTTTGATGAGACAATCTATGGTCTGGATTTTGGATATAATAATCCGATGGCTTTATTGCGAATTGACTTGAGGGACAACGAGGCTTATATCACAGAGAAATTCTATGCGACAGGACGTACGACAAGCGATCTGATTGAACTACTTCCGGGCCTGGGTGTCAATATGTCTGATCCGATTTATGCTGATTCGGCGGAGCCGGACCGGATTGAAGAGCTCAGGCGCGCAGGATATAATGTGTATCCGATGTCAAAAGGTGCCGGTTCGGTGCAGGCAGGGATTGATTTCATACAGTCGCTTCAGGTGCATTCACGTCCTGAGAACATAAATTACAATGCTGAAAAGGGTTTATATCAATGGCGGGTCGATAAGGATGGTCGATTAATGGATGAGCCGAAGAAAGAGAATGACCATGCGATGGATGCAGAGCGTGGTGCTTTGTGGACGCATCTTAGTAAACGGGTGGAGTCATTTATACAATGAGTATCAAATCTTGGTTTGCTGATATATTTACACCGAAGGCGTTAGGAACGTCGCAGGTCGGGATAGTAGGTACTGGATCGCTTTACCCGCAATATCCGCCGTCGGATTACACTGATATGGCGGCAGGCGGGTACGGCAAGAATGAGGTTGTTTATGCCTGTATCGCAGCAATAGTATCTTCATTCGCGGAGGCGCCGCTTCGGGTTTACAGCGATAAGGATGATTCCGAAATTCCGTTACATCCACTTCGGCAGTTAATTCAAAATCCAAGTCCATTTCACAGCGAATATGAGTTATGGGAGATGGGGCTGATATATCTACTGTTAGATGGTAATTTGTTCTTTGAGAAAGTCCGGTCTGCGTCGAACAAGGTAGTTCAGTTATTGCCGATGCGTCCTGATCGGACGCACATTGTACCGTCGAAAGAGGAGTTTATAGCGGGTTATCAATATGAAATCAATGGCGTTAAATACCCGCTTCGGCGCGAGGACGTTATTCATATCAAATATGGACATCCGCTTAATGATTACTTTGGACAGTCGCCGTTGCAAGCCGCTTTACGTCAGGTAGCAACCGATAATGAAGCAACGGATTTCACAAAGGTAACGTTACAGAACAGAGGGATTGCGCCTGGCTTGATTATCAAGACACAAGAAAAACTTGACGAGGCTCGGTTAGAACGATTACGATCGCAATTCCTTGCTCGATACAATGCTGATAATCGCGGCAAGCCGATGTTTCTGCAGAAGGATATGGACGTTCAAACGGTTAGTCTTAACTTGCATGAGTTGATGTTCCCTGATCTGCGTGATATTAGTGAGGCGCGGATATGTGCTGCGTACCGGGTGCCGCCGATTGTTATTGGGCTGAATGTTGGATTGAAGCGAGCGACGTTCGCGAATTATGAAGAGGCGCGCAAGGCATTTTATCAGGATACGATTCAACCGCTTCAGAATCGGGTTGACGACAGCATTAATCGGGGGCTTGTATCGGACTTCGGCGGAGGTGTTACCTGTCGGTTTGACATATCGCGAGTAACTGCACTGGCTGATATTCGACAGAAAAAGTGGAACAATGCGAAAGAAGGTGTCGTCGGTGGTTGGATGACGGTCAATGAGGCGCGTGTTGAAGTAGGGTTACCACAGGTACAGAACGGCGACGAGTTCCTTCGTGGACTTGCGATAACGGGGACGGAGGCGACGCCGATTGTCACTGCTCGTGCTAAGGGAGTCTCTTTAATCAAAGCAACACCTGGAGAATCCGGCGCGGGATTACTTCGGAGCGCCATCGGTCGCCGGGCGCGGGCAGAGGCTTATATTCCAAAGATCAAGACTTGGGCTGTTAAGGAATTTCAACTGGAAGCAAAGGAAGTAATGAAGGTTATCCGGAAATATGCACCGAAGGGTATAACGACAAAGGATCTGCTTCAACAAGAGCTTTTCGACTTAAAGGAGCTTTGGACAAAGCGGATTGGCGAGGATGGCGCCGAGATATTAATGATAATTTTGATTGATATTGGTATCGCTGAGGCAGCCCTGATTGGTGTTACGTTTGAATTGGGCAACGAGGCTGTACAGGCATTCATTAAGGACTATGGTTTCAAGTTTGCTGAGGGAATATCACACACTTCGATTCAGGATGTACAAGCAATCATACTTCGGGCGCAAACCGAAGGATTGAGTTATGCTGAAATGGTCGATGCGTTTACCGATCAATTCAAAAATTGGACATCGAAGCGCGCATTGATGGTTGCACGGACTGAAACGATCCGGGCTGGCAATCGGGGAGCTGAAGAGATATGGCGGATGGCGGGCGTCAAAGAGAAAGAGTGGCAGATAGCAAGTGATGCTTGCGATTATTGTGTTGCAATGCAAGGTAAAACGGCAGATATAGGCGCGAATTTTTATGAGCAGGGTGATTCGTTGACACCGCTTCCTAAGGACCCGGAGGACCCGGAGGATCCGCCGATAAAGCCGATGGTTTTCAATTACGAAGCGATACAGGCACCACCACTTCACCCGAACTGCTTAGTGGGTGAAACGCCCATCTTTGCCCCTGATCAGTTTGCCGCATTTATCGCCACCTATAACGGCATTGTAGTTGATATTGGTATTGCCGATGGCAGACGGCTTACCGTCTCCCCTAATCACATGTTCTTGACGTTGAATGGATTTATCGCCGCGAAGCATTTGCATAAGGGTGATCAGATACTTGATAGCGCCACGTCCAAGCGGATAGTCGGGGGTAACCCAAATAATAACGGGTATCCAACCGTGATCAAGGATGTAATTAATGCGTTTACGGAAACGCCTGGCGTGTCTACCAGACGCGTGCCAATGTCCGCCGAATATCTCCACGGCGATGCGCGATTCGTTAATGGAGACATCGATATTGTAGCGCCCGATGGCTTTTTGATGGGTAAAGTTAATCCCACGCCGCTTGAGAGCATTACAGAGGCGAATTTCAATCGGGCTGATATTGACAGGATTGGTTTCAATGGTTGCCGCGATTTTACATCGATGCTCTTCACTTTGAGTAACGCCGCGGACAGCATCATGGGCAGCCGCAGTGAGAGTAGAGCGTTCAGCGGGCGTGAGTCGTTGCATCCTGATGATATTAGCTTGGCTTCCGGTTCTGGGAGTGATTCGCTCTTCAGTAAGGATTCGGCGAATAACTCCGCGATCAACACCGAAAGCCTTCGAGAGTGCCAGTTCCGATTCGCCAGCGAGATAACGTTGGCAGATGTTGTCGACGTGAGTGTTCGTAAATTTAATGGTCATGTTTATGATCTCCAAACTTTATCTACAATATACACTGCCAATGGGCTATTGTCAAGCAATTGCCGGTGTGTTTTACTTCCGGTTGTATAAAGGAGTTATGTAATGAGATTTCTATTAGCAGTCTTCAAGTCGATCGGTTACCGATGGCGGGAGGCGTGTGAATATTATCCGGTGCATAAGGGTGGCATAAATACAGCTCCGAAGTCACCGCGTCCAGCGCCGCCTGCAGCAGCAAGACCTAAAAGAAGGATAATCACAATATGAAACCAGAAATACTAATCCGTCCGGTCACATTCAAGACGGCTGACAATGAGCTGAATGTAGTTGAAGGTTATGCGTCAGTATTCGATGTTGTCGATACTGATGAAGACGTAATAGTGCGGGGGGCGTTTAAGAAGACGGTGAAGGAGCGAGTACCCGCCGGTCTGGTCAAGTTCCTATCATCGCATCGGTGGGATGCTGAGAGCGTTCTGGGTACCGTAATTGAAGCCAAAGAAGACGATTATGGGCTTTTGTTTAAGGCACAATTGTCTGCGGCGCCATCGGCGCAGGAAATACGGATCAAGATGTTGGAAGGACACATTAATCGGTTATCGTTTGGATTTCAAACGATTAGAGATCGATACGGACATTCCGATGAATTGACCTTGACGCCGCAGAACAATAGCGAGCGAACGATTCGCTATGTCGAGGAAGTGAAATGGTATGAAGTGTCTGCCGTACCATTCGCGGCGAACGAAGAAGCTATCATTACGAGCGTCAAGGCTGGCGCGTTGTTCGATCTGGCAATGGCGGGCAAGATCGACGAAAACGAAATCAAAGTTGCTTGTGATCGGCTATTAAATTTAGTCAGTGATGAGCGAATTGATATATTGAAATCCTTAATTGCCGGGACGGAGCTTGAATTGCCACCACCCACAGGAGAGGATGACGATGATGTGCATTCGTTTGAACGGATGCAACTTGAAACGCAGTTGAAGTATCATGGAGTAATTTAATAATGAATCCAGAAATTAAGGCTCTGCTTGAAAAGGCGGAGGCGAAGTACAATGAAGGCAAGGCAATTGGTGACGTCGCTGTCGAAGAGAAGCGCAAACTGACCGGCGAGGAGCACGCGAAGGTCAAGGATCTTTGGGAAGAGTCGTTGAGTCTCAAGCATCAAGCCGATGAGATGCAGAAACTTGACGGAATGAGCAATGAGCTTGACGGCTATTTCAATGATCCGGTTCATAAGCATCCGGTCGGGGATGGTGAAACGAAGGATAAGGTTACCGAACCGACGCCGGATATGGTTATCGAAAGGAAGGCGTTCGATAACTGGCTTCGACGGGGTAAAGAAGCGCCGCCCGAAGAGAAGAAGGCGTTGACGCGTCTGACCGATCCCGCGGGCGGGTATTTATGTCCGCCGGACATTCAGAGCAAGATTATCGTCAAGCGGGACCAGGCAACTTTCATTCGTCCGCTTTGCGAGGTTATCACCACATCGAAGGATAAAGTGATTTATCCGGCGTGGGATGATGACTGGGATATGAACATGATGGGTGAGACGGAGGCATTCACCGAAGAGACGGATGACACCGTTGCCGGTGAATTGACCTTGACGCCGCATAAGGCGGGTCGTGTTCTGAAAGTATCACAGGAGTTGCTTGAAGATCAGGACTTCAATCTTGAAACCAAGATTGCTGAGCGGTTCGGTTACAAGCTGGGACTTCTGCAGGAGCAAAAGTGGATCAAGGGAACTGGCGTAAGCCAGCCGGAGGGTTTCCTCGTTGCAGGTATTACGGGACACGACATCTCAACGGCAACATCGGGTGTTATCGTACCGAAGGATGTTCAGGCGTTCCCGTACCGGCTTGCAGCGCAATATCGGACACCGTCATGTCGGTGGATTATCCCGAACGTAACGATGTTGCAGTTGATCTTGCTGAGGTCGAATGCCGATGGCGCGGACACGGGGAATTTCCTCTGGCAGCCATCGTGGCAGGCAGGAACGCCGCCGACGCTTGCGGGCTTTGGCTTCATTGAAGTCCCGGATGCGAACTGGGCTGCATTGACTGCCGACGGACATCCGCTGTTAGCGTTCGGTGATCTGAGCGCATATATAATCTGTGATCGGGTTGGTTTCACGATCCAGCGACTGGTTGAGTTGTATGCTGCAAACGACTATGTCGGTTTCAAAGTACGCGCACGTTTCGACGGGAAGCTGTCTGACGTGAATGCGATCATCAGACTCAACCGTACATAGGAGGAGACAAAATGAGTCATTCAGATTTAACGAACAATATCGGGATTATCCAGACGCTTGATCCTGACGCGCAAACCACGACATCCGATTTAGCTTGTACTGGTGTCGATGGTGCGAATTGCGAGAGTGTTCTGCATATCATTGGGGTCGGTGTTACCAATGAACATTCCGCAAATCATCACACGCGTTTGGTTATTCAGGAATGCGACGATGATTCAACTTATGTCGATGTTACCGATGCGAACATGGTTGAATTCACAATCGATGGTGTTGTAACCGCGATGGAGGATGCAACGACAGGTCTTTTGAAGGCACTTGATGCCGCTGCTGATGACGATAAGGTCTATACAGCAGAGTACAAAGGACAGAAACGGTATTCCCGTATTCTCTTAGAAGAGAATGGAACCACAACGACTGGTGATTTCAGTTGTCATGCAATTCAATGGGCGCGTTCAAAGAACGCTGCATCCGGCGTACTTGGTGCGAACTGACCATTGACTTAAACAAATCTGCGGGGAGGGGATTATCCCCTCCCTTGCAGCTATCGTTTTTACGGCTCATTGCATTCAGGAACGGTGATATATATTGTGATCCACAGAATACGGATATGCACGAGGACTTGATCGAGGTACGTGGATTATGTGATACGGATCGATTGACCGGGTTCGTTCGGGCAGATTTCATGCCTGACCATATTGATGACTTGGTTAATGTAGATAAGTATCGATTGATTATCCATCAGGAAGAGGAGGTATTCTGGGTCAATGATGTACGTCAGACTATTGAAAAAAAGTGTAGGCATCAAATTAACCGGATGATAATATCGGATCATCGACGGATTTTATTAGGCGGGTGTTGGATTATAACAGCAGGTGCAAATATACAGCGGATTATCAATGGTCGCATCGTTTATATGAATGGTGGGATCGTTAAATATCTTGCCGGTGGCTCGATTAGTTATTACCGGGCTGGGTTAATTAAACATTGGGTTGACTATGAGGGAAATGAAATTCAAACGGAATGTTGCATTCGGTGAAAAGATACTTGCTACACGGGGAGAGGTTCTTACTGAGGCTGAGCTGGGATTTCGGATGCGAAAATTATTGGTTGCGAGGGGAACTGCACTTTTGACAATAGCTGAATCACCGGAGCCTGAGAAGGTTGTATCAAAGCCGAAGTCACCGCCTGAAGATAAGGCAGTGAAGCCGAAATCAACGAAAAGGAAATCAACAAAATCGAAGGGTAGAACATGGCATTCAGGACATTAAATTCGATCACTCACGTTGCACTGACGCTTGCGCCGGTTGATGGGCTGGGTTGGGCGCGGGTCAAGCACCAGGCACTCGTAGGCAATTCTGGTGATACATTAGCCGCCGGTCTTTATTTATCAATCGTTTTACAGCATTCCGATACTGAAACCGATGGTGATTTCGCGGCGGTAACAGATCGGCAATCATGCAACGGGAATTCCATGCGGCGCGATTGGAACGAAATATCATCCGGAAACGCCGAACGCCGACGAGTACTAAATGGCTGATTTAGTTACACTTGCGGAAGTCAAGGTATTTCTAAACATCGATCATTCTGACGATGATACTTTGCTTGATGGCTTGATCGATTATTATACGGCAGTCATCGAGGAGTATTGCGACCATGATTTTACTCAAGCGTCGCAGACTGAATATCTTGATGGCGGTCAACGGGATTTGATTGTCGGGAAATTGCCGATTGCGAGCATCACGTCGATTGCTGATACAGAGGATGATGATGCGCTTGCCGATGCAGACGATTATGATTTCGATCCGAATGCTGGATTGATTTATCTGACGAGTAATTCAGGAATTTGGACGAGGGGGCGCCGCCGGTGGAAAGTGATTTATGTAGCCGGGCATGATGGCGCGCCGAGCGACGTGAAGCTGGCAACGTTCAAGCTTATCGCCGGGGATTACAGCCGAAGAGATTCAGGTTTGAAGTCTGAGCATCTTGGTGATTATTCATATATTCGGTTTGATGATTTCCCTGCAGACGTGAAGGTTATTCTGTCGAAATACACACGGATAACGATTTGATCGGGTTAATGAAATCGAAGATCGAAGTCCAACGCAAAGCGCGGGTATCGGATGGTCAAGGTGGTTTTACTGAGAGCTGGGCAACGATCTCAACGGAACGGGGGCGGATCCGACCAGCCAGCGCCGGTGAACAAATTGCAGGCGACAAAGAACAGGGGAGCGTGAGTCACATTGCGTATTTCCGACATCGGGCGGATGTAACAAGCGACTGTCGGCTTGTGCGCGGATCCGATGGATTAGTGGTTGAGGTTCTGGCGGTCAGACATCCTGGTGATGGTGATCGACATCTTGAAGTTAACTGTACAGAGGTGCAGTAAGTTGGGTATTCGGGTTACATGGAATGCTGATAAAGTTATTCAGGAAGCGAGCAATATACTTGAACGTGGGATGTTTAAGGCAGTTATCTTTGCTGAGCGAAAATGTAAGCAGCTAGTTAGTCGTGGACAACCACGGCGAGTTACGCCTCGAGGAGTGAGAGGACTTGATCCTTCCCGACCAGGAACGCCGCCTAAAGTTGTAACAGATACACTTCGCACAGCTATTGGGCATGAGGTAGTTAGACGTGGCGGCTATGCGCATACAAAAAAGATCATTGGATATTTAGGAGTGCGTAAAGGTCCTGCTGAAGATTATGGGCTTTATCTTGAGCTTGGGACATCAAATAAATCTGGCGGAGTTAAAATGGCGGAACGTCCATATTTGCGTCGAACGGTTATTACGTATCGGCATCGGCTTGGCAAACTAATTGTAAGCGGATGAGTGATTTCACAAAAGCGTTCTATACGCGATTGTCAAGTGATGCAACACTAATAGCATTACTTCAGACTTACGGCGGCAATCCGGCAATTTTCAGTGGTGATCTGGTGCCGGATGATGCTGAGCTGCCTTATATCGTTATATCGTCGCCGGTTGGTGATGAGCCGTTTGATACCAAGACGACACGTGGGCGCGAACAGATTCGTGATATTCGATGTTATGTTCAGGATGAGGGGAGTTCAAAGGCAATTGAAATTATTGCAGAGCGGGTACGAACATTATTTCATCGGCACACGCTTGCGATCGACAATAACACAACAGTTATAGCGTCAGCGTCTGGCGCAATTACAATGCCGCTTGAGGGCGCGCCTGGCGAGAAGATCGCCGGACGAGTGGTAACGGTCAGGCTTATAGCAATGGAGAGTTGAGATGGCTACTTTAGCGGTTCAGGAACTTGATGAGGATGGTATTATTCGGGATACTGATAGCGATATATTCGTTGCGGCAGCAACTGCTGGTGATGAGTATATCAATAATTTCCCAACAGTCCTTGTCGTAAAGAATACTGGAGCAGCGAGTCGAACAGTTACGATCACCGCACAGAAAACCTCGATCCGGGTTGCTGGATTTGGACAGGATATTACAATCAGTAATATCTCGTTGGTGATTGATGCAGCCGATAATCAAGACGAGGCGTGGGTCGTTGTACCTACAGCCGGTTATAATGATGGTGATGGCAAGGTTCAGATTACATACTCCAGTGAAACAGACCTGAAGGTCTGTGCATTCAAACTCGCAAACGTAGGTTAGGAGGTAAACATGGCAGAGATAAACGGCGCGGATGTATTGCTCCGCGTAAATACGGGCACATACGCCGTGCCTGTTTGGACAACGGTCGGATCACAACAAGATGTCGACTTCGGTGAGACTTCAGATATGATTGATGTATCATCGAAAAACAGTAGATCGCGAAAGTTGCTCTATGGTCGCTATTCGGCATCGGTGACATTGAGCTATCTCTATATTCCGGACGCGGCAGATTTAGCAGCATTAAAGGCAGCAATACGTGGCGGTACGGTGATGAAGATTCGCCGGCAATATTCTGGAACAGACATCGAAGAAGCAGATTGTCTTGTTGCTGATAAAAAGGATACTTTTCCGGATCAAGCTCCAGCAACTGGTAGTGTGACACTTGAGGTTTCAGGTGATTGGGCGGCAGTATGAGCGTAAAACTTGAGATCGGAGGTCGTGAGCGGGTCATCCGGTTTACGATGCGATCCTATGCTGGGTTGCAATCTGAAGCCAAGCAGATTGGATTGAAGCCTGATTTATCGAACCTTGATCCATCCAATATGCTGCACTTGACCGGTTTGCTTTGGGCTGGGCTCTTGCCGGACGATCACGATTTATCGTTTGATGAGGTTCTGGATTGGGAGACAAATCCGGCAATGTTTGCCGAACAGGTCGCGGAGGCATTCGGCAAGTCGCTGGGGGAATCGAAAGCGCCGGTCGAACATCCAGCGATAAAGCCGAAGCAGCGTCGGGCTTCGACTGGCGCGAGGCGTACAAATTAGCAATCCAAGCAGGAGTGCAGCCGTGCGATTTCTGGATGATGACACCGTTGGAATTTACCTTAATGGCGGCAGCATATACCGGTCGGGTGGAGCTGCAAATACAGGTATCAATTCAGCAGGCGTGGCTCACGGCTGTACTATCGCGGGCAAAGACCATTCCACCTTTGCATCGGTTACTCCCGAAGCAGAAACCAATAAAGGAGATCAGTTTGATTGATCGACAACGACAACATAATGAAATATGCAGGAGGTTAGATGGCTGATCTTCCACCATTGGGATCAGTGAAGGTTGATATAACTGCGAATATGGCGCAATTAGTGCGTGGCTTGAAAACAGCGCAAGAGAAAACTCGTGCGGCTACTAACATCATGGGAAATGATGTTGAAAAGTTAGGTAGTTCGGCGAAATATCTTGGTTCTGCATTCGATAAGTATGAAATAAATTTAGAAAAAGTAACGCGCAAGACTCGTAAATCCACCAAAGAGATCGGAGACGAGTTTAAGAAATCGCATAGCAAAATACGGGTATCTGCGAGTGGCATAACTGGGGGGCTTGAGAAAATGCGAATGGCTATTGCGCGTATTCGTAATGCAACCTTGCTTTTCAAGTTTGCATTAGCGGCTACTTTTTATGCTGTTACGCGCTTCGTAAAGGGGGCGGTTAGTGCATACAACCAGCAGGAATTAGCAGAACGTCAGCTTGCACAACGTATTAAATCGACGGGCGCCGCTGCGGGAATGACGGCTGATGAATTAAAGAGTATGGCTTCTTCACTTCAAAAGGTAACTACTTATGGTGATGAAGCTATTATCGAAATGCAAGGACTTCTACTGACATTTACGAATATCGGACGTGATGTAATGCCAGATGCAGTTGAAGCTACGCTTAACATGAGTACTGCTCTTGGTCAGGATTTGAAGTCATCGGCGCTTATGCTTGGAAAGGCTCTCAATGATCCGATATTAGGGATAACTGCTCTTTCACGTGCAGGAATTCAATTTACAGTTCAACAAAAGGAGATGATAAAGAAATTAATTGAAACTGGACAGACAGTTAAAGCCCAGCAAATGATATTGCAGGAATTTGAGAAACAGATGGGAGGAGCGGCGAGAGCAGCGCGTGATACCTTCGGCGGTAGTATTCAAGGGTTAGCGAATGCGCTTGGTGATTCGATGGAGAATATTGGAAGAATCATTGCAAAAGTAACAGCACCAGCCGTAAAACAACTTGCTAAAGAATTTGAGACATTAAATGAAGTTCTTGCTAAGCCAGAGGTTAAACAAAAGGAGACATTCATATTTGAAGGTCAATATGATGTTATTGGAATGCAGCGGGCACTTCAAGCGACAAAAGACAAAATGAAACCGATTGAAGCAAAAATGAAAAGGCTTTATGAGCTATATGGGGCTGGTGCTTATGTAGGAAGAGCGGGGGAGAGAATGAAAAAATTGCGACAGGAATTAGCACCTTTAGCAGCCTTATTAAACGAAATAGAAAATTTGATGGCACGTGCCCGAAAATCACGATTTGCTCCTAAAGAAGAGAAACCTGAAACAATAAGTCCTCCAGACCCAAAAGAATGGAATGAACACTTGAAAAGATTGGAGGGGTTCGGTGTTCGCAGAAGAGCAATAATGGCTAAACATCAGCAGGAATTATTAGATGACGAAAAAGAATATGAAGAGGAATCACGCAGAACATGGGAAGCAAAAGAGCAAATGCGAATCGATGCTCTTGATACGATGAGACATGAAGTAAAGGAAGTCTTTAGTAAGATGAGCTATTTCGCGGAGCAGGCAGCGCGGAACATTCAGGATGCCTTCGCCGATTTCTTATTTGATCCGTTTGAGAAGGGATTGCAGGGAATGTTGGAATCATTCATAAATACACTTCGACGGATGGCGGCAGAAATGCTGGCTGCAAAGATATTGTTTTCAGTATTCAGTGGAACACCATTAGGTAAATTCTTTCCGAATCCTGCACCACAAGGATCTTCTATGGCAGGCGGTATGTTGGCTCCGGTTGGTGGAGCTGGTGATGTAACGGTTATGATCGATGGCGTTCAGGTTGCTTCGCACATCCGAACGCTTGAACAGTTTAACAACCGGCGGGGATATTGATTGCTGAGATATATAAAAATGGTATCTGGAATAAGCTGGTCTGGATCCAGGGGGACGATCCATTAGTTGTGATCGAGGTTGAGCAGGATGTACTTTTCAATTTCGTCAGTTCCTATGCTAC
>Ga0307432_1001838_pt1 | contig 12189 bp, 9 predicted proteins | sample SalMarWE160150MG_FD_202158 | JGI IMG/M metagenome (GOLD analysis project Ga0307432, IMG submission 202158) | Salt marsh sediment microbial communities from the Plum Island Ecosystem LTER, Massachusetts, United States - WE1603-150 | ecosystem: Environmental > Aquatic > Marine > Intertidal zone >...
TATTTTACCATAGGCAGCAAAGAGGCGGAAACGATGATTCCCGCGGCAAAGGCAAAAAGAAATTTTATGGAAGAGACGGTAGTGCGTTCTTTCGAATCTGGTGAGATAACACCAAGCAACGCCGTGTAGGGAATATTGATTGCTGTATACAACATCATGATAGCAATAAATGTAACATAAGCCCAAATAAGTTTTCCCCTTGGATCAAAGTCAGGCACGGTAAAAGTAAACACGCCGACAATCGCGAACGGCACACACAACCAAAGTATATAAGGCCTGAATTTCCCCCAACGAGTTTTTGTGCGGTCGGCTATCATGCCCATCATCGGGTCATTGACACCATCCCAGATTCGGCTTATGAGAAACATGGTAGCCGCAGCAGCAGCCGGAATAATAAATACGTCCGTGTAGAAAAAGGTAAAATACAGCATGAAGGTCTGCCAGTATAGTACTGAAGCAAGGTCCCCAAAACCATATGAGATTTTTTCCTTGAATGGCAGTTTTTGCACTCCGTTACTCATAGTAATTTCCTTTCTAAACTTGTGTATTTGATTAGAATTTTTCCCGACCAACAAATAACCGCGCAAGGCATTCGACTGAAATCGTCTGGAGTGTTCTAAAATTCATCCATTCGTCTATATTTGCTCTTGCCCATGGCTTTCTGCGAAGGCGGGTAAAATGGCCGTATTTTGTCGTGTAATGCTAATCACAACAAGGCTTTATTGCAAGCTTTTTTGCAGAAGTTATTTAGCACAATTTTTTGGTGAGGTAAAAGGACTCCCATTTTGCCGGCAGGGAGCAATAGTTTTTTTGGCTGCGCAGCGGCCTTCCGAATATCAAGACATCTGAAGAACAAAGCCCGTAAATACTCGCCTAAGAAGGTATTACAACTGGGCCCGGTAGGATTCGAACCTACGACCAATGGATTATGAGTCCACTGCTCTGCCGCTGAGCTACGGGCCCGCTTAATAACATAAGTCTCTGCAGTAAGTACAAGTTACCGTTTGCAATCCTTGCAGAAGATCGCAAGCATCCACTCAACTCGGGGTGACTGGATTCGAACCAGCGACTTCCTGCTCCCAAAGCAGGCGCTCTAGCCAAACTGAGCTACACCCCGCAGAAGCAGGGCACATATATTGTAAAAACTATTCTACACGAAGTCTGTCAATGCTGCAACAGAGTGAAAAATTCCAAAAATTCAAAGATGGGGCGTTTCTAAAATGCTTTTAATGGCCCTAATTACCACATTTTCCTTAAAAAAAGTTTGCAAATTTGCGATAATAAATATAGAATTAGAGTGTATAAATAACCACATAATTTGTTTGAAAAGCTAAAAAGCCCGGAAGCAAGCCCGCCATACGCGTGGCGGGCAAGGTTTGGGTTGTAGGAGACAAGTGATTATGGCTGGTATGTTCTATTCATTACAAGAAGCTGCTGAGAAACTCAACAAAACAGAGGACCAGTTAAAGGAGCTGGTCAAGCAGGGTAAATTACGTGAGTTTCGTGATGGCTCAAATTTACTGTTTAAGATAGGTGAAGTTGAGACATTATTGTCCAAGACGACTGTCACAGATCCCGAGAAACCCCCGGCACCGGAGACCCCGGCCGCAGAAGAACCTCAGCCAGAACAGCCCACAGAGCAGGTTGCGGCAGCAGAGTCGAGAGAACCACCAGAGCAGGAACAAGTACCGGAACCAGAGAAGGAGATATCATTGGTGTCGGAAACAGGGGCTGCAGCTTCAGAAAGCGGTCTGACGGAAGCAGACACCGCTATCACAGGTGAAGGTATCAGCGTCCTCGGAGAAACAGACAAGGATTATACGATAACTGAGGATATGATGGCAGAGACGGTGGGCGCAACAAAGGCGCCGGGGGCAACCGGCCAAACACCCGAACCCTCATTAGAGGAGATTGAAAAAGACGTAAATCTGGATACTTTTGGCAGCGGCTCCGGGCTACTGGACCTTTCACTGCAGGCCGATGACACTTCATTAGGCGGCATACTTGATGAAATTTACACGGCTGAAGGTGAGGGCCAAGAACCGGCAGAACCAGAACCCGGCACTGCTGCAGATCTCACCGCCGAGGTGGAGGGAATGATTTCGGAAGAGGAACCGGCTGCCCCACAACCTGCCGCAGATGTAGCGGCAATAGCTCAACCTTATGCCGAGCCAGAGCCCGATGTCCTGAGTAAAACCCTCGTAATACTGCTGTTCTTGACTTTGGTGGCCCTTCTTTATACAGCAGTCGTGACCATAGCAGGTCAAAGAGGGGTGATGCCTTCTATCTTAGCAGCAATACAGGGCGTGATATGGTATATTGCAATTGGGGCCATCGTGGTCGCAGGCTTGGTTATTGGCGCGGCTTTTATGCTCACCGGTGATTTCGGCAAAGCCCTTAACAAACCAGCTAAGCCGAAAAAGCCCAAAAAAGCGAAAAAAGCAAAGAAAAAATCATAAACTCACCAGGACGAGACTGTTTAGATTCAGCCTTCGTAGCCGAAACGGCTACTTCGGCGAAGTAGGCAGCTATCTCAAATCCATTCTCCGTAGCAGGCCTACTCCGCCAACCTCGCTCCGCCGATACCACTCTGCGAAGCAGCGCTTCGCTGCAAAGTATGAGAGCAGCTACGCAAAGGCGAGAGCGGCTGCGAAGGATGAATCGCTCAGGGCCTGGCTGATTTTTTCTCAGCTTCTTCTGAGCGAATAATTGTTTGCATCCAGACTCCACCCCATATTTTATTAAGTTTGTTCTTGACGGCTAAACGTATATAGGTTTTATTTATATAAAATAAATGGCTTGTGTATTTTTAAGGATGATAACTCGTCTCGGCGTAGGCTCGCCGAGCCGTAGCGGGAAAGGGATAAACAATAATTTTCTTGGAAAGGATTGAAAGATGCGAACTGTTAAACTCTTAACGTTTTTTCTTTTAAGTATTTTTCTGGTACTGCTAAACGGCTGCAACGCTGAACTACAAGACCTCAAAATCCAGAACGATACGCAACGCAAGCAAATAGCTGACCTGAGGAGCCAGGTGCAAACTGCCAACCTGCAGATTGAGCAGTTGAAAAGGCAACTCGCCGATGCTAAAGAAAAAGGTGGTATTAACGAAGATGCTCTGAAACAACAAATTACTGCGCTTGAGGAAGACGTGAAGAAAAAGAATGACTTGATTGCTTCGATGCAGGGAAAATTGCTCTACGGGGCAGTAGCATTGCCGGTCGAGCTTAGCACTATGCTCGAGGATTTCGCCAAAGAACATGAAATGGTTAGCTTCGATGAAAGCCGGGGAATAGTGAAGTTTGAAAGCGATTTGCTTTTTGAAAAAGGAAGCGATAACGTGGCGCCTTCAGCGATTGAAGCTGTTAAGTTACTCTGTGGAATCTTGAATTCTGAGCAGGGCAAAAAATTTGATATCATAATTGCCGGCCACACTGATGATATTCCTATCCTCAAGCCGTCCACAAAAGCAAAACATCCGACCAACTGGCACCTATCAGCCCACAGAGCAATATCTGTGCTGGACGCAATGGCGGGCAACAACATAGACCAGAAACGAATGAGTGTCCGTGGCTTTAGTGAATATCGGCCGGTGGCACCGAATAAACCTGATAAAGGAGGCAATCCGCAAAACAGACGGGTTGAGATTTATATCGTCCCCAAGGGTATGTAGCAACATCAGAGGACAGAAAACAGAAGCCTGCCCTGAGCGAATTTATACTGAGCGGAGTCGAAGTAGTCGAAGGGACAGAAGACAGAGAACAGATGAGGGACGAGGGATGAGAGAGCAGGACTTCTGACTTCTGATTGATGCTTTTTTTGGCGGGCTTAGCAAAGCGAGTTACAAATAAGAGCTACAAATCGTGAGTAAGGCAGAACACACTTTAATTATTGTTAAGCCGGACGCAATCCAGCGGCACCTGGCCGGCCGGATAATAGAGCGATTCGAAAGAAAAGGCCTCAAGCTCGTTGCCGCAAAATTCATGCAAATCTCAAAAGAGCAGGCAAGTCAACTCTATGCAGTTCATCGAGACAAACCTTTCTACGAAGGCCTAATAGAATATATCACTTCGGCACCGTCACTTATAATGGTATGGGAAGCCCAGAGGGTTATAGATATGGCTCGCAAAATGATGGGTTCTACATTCGGCTATGAAGCCCAGCCGGGCACTATCCGCGGCGATTTTGGCTGCTCGCAAAGACACAATCTTGTTCATGGGTCGGATAGTCCCGAATCGGCTGAGCAGGAAATAAAGCTATTTTTCAGGCCTGATGAAATTGTTGATTACAAGCTGGCTGATGCACAGTGGCTTTACCCCGTCAGGAAAAATACATAGCGGATGTGTAAGGGCTAAAAGCCACACTTGAGCTTTCTCCGTAAGGAGTCCCTATGACTAACGGGGTCTATGGACCAAAAAAGTAGAGTGAATAGATTTGGGTGAGAGTATGTAATGGCAAGAAAAGTCATCAGTTACGTTGTGTTGTTGTCAGCGCTTGTGACAGTTGGTTGTGGGCCGAAGGCGTTTTTAGTCCGGCCTGTGCCGCTGCAACAAGAGCTACAAGAGAGGGAAATAGAACGTGACAAAGGCTGGTTTGTCACTGATAAAATAGCCGTTATCGATGTCGATGGGTTGATGGTCAACAGGCAAAAATGGGGGCTTATTCAAAAGGGTGAAAATCCCGTGAGTCTGTTTGTAGAAAAACTGGACAGGGCACGTAATGACCCGGATGTGAAAGCGGTGGTGCTGCGTCTGAATTCGCCGGGAGGGACGGTTGGTGCAAGTGATATAATGTATCACAAACTGAGAGAGTTCAGACAGAAAAGCGGCAAGCCCGTTGTGACGTGCATGCTGAGTATTGCGACCAGCGGAGCATATTACTTAGCGTGTGGCTGCAATGGGATTGTGGCGCAGCCGGGCAGTGTTACCGGCAGTATCGGTACGATAGTGCAGACGATAAGTTTTGCCGGAACGATGGAGAAACTGGGGATTAAAGCCGTAGCGATTAAAAGCGGCGAATTGAAAGATATGGCGTCACCTTTGCACGATTTAAGCGAGAAAGAACGAGAGGTGCTACAGGGAATTATTACACAATTCTACGAGCAGTTTCTGGAAGTAGTGGCTGACGGGCGAAAAGAGCTCAAACAGCAGAAACTGCAAGAGCTGGCGGACGGCAGAGTGTTTACTGCAAAAGAGGCGCTTGAGCAAGGGTTGATAGACAAAGTTGGTTATCCGGCTGACGCAATCGCCTGGGCGAAAGAGATGGCAGGGATTACGAGAGCACGAGTGGTTATTTATCATCGGCCTGTCAGCTATAAGCCGAACATTTATGGGTCGGAATCGAGCGCCGTCAGTGGGATGGGGTCATTTATAAATGTGGAAATGCCGGATTGGCTGACTATGAGCGGGGTACAGTTTTTGTACCTCTGGCAGCCGGGATTGGAATAATAAGAAAACCCGAGTAAAATTGGGTGCGAAATATAAGATTGCCCTCCCTTGCCGATTTATGGGGACTCCTCGCAACGCAAGGGGCGAAAGCACCACAACCTATACTAATACCTACCTTACAGCCAAAGCCACCTTCAAAACAGGTCATTGCTAAATTTGAGGGAAAATTGAATTGCATATTCGTTCATAAAAGTTACAATGAGTTTTTTTGACAATGACAGCAAAGAAAAAACCTGGGTTTGTCTGTAAGGTGCTTTAGATAAAGTAGTTATATACCGGTAGTGCTCAAACCCCTATAAATGCAATAAAATAATTGTCGTAAGCGTTATTCCTTATGAAAGGGAGTGTTTTACCCCGTTCCTTGGAGTGGCTGGGTTTACGGAATGCTTCCGATTACATTTTGGTTAAGGAGAATGAGAAATGGCAAGACCAGTTACACTATTTACCGGGCAGTGGGCAGATTTGCCACTGGAAAAATTGGCCAAGAAAGCGGCAAGCTGGGGATACGATGGCCTGGAGCTTGCCTGCTGGGGCGACCACTTCGAGGTCGATAAGGCCCTGAAAGACAGGAGCTACTGCAAGGCCAAGCGAGAGTTGTTGCAAAAGTACGGCCTTAAAGTGTTTGCAATATCATCACATCTGGTTGGTCAAGCAATCTGCGATAACATTGACGAGCGTCATAAAGCAATCCTGCCTGGAGATGTCTGGGGCGACGGAGACCCGGAAGGTGTCCGAAAGAGAGCGGCTCAAAAAATGATTGATACCGCAAAAGCAGCCAAGCGACTCGGGGTGAAAGTTGTCAACGGCTTTACAGGCAGCTCAATCTGGCATTTGCTTTACGCGTTTCCACCGATAATGCCAGATGCACTTGAAGCAGGTTACAAGGATTTCGCAAAAAGATTCAGGCCAATCCTTAATGCTTTTAAGGACCTGGGTGTAAAATTTGCTCTCGAAGTTCACCCGACAGAGATTGCGTTTGATATTGCCTCGGCACAACGTGCCCTTGGAGCCATCAGAAATCACAAAGCCTTCGGTTTCAATTATGACCCAAGCCACCTTGGTTACCAGGGAGTTGATTATGTCAAGTTTATCCGTACCTTCGGCGACCGTATCTTTCACGCTCATATGAAGGACGCCTGGTGGGGTCATGGTGACGGCACTGTTGGTGTGTTCGGTGGCCATACGGAGTTTGCAGACCCCCGGCGGTACTGGGATTTCCGCTCTATAGGTCATGGCAATATCAACTTTGAGCAAATTATAGTGGCTTTGAATGATATCGGCTATCAGGGACCACTTTCGATTGAGTGGGAGGATAGCCGTATGGACCGTGAGCACGGTGCCAAAGAGGCCTGCGAGTACATCAAGAGGGCTGATTTCAAGCCTTCACAGCTTGCCTTCGACACTGCGTTCGAGAAAAGTAAAACGTAGCACGGGCTGGAAGCCCGTGGTACATGGAGAGAGCAGATTATGGCCAATAAGAAGCGTATCAGTCGGCGCCAGTTCATCACGGGCACGGCTGGGGCAGCTTTGGGGGCGATAAGTTTTCCGTACATCGTTGATTCATCGGCTCTCGGACAAGCCGGCTCACAGCGGCGAATTGCACCGAGCGAACGGATTACTATGGGCTGCATCGGTGTGGGCTGGCAGGGAAAAGGCAACCTCAACTCTTTCCTTGCCGAGAAGGACTGTCAAGTCATCGCAATTTGCGATATAGACAAAAATCATCTGCAAAGTGCAGTGAATCGAGTCAATGAGCATTATAAAAACAGAGACTGCGCTGCGTACCATGACTTTCGTGAGCTGCTGTCGCGCGATGATATCGATGCAGTTACACTCAGTTTACCTGACCATTGGCATGCGATACCGGCTATAGAAGCTGCGAGGGCCGGCAAGGATATATACGGCGAAAAGCCGCTTTCGCACACTTTCAATGAGGGTCGGGCGATATGCGATGCAGTGAAACGGTACGGTCGTGTATGGCAGATCGGCAGCTGGCAGCGGTCGCAGTCACAATTTCGCTTTGCCTGCGAGCTTGTACTGAACGGCCGAATCGGCAAAGTGCACACAGTTGAAGTAGGGTTGTATCCAGGCCATGCTGATTACTCAGGAACCGGAAGGCAGAAAGAGATATGCTCCCCGCCTAAGGAACTCGACTACGACTTCTGGCTTGGGCCTGCACCCTACGAGCCGTACTGTCCTGCACGGGTGCACAAGAACTGGCGATGGCACCTCGACTACGGCGGTGGCCAGTTGATGGACTGGATTGGCCACCATCTTGACATTGCACACTGGGGTTTAGGTTTCGACTACACCGGGCCTTATGAGATTGAGGGTCAAGGCAAATATCAAAAAGACGTTTTATGGAACAGCCCAACAAAATATCGCCTGACGGCAAAATACCATAAGGGTATTACGATAACTATAGCAGGAGGATACACTGATATCCGAGGTGGGACAAAGTGGATAGGTGAAGACGGTTGGGTTCGGGTCGACCGTGGGCGAATAGATGCACATCCCAGGGAACTGCTCGCAGAGAAGTTCGGGCCTAACGAGATACACCTGTTTCATTCACCCGGTCATCAGCGTAATTTCCTGGACTGCATAAAGAGCCGTGGCACAACGTTAGCGCCGTGTGAGGTTGCACACCGCTCGGTGACGCCTGGCCACCTCGGCCAGATTGCTATGCTGCTGGGACGCAAGATACGCTTTAACCCGGACACGGAAGAGATTATCGACGACCCAACTGCCACGAGGTTGCTCGGCAAGTCGATGCGCAGCCCGTGGCACCTGTAATAGTTATTGTCCGGCTACGGCTCGGCGCCTACGCCAAGACGAGTGGAAAGTGGATAAACAGATGGCACAAAATAAGAATATCAGTCGCCGACGATTTTTGAAAACGGCGACAGGTGCTGCCGCAGGCGCGCTCGCGTTTCCATATATCGTACCTTCTTCGGTGCTCGGAAAATATGGTTCGCCGCGGCGATTTGCCCCGAGCAATCGCATCACAATGGGTTGTATAGGAGTAGGTAGTCAGGGTACGTGGGATATGCGTGGATTTATAAGCAAGCCAGAGGTGCGGATATTGGCCATCTGCGATGTTGACAGAGGACATCGTGAGTCCGCCAAGAGGGAGGTGGACGAAAAATACGGCAATAGTGACTGCAAGACGTACCTGGATTTCCGCAATATAATCGAGCGTGATGACATCGATGCTCTTGCGATAGCAGTGCCGGACCATTGGCATTCGATACCAGCTATTATGGGGGCCAGGGCCGGCAAGGATATATACGCTCAAAAACCGCTGGCTCGAACTATTGGCGAAGGCCGGGCGATATGCGATGCAGTTAAGCGTTATAACATAGTTTGGCAGACGGGCAGCCAGCAGCGTTCGGACTGGAACTTCCGCCGGGCCTGCGAGCTGGTTCGCAACGGTCGCATAGGCAAGGTAGTCAAGGTTGAGGTTGGCCTTCCAACCGGAGGCAGCGGAGCCAATACTCCGGTGGAGCCCGTGCCTGTCGGTCTGGACTGGGATTTCTGGTTAGGTCCAGCACCGTGGCGGCCTTATACGAAGTTTGGCCCCGATGGACCTCACTGGAATTGGCGATGGATTATGGACTACTCCGGCGGTCAGCTTACCGACTGGGCGGGACACCACATCGACATTGCTCACTGGGGTCTGGGCCTGGACCGGACCGGTCCGCTCGAGATAGAAGGCCGAGGCGTTTATCCAAGAAACGGTACCTACAACACACCAATGCAGTATAAGATTATATGCAAATATGCCAACGGTATTGAAATGACTGTGATGAACGAGAGACAAATCCCGCGAGGGACAAAATGGTACGGCGATAAGGGCCGGATTCATGTCAATCGTCAGGGCCTTACCGCAGAGCCGCAGAGTGTTTTGGGTGAAAAGATTGGACCCGACGAAATACATCTATATGAAAGTCGAGACCATGCGCAGAATTTTATAGACTGTGTCAAGAGTCGTAAAGAGACAGTTGCTCCGGCGGAGGTGGCCCATCGGTCCATCAGCGTTGCGTTGCTGTCAGAAATAGCTATGCTCACCGAGAAGAAACTGTGGTGGGACCCGGAAAAGGAGATTTTCCTTAATAGTGATGAAGCCAACCGGATGCTGTCGCGGCCGATGCGCAGCCCGTGGCACCTGTAATTGCATACTGGACGCTCGATACCAGATACTGGATGAGTGATTATTGCCCCCCATGCTTTCTTGTGAAAGCAACAAGGGCGAAGGAAGACGAAAGGAGTAAAATGAATCAAAGGCTAAAAGTTACCCGCTGCACCGACTTGCGTCGGAAGACGCAGGGGCCGGTTAGCATAGCATTGCCTGCTATGTTGTGTCTGTCGATGATTACAAATACTTTACAAGCAGCATCGCCAAAAGAGCTGCGGAAGTTGTCGCCTCAAGAGGTGCAAAAAATAGAAAAGGCAGTGCCGAAGAAGGCGACCATCAGGCCTGCCGGGCAGCGGAAACTTCTGGTTTTCTGGCGGTGTGAGGGCTATTTCCACGAATCTATCCCTGTGGGTAACAAGGCGCTCGAGCTTATGGGCAAAAAGACAGGGGCATACGAGGCCGTAATCACCGATGACTATTCCGTGTTCACGGCGGAGAATCTCAAGCAGTTTGATGCAGTGTGCCTGAACAATACGACGCACCTTAAGTTTAATCCTAAAGCGACTCCTGAGCGATGCAAGGCACTGATGGATTTCATCAAGAGCGGGAAAGGCATAGTAGGTATCCACGCAGCCACGGATAATTTTTACCAATGGCCGGAAGGTCAACAAATGATGGGCGGCAAATTTACCGGCCATCCCTGGGGCAGCGGTGGGACCTGGGCAATAAAAATCGACGAGCCGAATCATCCGCTTACGGCGGCGTTTGGAGGAAAAGGATTTAAGATAAAGGATGAAATTTATCGAACAGACGCGCCGCTGTATTCACGAGATAAACAGCTTGTTCTGTTGAGTATCGATATGAGCGACGAGAAGACCAATAGCGTCAAGGGACTGAAGCCCACAGATGCAGATACCGGTATTAGCTGGGTCAAAACGTACGGCAAGGGTCGGTTATTCTACTGCTCACTCGGGCACAATAATAGTGTTTACTGGAACCCGGCGGTGTTACAGCACTACCTCGATGGGATTCAGTTTGCGTTCGGAGATTTACTCGTCTCGGCGAAAACCGAGGCCGGTGCCGGACAAGTTGATACGAAGCCAAAATCGGTTGATTAGTTCAATAAGTGGTCAAAGATGGATGAATTAATAGATAAAATTAAGAAGTATGATTGGGGACAAAGCCGTGCGGCGCTGACCGTGTTCAGTGATAATATGCGTGAGAACTACGGTAAAGCAAAGAAATTGAGGGAAATCGAAGATAGCTTGCTGGACGTACTCACCTCTGATGCGACACGAGCCGGCAAGCAATTTGCGTGCAGACAGCTAAGCATTATTGGCACTAAACAATCGGTGCCTGCTCTGGCTAAAATGCTCACCCATAAAGAAACGTCTGATATGGCAAGGTATGCACTGGAGCGTATACCCGATGCGGCTGTCGATGATGCATTGCGAGAGGCCTTGCCGAAAACAAGCGGCAAGGTGCAGGTTGGCATAATCAATTCGCTGGGTCAGCGCCGTGATAGTAAATCAGTTTCTGCACTGAGTCTTCTGGTTAGCAGTTCTGACCCATTGGCAGCAGAAGCTGCTGTTGCTTCTCTCGGGCACATTGCCGATTCGCAGGCCACTGAAATCTTAGCCAAGGCCAAAAATGAGACGAGCGGCAAGTTGCGGGTGCCAGTTCTGGATGCTTACTTGAAGTGTGCCGACCGGCTTGCAGCCCAGGGTCAAAAAGAGAAGGCTTTAGCTATATACAAGGAACTTTATAAATCTAATGAGCCGACATCAATTCGCGCTGCAGCGCTGCGGGGTATGATTAACGTAACAAAAGAGGGCGATTTCAGCCCTTCAAAAGGGCAGGGTAGAAAATGAGCCGACTATGCAAGAATACAAGAGTACTTATGACTTGTACACTTTTAGCTTATGTGTTTATAACTTGTGCGATTGTACAGGCGTTCGCCTCAGAGCAGACACCTGCCGCCCCCGTGCCTTCGCAAGAAAGCAAGAACGTGGGCAAGCAAGAAAGTGCCATCGGGATTATCATCGACGTTCTTAAGAGCGATGATGAAGCGATGCACGCTGCTGCCATATCCATGGTGAAGGATATGCCTGGTGAGCAGGTAACAAAAGCTCTGGCCAAAGAACTTCCGACGTTGCCGTCTATGAGCCGGGTGCAGTTGTTATCAGCGCTGGCTGAGAGAGGTGACCGGGCGGCTTTGCCGGCAGTTGTTGAAGCTGTAAACGCCGAAGACGACTCTGTTCGCCTTGCGGCTTTGAAATCATTAAGCAAATTGGGAGATGCTTCAAGCGTTACCCTGTTGGCGAAGGCGGCGGTAACGGCCAGGGGTGCAGAACAAAAAGCTGCACGCGAAAGTCTGTATCGGCTGTGTGGCTCAGAGGTTGATGAAACGATTCTGGCGAGCATTCCACAGGCAGAGTCCGGGACAAAAATTGAGCTGATTCGCAGTATCGGTGAGCGCAATATAAATGCGGGAGTAAAAACTCTGCTGCAAACTGCACAGGATTCAGACAGTAAGGTTCGGCTGGAGTCGTTTAAGGTCTTAAAGGAAGTTTCTACTGTGCAGGACCTGCCGGCGTTGATTGAACT
>Ga0307432_1001840_pt1 | contig 12183 bp, 11 predicted proteins | sample SalMarWE160150MG_FD_202158 | JGI IMG/M metagenome (GOLD analysis project Ga0307432, IMG submission 202158) | Salt marsh sediment microbial communities from the Plum Island Ecosystem LTER, Massachusetts, United States - WE1603-150 | ecosystem: Environmental > Aquatic > Marine > Intertidal zone >...
AATCGCATCTTAATTCAGACCGCGATTACCAGCGTGAAAACGCAGATCAGAGCGATCGTACGAAAAACGCCCGAGTGGGCGAACCAGCGTTTCCGATCCATCAGCCGGGGTTTCGCGATTTAGATGCAATTGCCCTGCTTCCCACCTCTCCGGTGGAGCAAGCGCCCTACTCGTCGGCATCAACCGGTTTGACGAGGTTGCGTAAGGCTTTGGTCGGGACGGTGAGGGTGTCCCATTTCGGGGAGTGTCTGCGGGCGTGTGCGGCGTAATCGGAGGCTGAAATCCACAGGAATGCGTAATACTCATTGCGGAACATGTGGATGTCGGTGTCCGGCTCGCGATCCGGCGGACCGATCAGCCAATACACGAAGACCAGACCCGTCTCGAACTCATTACCGAAGACGCCCTCCCACTTGCGAAGACCCTCGAGGTCCTCACGAGTCACCCAATTCTCCCAGTATCTCTTGCCGCCGTTCGTGTCGTAGGGGAACTTTCGACCTTTGACGTCGACCAGCTACGGTTTTCCGACGGGCTGGGAAAGGATGCTCCGGCAGTGGCAGCAGACACCGCTTTTCCTCTTCAAACAGCTCGCGAAACCGCTTGTTCAGCCGGCGATCACTGTCTCGACCCACCTGGATGACTGCTGACTTGAGGTTGTCGTAGGCCAATCGTTGGGGCACGCCGCCGTCGTATCCCCGCGGTCGGAATGGTGCGTTGCTATCTGATCTCACGGAACGGCCTGCCCCCATCGATGATCACACTTCCTATGTTAGAACCAAACGCCCGATGCGGCATACGGCGTGCCTATTCTCCTGTGCGTAGGCTTGATCCGCGAGCATTGCGACAAATCCACACAGAAAATGAGTATTTATCCCTTGACAACAGCCCCGTGTGTGCTAGAATATTAGCAGAGTGCTGGTTTTCCGGCATACGCCGGAAGGCGTAGGTATCTGAGTGGTGCGGCGATCCTCATGGCGGCAGGGGGAACAGCCGACTCGGTGTGGCGGAGAACGTAGGCAGGAGAGGCCATCTATGGCAAGAGGCAAGCTGATGCATCTGAGCCGACGTGAACGGCAGATCATGGACATCGCCTACGAACTCGGCCGGGCCACGGTGGCAGAGGTGCTTCAGCGCCTTCCGGATCCACCGAGTTACTCGGCCGTCCGCGCCACGCTGCGCATCCTGGAGGGCAAGGGGCAGCTCAGGCACAAGGAGGACGGGCCTCGCTACGTGTATCTCGCCAGGGTCCCCCGAACGAAGGCGAGTAAGTCAGCACTCCGACGCGTGTTGCATACATTCTTCGATGGCTCGACTGAAGCGGCGGTGGCCGCCCTGTTGGATATGAAGTCCGCAGACCTTTCCCCGGACGAACTCGACAGGCTGGCCAAGATGATCGACCACGCGAAGCAGGAGGGGCGATAGCGATGTTGCAGGAACTCGTCCAGGTCTCGGTAGGCTTTGATTTCGCCGTGCCGCTGATGTGGCCCCTCGATGTATCTATAAAGGTCACCGTTGTGCTGGCACTGGCCCTGGCGCTGTACAGCGTGCTGCGGCGAGCCGAGGCCCGAACGCGGCACGCGCTCTTGAGTGCAGCCTTGCTCGGCGCGCTGGTGATGCCCATCATTTCCCATGTGACCCCGAAGTGGCATTCGGGCCTCTGGCCTGACCCACCGATCTGGCTGACCACAGTTGACGAATACACGTATTCTTCGGGGCCTTCGGCGCCTCACACAGCAAGCCGATCAGCATTAGACCCAGCCCCGAGTCCCGATGACAGACCACAGCCCGGTACGGTTGATGCGGTTCTGTCGGCACCGACGGCGACGCGCCCACGAATCCTGTGTTCCGGATTCATTATGAGCGTGTGGGTCGCGGGCACTGTGGTCATTTTGGGGAGGCTGGCGCTCGGTCTTGTACGGGTGACCCGTCTGGCACGAGCAGGGACTCCGCTGCGCAGCGGCCTCTGGCACAGGGTAACGGAGCAGCTCATTTCAGAAGGCCGACTCCCGCAAAGGATCAGGCTGCTTGAACACCACGAAACGAAAGTCCCATTTACGTACGGACTCTTCAAACCAACAATACTGCTACCCGCTGACGTCGAGTCTTGGGCGACCGAACGACGACGGCTTGTGCTAATGCACGAATTGTCGCACATCCAGCGAAATGATTGGCTGATACGGATGATGGCGCAATGTACCTGTGCGGTTTACTGGTTCCATCCACTCGTCTGGCTCGCCGCCCGCCGCGTTCACGCCGAACAAGAGCAAGCCTGCGATGAGCACGTCGTTCTGCTCGGTGCCAGACCGTCGGCATATGCGGCGCATCTGCTGGACATCGCGCGCTCGATAGCTCCCGGCCGAGCTTTGCCGGTCGCAACATGGGCAACGGCCTGCCGCTGTACCCTGGAGAGGAGAGTTCAGTCCGTCCTGAGGCCTGGACGTCTCCGGCGCCGCAGCGTGGCAGTGTTGCCGATCGTGCAGATCGGCATGGCGTCCGTAGTCTTGTTCGTGGCGATCCTGGCACCGACAAGATCGAGAAGCTGGAAACACACACTCCCGCCCACGAAGCACATGGAAGAGTACGCCCGCCAGCGTATCGAGGATCGTATATCTCGCCGCGTGAGCGAGACAATCTCCCGGACTATTTCGAAGACGATCGAAGCGTCAATCAACGAGTCGATCGCAGCGTCCATCGGGCTGAATCTTCCCACTGAATCCCCTGGAGGCATGCCGTGAGACAGCAACGAAAAACACGTGTTTGTGCTATAGTCCCGCTCGCATTCGCGCTGCTTTTCTCGGTCGTTTTGGCGGGATCGACCCATCCACAATCGACACCCCCAGGGCAAGTCGAGCTACCTCAGACCCCGGCCGGACGTTGCGCCGCTGCGTATCTTGACGCGTTCAACTCCGGTGATGACGAGCGAATGCGGGATTTCACACAGCAGTATCGGAAAGAGTCATATCTGCAGAAAAATCCAATAGAGAAAATCATCGAGAGGTACCGCACCTATCACGCAGCAGCCGGGGCACTGACCCCCACACGTATCCTTCAAAGCAGCGCTAATGAACTTGCCCTTCTAGTGAGATCATCGCGCGCGCCGGGATTTGCCGAGGTCCGCTTCGAGGTCGAAAAACGACCACCGCACAAACTTGTTGTATTGACGATCCAATACATCGGCTCTTCGGACGCCAGCATCGACTCCGAGCCGATCAATGAGAAGATCATCAACGAAACGATTGATTCGGTCGCCGAAGTTCTGACGCAGCGCTACGTCTATCCCGACAAAGGCCGGAAGATGGCCGACATGTTGATCCGCAACAAGTCCGAGGAGCGATATGCCGGCATCACGAACGGGAGTGTCTTTGCACGGAAGATTACCGAGGATCTGCAGTCCCTGTCCGGTGATGCTCACCTTGCGGTCCGCCCGGGCAGCCCTCCCCATGGACTCGCGAAGACTCCGCGAGAGCCTGACCGGGTGCTTCCCGGAGCAAAGGAGCAGATTGACTGGCCTGATACGCCCTCGGGGCGCCGGGCAAGGGCCTACTTCGACGTTTATAACGCCGGCAAACAGGACGATCTGCGGAGTTTCATCAAGGGGCATTTCTCTGAGGAGGCGCTGAAGGAGCAGCCGCTCGAAGAAACATTCGCCTTTCATTCCGGGATGCGATCCATGGCCGGCAAGGTGACGTTCCACTCGGCAGAAGCTGACGGAGACTTCGCCGTTCGAGTCTCCCTCAATGCCGAGAACACGGGATTTGCGAGACTCCTCCTAGAGGTCTCACCCAAGCCGCCGCACAAGCTGATGTCGTTCGAGGACATCACACCGAGTGTTGAGGATATTCGCAACAACTATGGCTTCCGCAAGGTGGAGATACTGCCCAACAACATCGGCTATATCAGGTTTGACCAGTTTAACGAAAGTGAAGAAGCCAGGGAGATTGCGGCCGCAGCGTTGGCATTCGTGGCCAACTGCGACGCCCTGATCTTTGACCTGCGACACAACGGCGGCGGGACCCGGCATGTCAACCAGTTCATCTCCAGCTACCTCTTCGACGAGGTTACACATCTTGGCGGCATGTATAGCCGGCTCACTGACGACACGACCGAATGGAGCACCCTCGATGAGATTCCGGGAAAGCGCTTTGGTCCCGACCTCCCCGTCTATATATTGACGAGTTCCATGACGTTCTCGGCCGCCGAGGCGTTTGCCTACTGGCTGAAGGACCTGAAGCGAGTCACAGTTGTCGGGGAGACAACCGGCGGCGGGGCCCACCCCGTGCGCGAGCGCGTAATCAACGACCGTTTCTGGATGAGAATACCTTTCGCACGTGCGATAAGCGCCGTCACCAAGACCGATTGGGAGGGCGTCGGCGTCATACCCGACATAAAGGTCCCGGCCAGTCAGGCTCTCGAAACGGCGTGTGAAGACGCAGCCAAGAAGATTCATGCACGCCGACAATCGCGCAGAAAAGAAAGCTAACCGCTTGTTGGAGAAGGGATCTTCTCACGCGGGGTGAGGCGTGGCCGTTGGAGATAGCCATGATTCCGGCCGGCGGATGCTACGCGAGTGCCGCAGAAATGGGTCGGTTCATTCAGTTTCATCTGAACGATGGAAAAGTCAACGGCAGGCAGGTCTTGAACCCGGCACTCATACGGCAGATGTCCAGAATCCATTCCCCCGTCAAGGGCCAGTTGGAGGGATATGGTCTGGGCGTCAATATCATGAGGACGTGGGGCGGTGGAGTGGTCGACACGGACTTGCTGGATCATGGCGGATCAGGATTTGGGTTTGGATGTAGCATGAAATGGTTCCCTGACAAGGGTATTGGCGCCGCGGCCTTGAGTCGCTCCCGTAGTGGGAACAACGCGGCGATGATCGTCGTATCTAACCTCGTATTCCAGGCCCTCAGGCTGAAGGGGGATTGGCCGTCTGTTTCAACGCCCTACCGTGACTTGACGGCTCGCCGGATTGAGAAGGCTAAGCTGGAGCGGCTGTGCGGTAATTACGGAGGCCGCGGATGGAAGCTTTCTGTAGAGTTCAAAAGCCATGTGTGCGGCATCCGCTCCAGCGGCGGAGACTTCCAGCCGCTGCACTTCGTGGCCTCCAATGAGGCGTTCACAGAGGCCAACGGAGATGTCAGGCGGCTGTATCAGTTCATTCTCGACGACAAGGGACTACCTCAGCGTATGGTCATGCTGAACAATGGACAAGTCTGGGACTATATAGACGGTCCGAATGACAAGCTTGGCCCGAACAGGGCTGAATGGAGCAAATACCTGGGAAGGTATGAGTGGAAGTGGCATGGTGCCGAAGACAGTGGCAGAGTTAACATGCAGAATGGCCACCTGTATTTCGACGACACGAGGCTGCGCGAAGACGAACCGGGGTTGTTTTTTAGCTCCGAGGGGGAGGTGCTCGACCTCAGACGTGTCGTCCCGACGTGGCGCAGCCATAGAATCGAGAAACTCGGAAACTAATCTCCCTTGTGAGAGGCGGCACGCAGTCACCGCCGGCTCCTAAGGCTGGCATTCCACCTCGGCACTCTCGAGAACAGTCGAGAACAGCTGAACACCCGGAAGGTGGTGGATGGGTCGCTCCTCCGTCTGACCGTGGGTGACTACTCGATCTTCACGGCCGCCAGAGTAGAACCGGAGAGGGTTATTGTGGCCTGGGAGACTTCGCCTCGCTCGTTTCTCACAAAGGCGATCTCCACATCGCACGATAGTATGAAGAAAGTCGTTTCCGACGCGAGATACAGCTCCTCCCGGAACATCCCAGCAGCGTCAACGAGCACTCCACCTCGTCAGCGGCGCGAGGTGTGCTACTCTACTGCGTGATTCGCCGACGGATGGCGTCCCTCATTCTCTCCAGATGCGACATGGCAGGCCCGAAGTTGGTTGCGGCTACGATGGCCAGGTCGCTGTCAGGATACACCATGATCATCGCCATGAACGTTCCAGCGGACCCAAAGAAACCATACCTGCGTTCGCCTTCACCGGTCTTCCCCCCCCTCCAAAAGCGAGGAACGGTCTCGGCCTTGAGCGTACTGTCTCGGTTGTTAAGAACGCGCAAGTAAAACGCCGCGCAGCTTGCGAGATCTTCAATGGAACAATGGAGATTTCCGGCTGGACCGAAGGCGTCCACATCCATAAGCTCGAATCTCCCGATCTTCTGGACTCTCAGATTCGGCGCTACGTTGTAATGGCCATGGGGCTGATTGGAACGGTCCTCGGTCGCGGGCCATCCGAAGCCCGCCGATCGCAGCTCAAGCGGCTCAAAGACCAGGGTGCGCATCAGCTCTTCCCAGGGCCGCTTCGCCACGCGTTCGGCCATATACGCGGCGACGACGTACCCCGAGTTGGAGTAGACGTACTCGCCGATCCCGTCGGGCTTCTCACTTAGGACGCAGCGTACGAGCGCGGCACGTGCCTTCGCCGGCGTTCGCCCCGAGTCAACGAAGGATCCCAAGGCGAACTCCCCGGAACTGGGCACGCTCGGTACGCCTCCACGATGTCCAAGCAGTTGCTCCAGCGTGACGCTTCGATATTCCGAGTCCATTGGGATGTCGTGCAAGACTTGCCCGACGGTCATATCCCAACGCAGCACGCCGTTGCCTATGAGCTTTGCGATCATCGTGCCGGTGAGCGTTTTAGTCACCGACCCAATGTGCCATCGATCGGTGAGTTGGACACTGTCGGGTCTGTCGAAGCGGCGGACGCCGATTGCAGCCTTGTCGGTGATCTTGCCTCGACGCACAATGGCGGCAGCCATCCCCGGCGCACCGCAGTCGCGGCGGACTTGCTCCAACAAGTCGTGAAGATCCCTCCAGTTATCATAGGCCTTCGCTTCCTTATCAACGGGAGTGCCGTTGCTCGGGGCCGCATCCTCCGGAGGAGGTGCCGTCGCGTACGGCCCCATTCCTACGAGGTCATGCGGAGGCTCTGGGGAAAGCTCGATGCGGAACTTCGCCCACCCGTACTTCTCCGTATGGACGATCGCCTCAATGGTGAAGTCGCCTTGGGCGCTCGCGGAGTGGACCGCCATCCTCCCCACCACTCTGCGAAGCATGAGGGGGCCATTTGCCAACTCCTGCTCGATCGGAGTCTCTTTCAAGTACTCTTTTGAGTAGTGTTCCTTGATGAATCGTCGCAGCGCGTCCTCCCCATCGGCGTTGTAGGCCTCAAAAAATGCCTCTCCAAAACGGCCTGCGTGTGTGTTGGGCCAATCCACTCGTCTCTCGGCGTCAGGATTGGCCTCGATCTGCGCCCTGGCAAAGGGTGCCCACGTCACGACGGCGAGTGCCGTCATACTCAACCACCGTATACCCATCCTGCCATCTCCCTGTGTTGTCCTGTCACCTCCGCACGTTCCACCCCGCGGGTGATGCTCGATGCCCCGGATTCCGCGCGCTCATGCCCCACTCCGGATGAAATGGCCATCATGACGACAGCCAAACCTTACGCAGTAGGGTCTTATGCGTGCTCAGTCGTTCTGGCCGCCGCTTCTTTTGTCGGGGGGCGGTGGAAGAGTCTCGGTGTCAGGCTGCGTGTAGTCCGGGCAGAGCGCATACACGTACAGCAGCAGGGCCAACCCAATGATAAGAGGGATTCCCGCTGTTCCGGCGAGTGAGAGCCTGCCCATGTCGACGAACTGGAAGGCGGCCAGAAGGCCGATGCCTAGAGCAGTCGTGATCAAGCCTCCCAGCTTGAGACCTTCGCGCCGCCGAAGCCAGCGGATGCGTTCCTCCTCGATTCGCAATCCAAGGAGTTGTTCCGCGGAAACCCCGCCCTTGTCGACGAGCCTCTTCTCGGTCTCGTGCCGGTAGTATGCCTCCCGTTCCTTGCGTCGCTGTATCGCCCAGCCGACCACGGTCGCCCAGGAAAAGAACACAACCCAGAACGCCGCGACCACAACGATAGCAACGATGTCCGAGTTTCCACCGGCTGCCGCCGCGGTCTCGCCGCCTACGTCCATCGTCTCGATCTCCGCTCCATTGAGCTTCTGTCAATCAGTAGGACGCCATCCGCTCCGACGCGGTTGCGTTTCTCCAGATTTCTCCGAAAAATGGCACTTTTGCAACCACAGGCTCTCTCGTAGCGTCCTACATGTAAGATAGGCCATATGAACGTGGAACAGGATGCAGCGGCTGTCGGCTGTGTGCTTGCCGGAGACGTGGAGGCCTTCGCGCGTATCGTCCGGCGATGGCAGGAGCCGCTTGTGACGCTTGCATACAGGTTCTGCAGTGATCGAGACCAGGCGGAAGAGATGGCCCAGGTTGCTTTTGTGACGGCGTTTAGGTCGCTGGAGCAGTGGCGCAGCGAGGGAGCGTTCGGTAGCTGGCTATATGCAGTGGCGGCCAACGTGTATCGTTCCGAGATGCGGCGAAGACGTTTGTTTACGCTTCCGCTCGACGCTGCCCATGAAGCGATCGAACCACGCTCGGCCGCTTCATGCAACGCCGACGTAGATCGACAGGAGCTTGTGCGGGGCACGGTATCAACGCTGCCTGCGAGGTACCGTGATGTGCTTGTGCTATTCTACTTTCACGAGATGGATGTTCGGGAGACCGCCCTGAGTCTGGGCGTCGCCGAAGGAACGGTAAAGGCTCGATTGCATCGTGGCCGCGCGCTACTCCGGAGGAGACTTGGACCGGTCCTTACGGCGCCGACTTCGCGAGAGGACCTGGAATGACTGACGATCTCGACCGTATCCTGGTGTCGGAAGACAGCATCACGCCATCCGGCGGCTTTTTGGCGTCCGTCATGGAGGCCGTACGAGAGTGCCGTCGCTACGAGATCCCGATTCCATTCCCGTGGAAGCGGTTCACGACCGGGTTGGTGGGGGGGCTCTCCTGTACGGTGCTCAGTATGATTCTCCTGGCTCCGGAATTGTCTCCACTCCGGTCGCCCGGCGTGAGAACATGGTTTCCCGTCCCACAGTGGCTTTGCGCACCCGAGTTTGTCTGGACGGTGCTTGTCCTTGCTGGAAGCTTGCTCGCCGTCCGATTTGCCGTGGCGTTAACCTCCGATTAGACGACGCGGCCGAAGTCCGATGCCAGAGCAAGGGCCCATTGCCACGAGCCGCTTCAGCGCCCCGTGAGCATTCAACGGGAGATCGTCTTTAGATTGTCCCCGGGAACACGATCGATGAGCAGGTTCCGCGGGTCTATGCCGGCACGGACAGGTTCTTCGTCAACGAGGATTTCGATCTCGGATATCCCAGGATTAAGGCGGTGCTTCTCAAGATGGAGGGTTGTTTCTGACTTCTCTCCGTCGGTATCTGTCTCACCAAACACGCCGATCTCGACCCAGTCGTTGTGATCGATCTCGGTCTCAACGCCCTGCCCGTTGGCTCGCATCTTGCGCGACTGATAGACCAGGTTGACCGCGTACCTGCCGTCATCAGTACGAGTGAAGGTGGCTTCCTCGACCCGGTTGTCGTACAACGTAATGGTCTCGAACATATCCTCGATGAAGTACCGCAGGTTCTCAGGCATGACCTCACGGACATGGTCGAGGAACTCAAGCGAGTTCGTGTAGGGCGGGTCCTGGTATGCCGTGGCCTTAACGAACTTGCGCACGGCTGCGTTGAACACGTCCTCGCCGAGGTAGTCGCGAAGCGCATACATGACCAGGCTGCCTTTGCAGTAGTGAATGTAGGCCTGGTCTTCCACCAGCATGAGCGGCATCTCGTTGATCCGCTCATTGGCGCGACCGCTCAGGTAACGGTCCAGCTCATAGGCCAGAAGCCTCTTCATCTGCTCGCGGCCGAACTCCTTCTCCATCACCATGAAGGCCGAGTACTGCGCCATGCTCTCAATCAACATGCTCCAGCCTTGAACGGCACCGCCACAGACCTGGTGGCCCCACCACTGGTGGGCGACTTCGTGGGCCGTGATGTAGAAGACCATGTCGATGTCTTCCTCATCACGGAGGTCGTCAACGAAGTGGGCGCTCTCGGAGAACGGAATGGTATTGGGAAAGGACTGCGCGAACGAGCGATACCTCGGGAACTCGATGACGCGCAACTGGCGGTGCTGGTAGGGGCTGAAGTTGGCCGTGTAGTAATCAAGGGCCTTTTTGATCGAGTCGATCATGCGGTCGACGTTGTAACCGTGGTCCTTGTGGTGGTATATGGCGATGTCAACGTCGTTCCACTTGTCGCGCTTGATCTCATACCGGCCGGAGAGGAACGAATACATATTGAATATGGGAGCGTCCATCTGATAGTGGAAGTAGCGGCGGTCGCCCTCGGCCCACTCGCGCTGCAGGTATCCGGGGGCGATGGCGATCTGATCACGGCAGGTGCTGACCACAGCCTCGAAGTTAATCCGGTCGGCGGCGTGCGAGAAGGGTGTATTGCGCCGGGCCTCAAGGTCGTCGACGGCCGCCATGCGCGCCCTCGGCGGCAAGTCGTACTCCTTCCGGTCATCCGGGTTCACAAGTTCGTGCTCGCGTGTGTAACCGACACAAGGAACATATTCGAAGTTGTCGAAGAATGTGCCGTTCTCGACTATCAGTGTGTTCGATCCATTGTTGACGAAACCGCGGGTGATCAGGCTTACGTCGAAGCTCATATCCAGCGCAGCACCCGGCGCAAGTGGTTCATTGAGCTTATAGATGCGATAGCCGACTTCGCGGTCCTCAAGTTCCAGAGTGTCGTCGGGAAGACTGAAGGCGTTGATCCTCAGGTCTGTGTTCATCAACATGTGCAGCTTATCAATCGCCTGATCGTGTTTGTTCACTAGGTGAAGGTTGCCACGGATATCCGCCCGGCGGGACTCTGGATAGATGTCCACCTCGAGCTTGGCGTCGATCAGTCGCGGTTGGAGCAAACCATCGTACTGTTTGTAGCGCTGTTCATAGAGCGCTGCCAGGCGATTCTTCTCATCGTCGGTGCGGTAGTCGTTCAAAATGTTGGTATTGTAGAAGATCCACGCTCCGACCAGCACGAACCCGATCGCGGCCGTTGCCAGCACGGTCACACTTCCCCGGCTCATTCCTTGACGAGCCAGTCGCAGACGCAGACGCATCCTGCTGTCGGTTCCTCGCACCCACAGCAGGTTGGCCATCAGCACAAGCCCAACTGCCAGCAGCGCCCAGTACACATTGAACCACACCAACGGCGCAACGAAGTGTCCGTAGCCGTTCATGTCGGAGTACGGCGCGGACGGTGTCGTCCCATACAAATAGAGATGGTGCCCGAAGCCCATAACGGGCAGCGCCTCCATAGCGATAAAGTAGAGCACCATCACCAGATAACCGACGTACTTCTGGTTCACCAGTACCTGTATGAAAAGTGTCAGCACGCAGAGCTGGAGCCACTCAGCCAGTGAGATGACAAACAGACTCTTCAAGTAAAGACCCAGCTCGAAGTCGAAGTAGCCCCTGGCGATCTGAAACGCCATCGTGGTTGCCATGGCTACGACGAGCGCCATGACGCAGATCACGGCCAGCGCGGTCAGCTTGGCCGTGAGTGGGACCCAGTTGGGCACGGGCAGGGCGTCATACAGTTCGTGCATCTTGCTTTGCCGCTCTCGCCAGACCATCTCACCGCTGTAGATGACTATCACGATCAGCAGGAACTGGTCAAAGGTACCGGCGATCGTGCGGAGCATGAGCCGCGTCAGGGGGTACGAGGTGGTCCCCTCGATGTTGGCCACGAGCGAACCTATGAGGTTGCACACGCCGAATATCATGATCACGATAAAGGGAATGCTGCGCAGGACACCGCTGACCTCGACCCGCGTTTGACAAAGCCACTGGGCAAGGTAACACCGACGTGTGAACATTGACCGGACAACGGGGATTGGCGTCGCAAGAAGCTCAGGCGCCGCTGCCTCCGGTGCCTCCTGGTGCCGCAAGCGTTTGCGTGACATCCTGTCCTCGCGCATTTCCATCCGGAAGCGAACCAGCGTAAGCACCAGACAGCCCGCCCCCAACCCTGTCCACAGCAACCGATTCAGCAGCAAGGTACCCGTTATCCCCACTGCCCCTTGTAGGAGATGTCCATGCCCTCCTTACATTGACCAGTCGTCTCGGCCATGGTGCCGTCGCCGTCGATGACGGCCAGATCGAAAAACTCCTCCGGCTGCCTACGCCAGATCCCGACGCGAACCTCGTTGATGGTCTCCATTAGAACTTCGATGTCTTCCACCTCGAAACGCCGACAGAAGTCGCCGG
>Ga0307432_1001841_pt1 | contig 12183 bp, 9 predicted proteins | sample SalMarWE160150MG_FD_202158 | JGI IMG/M metagenome (GOLD analysis project Ga0307432, IMG submission 202158) | Salt marsh sediment microbial communities from the Plum Island Ecosystem LTER, Massachusetts, United States - WE1603-150 | ecosystem: Environmental > Aquatic > Marine > Intertidal zone >...
ATTCATTTTTAACGCAATACGACATACGCAATACGCACGACGAGTTAAATGTTAATCGAACGTCAAAGAAAAAAAGGTTTTATTGGAAACGATGAAGCTCGCGAAGCAATTGCCGAGTTCTTCGCGCAGAACGACTATGCCGGCAAACGAATTCTGCTCATCATACCCGACAACACACGTTCGGGGCCTATCGGAGATATATTCAAAATCATCTATAACTGTCTGGAGCAAAAGGTAAAAAACATTGATTGTTTGGTTGCACTTGGAACTCATCCTCCGCTTTCGGAAGAGCAAATCTGCACAAGGCTGAATATAACAGTGAAAGAGCATCACAGCAAATACGCACCCGTGAAATTCTTTAATCACGAATGGCAAAGAAAAGAGACATTTACTCCTATCGGAAAAATCACCGCTGACGAAATTGAGCAGATAAGTGACGGTCTATTCAGGGAAGAAGTCGATGTGGCCATCAATAAATTGATCTTAGAGTACGATGAATTTTTCATCGTGGGCCCCGTTTTCCCTCACGAGGTGGTGGGCTTTTCCGGCGGACATAAGTACATCTTTCCGGGAATTGCCGGCGAAGAAATCATAAACTTTTTTCACTGGCTCGGTGCCGTCATCACAAATCCCGTTATAAACGGAAATAAATGGACGCCGACCAGAAAGGTTGTTGAAAAGGCCGCTTCGTTTATAAAAACGCCTCACAAGCTATTTGCCATCGTTGCCGTCGAAAACAAGCTCAAGGGGATATTTATCGGCGATTGTATCCAGGCCTGGGAAAAGGCAGCCGATTTGTCTAAAGATGTCCACATCGTCTATAAAGACCAGCCATATAAAACCATTCTTGGCATTACGCCAAAGATGTATGACGATATATGGACAGCCGGCAAGGTGGCGTACAAACTCGAACCGGTAGCTGCTGATGGTGCGACGCTGATTATATACGCCCCGCATATAACGGAAATATCATATACTCACGGCAAGATTCTTGATAAAATCGGATACCACACAAGGGACTATTTTCTAAGGCAAATGGATAAATTTAAGGATGTCCCGCGGGCCTCGCTGGCGCACTCCACGCACGTTAAAGGTATCGGCACGTTCATCGACGGCGTTGAAAAGCCAAGAATTAATGTAGTGCTCGCAACCGGCATTGGTAAAGAGCGCTGCGAGAAAGTGAACCTCGGCTATATGAATCCTGCTGAAATAAAGATATCCGACTATGAAAACAGAGAAGATGAAGGAATTTTAGTTGTCCACCACGCGGGAGAAACGCTATACAGATTATCCAGTGGATATATACCAACTATTCCAAAATATTAAACCGGCAGAAATATACAGGCAAATACTATGCCAGCCAATCTAAACAATAAAAACATCAACATCAAGGCTGTCGCAAAGAAGGCGTTGAAGGACGATAAACTGCTGGCTGAGCTGCTTGATAATCTCTGGTCGAAGAACGAAACGATAAGGTATAATAGTCATAAGATTCTCCTTTTTATAACAGAAGAACAACCACAAACCTTATATTCCAATTGGGATTATTTTGTCAAATTTCTGGACAGTGATAACACTTACCACAAGCTCAGTGCTGTACTTCTCTTAGCAAATCTTACTAAGGTTGATAAAGACAACAAGTTCGAGAAAGTGTTTGACCGGTTCTATGGTCTGCTAAACGACAAAAGCTTTATGACAGCAGCATACGTTGCAGGTGCTTCAGGAAAAATTGTAAAGGCAAAACCAAAACTTCAAACAAGGATAACCAATAGACTTCTGAGAATGGACAAAACCCATCACGAGCAAGAGCGCAAGGACTTAGTCAAAACATCTATCATAGAAGCTTTCCAAGAGTATTTCGACCAAACAAGGAACAAAAAAAGAATCATTGAATTCGTTAAGAAACAATTGAGCTGTAAGAGTCCAAAAACCAGAAAGACGGCAAAAGAATTCTTAAAACGATTGAATTAACCAATACCTAAAACCGGTGATTAATTACAGTGCGGTTGTTATAATGTACCAATGCTGAGATTAAACAAACAATTACATAAGGAGTAAAGTAAAATGTCAAAAGCGGATTCGATAAACTCACCGCAGGCAGATATTGGCCTGATTGGCCTTGCAGTGATGGGAAAAAACCTAATCTTGAATATGGAAAACAAAGGCTTCATAGTTGCCTGTTACAACCGCACCGTATCAAAAGTGGATGATTTTATAAATGGCCGTGCACAAGGCAAAAACATCATCGGCTGCCATTCTATCGAAGAGTTTGTCGAAAACCTAAGTAAGCCGCGAAAGATTATGCTGATGGTAAAGGCCGGCAAGCCCGTCGATGATTTTATCGAGAAGCTCCTTCCCTCTCTGGAAGATGGTGACATAATCATCGACGGCGGTAACTCGCACTTTCCCGACACCATCCGCCGAACTGCGTACGTCGAAAGCAAAGGCAAACTATACATCGGTACCGGCGTCTCCGGCGGCGAAGAGGGGGCGCTGCGAGGCCCTTCTATTATGCCAGGCGGTTCCCCTGCGGCCTGGCAATACATAAAACCCATCTTTAAGAAGATCGCGGCTAATGCACCCGATGGCCAGCCTTGCTGTGAATGGATGGGCGAAAACGGAGCCGGTCACTTCGTTAAGATGACGCACAACGGCATCGAATACGGCGATATGCAGATGATTTGCGAGACATATCAGATGATGAAAGCAGGTCTCGGCATGACTAATCAGCAAATGCACGATTGTTTAGCCGAATGGAACAAAGGCGAGCTCAACTCATATCTCATCGAAATAACTCGTGACATCCTTGCATATAAAGATGAAGAAGGTAACGAGGTCATCGACCTTATTCTTGATACAGCCGGCCAGAAGGGAACCGGCAAATGGACCGCTATTGAGGCACTGAATCTCGGCCAGCCTTTGACGCTCATCGGCGAGGCTGTTTTTGCCCGCTGCCTTTCAGCTTTGAAAGAAGAACGCGTCGCGGCCTCGAAGGTCCTCAAAGGACCACGGGCAAAGTTCAGAGGCGACAGGACCAAATTCGTCGAAGACTTGCGAAAGGCCTTGTACGCTTCAAAGATTGTCAGCTATGCCCAGGGCTATCAACTGATGCGGGCAGCGGCTGCAGAGTACAATTGGAACCTCAATTACGGCGGTATTGCCTCAATCTGGCGAGGTGGCTGTATCATTCGCTCGGCGTTCCTTACAAAGATTAAAGAAGCCTTCGATAAAAAACCCAATTTGACTAATCTTTTGCTCGATCCATTTTTCAAACGAGCTGTTCAAAAAGGCCAGGCCTCCTGGCGGCGGGTCATCAGCACAGCAATCAAGCTCGGCATCGCGGTGCCGGCGATGAGTTCTGCTTTGGCCTATTATGATGGTTATCGTGCCAATCGTCTGCCGGCTAATCTACTGCAGGCCCAGCGGGACTATTTCGGCGCCCATACTTACGAACGGGTGGACAAGCCGAGGGGCGAATTCTTCCATACGAACTGGACCGGCCACGGCGGCGATACTTCAGCCTCAACTTATACAGTTTAATTAGGACCGCTCCCTTATGGTCGCGGCTCTGTTTTCAAACGCATATATTTTTATGAACCTTAGGCGGAGAAAAACCAAAGCCATAAGATAAAACTTAAAATGCTTTGGAGAAAAGATCATAAGTCATTTCGACCAAAGCGATGCGTAGCATCGCGAAGTGGAGAAATCTATTCAAAAAGCAGATTCATCCTTCGTAGTACTACGGAGAACGGATTTCTCGACTCGCCTTTCAGCTCGCTCGAAATGACATGTACTATGTTTTCTACAAAGCAAATTCTAAACAAGGAAAGTCGTTATGTATAAGATTTTCATGCTAATCACCTTGCCAATTCTGGTAATTGCATGGATAGCCTACACATTATGGATGCGTAAGATCTATGAAGAAGAAAAGAAAACAGGCAGACCAAAATCCGAACGTCTGCAAAAAACCAAAAGCGAAGTAGTCGATTGGGCTAAGAAGATGGCGGAATTCGAGCCGCCCACGCGTAAAAAAGAGCACAAGAACACAAGAGAACAAGAGCAAAAGTGAGAAATGCAAAAGGACGAAACACGAGTAATGAGGCACGAGGGACGAAAATATGACTGCTGAATTTATGTCGGAAGATTTTCTACTGCAAACCAAAACCGCCAAAACTCTTTATCACGAGCACGCAAAGAAGATGCCCATATACGACTATCACTGTCACTTGCCGGCTGATTTGATTGCCGCTGACCGTCGATTTGATAATCTGACCCAGATATGGCTCTACGGCGACCATTACAAATGGCGGGCTATGAGAACCAACGGCATAGCGGAAAAATACATTACCGGCGATGCAGACGATTACGAAAAGTTTGAAAAATGGGCACAGACCGTCCCCTACTGCATTGGAAATCCGCTTTATCACTGGACCCATCTGGAGCTGAAACGCTATTTTGGTATAAGCAACAAGCTGTTAAATCCGAGTACAGCAAAAGAAATCTACCGGACTGCCGGCGAGATGCTGCGAACACCGGAGTTTAGCGTCCGCAACATCCTCCGTAAGATGAACGTCAAGCTTATTTGCACCACCGAAGGCCCGCTCGATTCATTAGAGCACCACAAAAAGCTCCGAGAGGACAACTTTGAGATTAAGGTACACACGGCCTGGCGGCCGGATATGGCTATGGCGGTTGAAGACACATCGGCTCTGAACGTATTTATTGATAAGCTCGAAGAAATCTGCGACATGGAAATAGCTAATTTCCATTCATACCTTGAGGCGATCCGAGAACGTCATTACTACTTCCATAAAAACGGATGTCGTCTTTCCGACCATGGCCTTGAAACTACATACGCTGAAGATTACACCGGAAAAGAGATCGAAACAATATTCGGCAAAATCAAACGCGGAAGGGAACTGGAAATTAGCGAGCGTCTCAAGTTCAAATCTGCGATGATGGTCGAATTTGCTTTGATGGACTATGAAGCCGGCTGGGTTCAGCAGCTTCACCTCGGCGCCCTTAGAAATAACAATACACGAATGCTCAAGACGCTCGGTCCAGATATCGGATACGATTCCATAGGCGATTTCGAGATAGCCAGACCATTAGCCGAATTCCTTGACCGCCTAGACAGCCAAAACAAGCTGCCTAAAACAATCCTTTACAATCTCAATCCGAGGGACAACGCCTTAACAGCCACCATGATCGGCAACTTCCAGGATGGCTCGGCACCCGGCAAAATTCAGTACGGCTCAGCGTGGTGGTTCCTCGACCAAAAGGACGGAATGGAGGAGCAGATGCGTGTGCTTTCAAATATGGGCCTATTGAGCCGATTCGTTGGTATGCTGACCGATTCAAGGAGCTTTATGTCGTATCCGAGGCACGAATATTTCCGCCGAATACTGTGCAATATTCTTGGAAGTGACGTTGAAGCGGGTCTGTTGCCTAGCGATTTGAAGCTGCTTGGAAAAATGGTCGAGGATATCTGCTTTAATAACGCTAAAAACTACTTTCCAATGGAACTATAGATAACCCGCCAATAAACCTGTCCCCTCGGCCATGCTCGGGGCAGGCCTGAGCAGAGTCGAAGGATTGGCGGGCTAAACGTAAGAGCGTTTATTTCGTCTGAACCTTATTAAACATCTCTGCCTAAAGCCCTGAACATCGCCAACAAATTCTCGATCGGCGTATTGCTTTGAATATTGTGAATCGTATTGAAAACAAATCCATTTTTTCGGCTGAATATCTTAACGCGTTCAGTAACCTGCTCAAATACTTCTTCAGGTGTGCCGAACGGCAGTGTCCGTTGAGTGTCCACACCGCCGCCCCAGAAGACAATCCTGCCGCCGTATTTTTCGGCTAACAACTTCGGGTCCATGCCCCTGGCTGAGGTCTGGAGAGGAGTTAGAATATCAAAGCCGGCTTCGATGAATCCTTCAATCAACGGCTCACAGCCGCCACAGCAGTGCTTCATCGTCTTCCATTTAGTATTGGCATGAATCCAGTCGTTGATTTTTTTACTGTATGGCAGATAAAGCTCTCTGTATCCATCGGGTGAGCAAAATAGGGTATCCTGTGCCGCCAGATCGGTTCCATCCAAAGCTGCGATGTGCACCTTATCGCCGACAACCTGGTAAATCCGCTCAAGATTCTTGACGGCAATTTCGGCCTGGCCTGCAAATACCTCCTTAATATATTCCCTTCGCGCGACAGTGCTTATATACCATTCTTCAACGTCGCGAATACCTTTTGGGTCCTTCATCCACGTTGCCGGCACAAGTGCTATGTCGCCGAAGGCTGTCCCTGGAAAGCCTGCTGCAATCGCCAGATTGGTGTTTTCATAAAGCTCATTTGCCTTCTGTTCGTAGAATTTCAGGTCCTCATCACCGATTAAGGTAAAATCCTCAAGATTATCCGCAGGATTCAATTTAGCATCATCAATAGGTTTTTGTCGAATAATCGCGTCAAAATAGAAACCGCCTTTGGGCATCCTGGCTGAAGCTGGTACCGACTTGTCACCTTGTGGATACATTAAAATATCGCCGTTAGGATCAGGGTCGGTATTGAACTTGTCAGGCACTAACACATTTGTACCGTCGAATGTTTGCCATGGTTTCCAATCTATGTCCTCAAAGCCGAACATATTTTTGGGTGCGGGCAGATTGACGACATCAAGTCCGAGCGCCTCTCGCAGCTCGGCATCAACTTCCCCAAGCATTTGATAAGGCTCAACAACTTTCACCAGCTCATCGGGCCTGCCCAAACCGAGTGTCCGCCGCAGCTTAGCCACTACGCTTACCTGAATTCCGGTCCAGGATGTACCTCCCATATCTACAGCAGTACGATCCGTTTTTTCAAAGTTTAGAGCTTTCAGCATTCTATGTCGCGAAGTCATAATATTGTGCGTCTCCTTAATGCAGGAAATTCAATTTGAACCGCCATATGCGGATTTAAAAAGTTGCCTTGCAAGTTCAGCATACCCTTCGCTCAATGGGTGGCTGGCATCGCGATACATCCGGCTGGGAAGTGCCACAGGCATATAGTAAGGGACATTATTCTGCTGGAGCCAAGTCTCAATTTGTCTTTTCATTTGTCGGTAAGTGTCGATGTTTTTTCCCTGTAATATATGTTCGTTAAACGGGCCGACTAATACGAATACTTTGTTTCCTCTTTTCCTTAATAATTCGACCGAATGTTGGAAGAATCTCCACTGTAATGAACTCTCAAGTTTAACCCATTGTAAATCCTGTTTACCTATGACTTTTTCATGCCAGGAAACATTTTCACTTAAATTATAGCCATCAGAGGCGGGCAGTGCCAGCATAATACTCTTCAAAGGATTTTCATAAGGATGCTCTAAAGTCCACGTTGGTAAGTCCATATTCTCAAAAAAGCTAATCCTTAAATGCGAAACCCAACTAAAAAAAGACATATAGCGCTGCATAACAGCAGATATTCTTTTTGAATACGAGACCTTATAGCACGGAATATTCGGAATAAACTGCGGCACCAGATTAGGATGATTGAAATTGAATTCCTTTTCGATTTGCAAATCATGCTTTTTAGAGCTCATCCATAAGGGATTAAAATGTAAAATTATATCTCTGCCTGAGATGTCCCGACAGTAGTATCGAAGCAAACCCGCCAACGCCACCGGATGAATACCATCCACACCCATATTAACGAACTTATCTCGACCGGCGACTTCATTGAGATAGTAAGATAACGTATTATCCTGAGACACATAATGTCCCCAAATAACCGAATCGCCTATGAATAGTGTTTTTTCGTCTGTCCGGCTACGGCTCGGCGCTTCGCCGAGACGAGAGCAAGCCCATCGGCAATATCGGCTGAACAGCCAGTAATCGTCGCTCAACTTATATGATAAGCGATAATCAGAGACAGGCGAGAATTTCTCTACTTGTTTCCAGAGTTTAGGCACAAAATAAAATAGGGCCGAGACAACAACTGCAACAATAAACCATTCATATCCTGATAAACGCACGCAGTTAGAGCCGAAAGGAATCTCTACTTCCATCGTTTCTCGTCTGTCGCTTCGGTTCATCAGCGATATTCCTTCTTCAGAACTGCAAATAAATAAACGGCATCTCGCTTGATTTGGCGAAGACAGCCAAGTACATAATCATAGCAACAACTACTCCTATGCGCACAGCTCTTGTTTCAAGGACCCATCTGATTGTGGATTCATAGATAAACTGATAAAGCCAAACAGTTAAAATCAAAGTCAAAGCCAACAACGGACAGTATGGATTCGCTAATCCTGAGTCGAATATTCTGGCGATAATCAGCCATGCGTCACTTATATTTTCCGCCCTAAAGAAAATCCATGCAAAGGTCACAAAGGCAAACACGAAAAGCTGTTTCACCAATCTCGGCACCTTTTCTTTGTAAAACGATGTCCCTTCCAGCTCCCGTGTTAAGAATCGTCCTAAAGCGTGCACCGCGCCCCAAATCACAAACGTCCAGGCTGCACCATGCCACAAGCCTGAGATCACCATAGTTAAAAATATATTTCTGTAAGTTTTGAACTTTCCGTAACGGTTGCCTCCTAAAGGAATATAAACATAGTCTTTGAACCAGGATGATAGACTAATATGCCATCTTCGCCAGAAGTCTCCCAAGCCTGTCGCCAAATACGGATTATTAAAGTTCAGCATCAAACGTATACCCATCATACGAGCCAAGCCGCGCGCCATATCCGTGTAGCCGCTGAAGTCAAAATAAATCTGCCAGGAAAACAAAAAAGTCGCAAGAAGCAAAGCAGGTGACTTAAACTGCTCAGGAGCGGCATAGACCTTACCGACATAAAGGGCCATGTAGTCTGCCAATGCAACCTTCTTAAAAAGCCCCACAATAAACAGAGAAAGACCATCCGTGACATCCTGCGTAGAGATTTTTGACGCCTTGTGCAGTTGCGGCAACAAGTTCTTGGCTCTTTCGATAGGACCGGCAACCAAACGAGGGAAAAGAGAAACAAAAGACGCATAAGCTATAAAGCTTTTCTCCCTTTCAATATTGCCGCGATAAAAATCAATAGCATAGCTCATAGATTGAAATGTATAGAATGATAAACCCACAGGCAAAATGATGCCCGGCGCAGCGACGGCGTACGGAATCCCTAACGATGATAACAAAACATTCAGATTGTCGGTGACAAAGCCGCTGTATTTGAAAAAGCCCAGCAAAGCAAGGTTGTTAAATATACTGACAAACAGCCAAGCTTTCCTCCGGCTGCTTTTGGCCATTCTTACAACGACGGTATAATCAACCAGTGAAGCATAAGCAATCAAAATCGGATATAGAGGATGAAAGCACGCGTAAAAAAAATAGGAAACGGCTAAGAGCCAGAACAATCGAAATCTTGTATCTTTCAGGACAAGATAAATCAGATATACAATCAGAAAAAATAATACAAAAGGCCATGTGTGAAATAACATTCGATGTCCTTTTATTCCATCAAAACTCGAATGTGTGCTTCTATCGAGGCCGCCAGTCCATCCACGCCATATCCACCTTCAAGGATGGAAACGAGCCGACCTTCGCAGCACTTCTCTGCTATATCCTTGACAATTTGGGTCAACTTTGCAAATCCTTGCGACGTGAGCTTCATACCACCGAGCAGGTCATCTTCGTGAGCATCGAATCCTGCAGAGATAAGCACAAATTCAGGAGAAAAATCAAGGGCCGCCGGCCTCATCTTTTCTTCAAAAATCCTCAAGTAACTGCTGTCTCCAGAACCAGCCGGCAAAGGCACGTTTATATTGTAATTCAAACCTTTTCCACTTCCTTTCTCAGCCTCGCTTCCAGTGCCTGGATAGAAGGGATACTGATGCACACCAAAGTATAATACGTCAGGGTCATCATAGAACATCGCTTGAGTCCCGTTGCCGTGGTGAACGTCCCAATCTACAATGAGTACTTTCTGTAGGTTATATTTCTTCTGGATGTATCGTGTGCCGATAGCAATATTATTAAAGATGCAGAATCCCATCGCCCGATCAGTTAGAGCATGATGGCCAGGCGGACGGACTGCGCAAAAGGCGTTTGCGACTTTTTTCTGCATGACTGCATCGATGGCTGTAAGCACTCCTCCCGCGGCCACCAATGCGACTTCATAAGATCTCTCAGATATGGGAACGTCTAAAGTATCCAGATATGCTACGCCATTTTCGCAACTGGTTTTGACTCTTTCTATATAGTGGGATGAGTGAACCGTTTCAATCCATTCTATTTCGGCAGGCTTCGGTGAGAGTATAAATAATTCAGGATATAATCCATTTGTTTTCAATCTTTCAACTATAGAGACCAATCTATTCGGCGATTCCGGATGGCCCGGCGTCGTCTTGTGCTCGAGATATATATCATCATAGACAAATCCTGTTTTTGATATTCGCTGGGCTTCGTCTTTTTCATCAAGATTTGGCCGAGTTTTTGTGTTGTGAGTCGAATTTCTAACGCAGCGAAAGCCTATGGCGTCACTTGCCAGACAAGTATCATTGATAGAAGGGTCACCTGCTCGATAGCTCGATCGGCAAGCTTCGGCGCTTAAACTCCATGCTCCGCCTCGTATGACTCTTTCTTTTCCCATAGCAGGCCCTTTAGGATCCTTAGCTGGACCCCATTTATAGTAGCTTTCCGAATAATAATCATTACACCATTCTGCGACATTTCCATACATATCGTAAAGTCTCCACGGATTAGGTTTCTTTCGTCCGACAGGATGCGTCCTTCCGGAAGAATTCTCAGCAAACCAGGCATAATCTTTAAGCTTACGCGCATTATCACCAAAGCTATATTTCGTGTTTGTGCCCGCTCGACAGGCATACTCCCATTCAGCCTCTGTCGGAAGTCTATATCCGCTTGCCTGGAAATCACACTGCCAGGTTTGCTCGTCATAGCAAGGCTCAAGGCCTTCTGCACGTGAACGTTCATTACAGTAAATGGCCGCGTCGGTCCAGTTTATCTGCTCCAAAGGGTTCTTTGGATTCTTAAAATGAGAAGGGTCAGAAATCTCATATATCCTGAACTGCTTCTGCACAACTTCGTATCTATCCATCCAGAATGCACTTATCCACACTCGATGCGCAGGCTTTTCATCTTGTGCTCCTTTATTATCTCCCATCTCAAACCAGCCTGCAGGTATTGCGACCATTTCTACGCCGGTCTTTGTTTTTATGACCTCTGGCTTGCTGACAGTATCTTCGGCCCGTCGGCAGCCGAAAAAGAACAGAAGACAGAGGACAGAAGACAGAGGACAGAAGACAGAGGACGGAAGACAGAAGACGGAGGACAGAGGATGGGACTCTGATTTCTGATTTCTGACCTCTGACTTCCAACTTCCGACTTCTGACCTCTGATCCCTAACCTCTGACATAAGTCAAATTCTTTCCACTGTTTTAGTTTTGTTTACCAGTCACAGATTGAATCGGCACCCAGTCAGGCTCTTTGTTGTGATTTCCGTCGGTTGTGACTTTGACCCATTTGCCCGACATATCGCCGACACAGATATCCCAGCCGGGTGCTTTGCCGCCTACTTGCTGTCCACCCCCAAAGGGACCATAGCTAAAAGCGATGTACCTGCCATCCGGCGATAAATCAACATGATAAACCTTATCCTTACGCGAGCATCTAACTAATTCACGGATATTGCTAACCGTTGGTTCATTAGACATCAGGTCGATGTCACCGATGCACAGATTCCAATCCGTTTCCCCCCACACCATCTTGCTGCCGTCAAGACTAAGATCTGGCCTACAACCTTTAACTCGCCATTGTTCAAGGTCAAAAACTTTTGTTCCATCATACTCGAAGGCCAGAATAGTATCGCTGTAACCCATACCTCCTTCTACCGCAGCTACGAACCACTTACCATAAGGCGACCAGCAAATGGCATAAAGATGATGCAGACTTTTATTTGGGTGTGGTCTATGCAGATGGCTTTGCAAATCATAGATTAAAAGTTCAGCGGTTGCATACTCTCTGGTACTATAGCGCTCGTACTCTGCCTTCAGATAAGCGATACTTTTGCTGTCAAAACTCCAGCACGGCTGCCTAGCGTTTTGAGCCACTTTAATGCGCTGCGTCCCGTCGATATTCATATAATAGGCGCTTCGGACCTTATCTCTTCCTGTTCCCTCATCGACAACAAAGCAAATCTTG
>Ga0307432_1001848_pt1 | contig 12165 bp, 10 predicted proteins | sample SalMarWE160150MG_FD_202158 | JGI IMG/M metagenome (GOLD analysis project Ga0307432, IMG submission 202158) | Salt marsh sediment microbial communities from the Plum Island Ecosystem LTER, Massachusetts, United States - WE1603-150 | ecosystem: Environmental > Aquatic > Marine > Intertidal zone >...
CGTGCGTATAACCGGATACCGTAGCCTATCCGCTCCTGAGGCTTCGGATGATTTCCCCGAACTTTGGTCTTTTCCCATACATCAGCAAGTAAATCCTGAAAACCTTGATGGTTAATAACAAAATTCCAATGATGGAGAGCCCCAGCACCGCTATACTGACCGCCAGTTCCCAGACAGCAATATCACTCACGCCCAGCCTCAGCATCGCGGCTATAGGCGCCGTGACGGGAAAAATGGTTAGCACTACCCAGATGGGGCTGTTCGGAAAGATAAACAGTAAGGATGAGAACCAGAGGGGGAAAAAGACGAGCATAGTATAAATCATGGACAGTTGCTGTCCTTCCCGGGCGTTGGGACTGATGGCACCGATGCCCGCCGAGAGTGCGGCGAACAATAAATAACCTAGAATGAAATAGACAATCCCCAGTATCACGAAGTTAGCTGGTATTTGTATCGTACCGATAAAGCCGCCGAAAGCGGATGAGGCAAGGTTCAGCAGGAGTGGCAGTGAGACCAGCCAGACGACCACCTGCACCAGCCCGGCGGTACCCAGCCCCAAAACCTTGCCGACGAGCAGCTGCCGGACAGAAACGGAGGACAACAATATTTCGATAAGGCGGCTCTCCTTCTCCTCTCCCAGCCCCTGCACCAGGTAGGTGGAAGAGAGCATCAGGGAGAGGGCCAGTAGAAGGCTAAAAATTGCGGGGATAATAACATTCCCGTATCCGCCTTGCTCCGGAGCCACCGCCCCCGTTTCGGTAAGTCTGGTTATCACTAGCTTTAATGGTGCTTCTATCCGGTATACCGTTTCAGGAGGCACTTTCTCCGATAGCAGATTGCTGGTGAGGAAATTTTTAATAACCGTGGCGATGACCGGGGGCGTTTCCAGCTGTTTCTCCAGGGTATAACGGTTAATTACCCCGGTTGACATATAATCCGGTGGAATGACGAAATACTCGGAAACGTCGCCGTTAATCAGGGCTGCTGTGGCATCGTCAGGTGTGTTGAAGCGAAGCAGCTCTATGTTCCCCTGAGTAGTATACTGGTCGAATCCGCCGGCCTCGTCGACATAGCCGATGGTGGTTATTTCTATTACCGGTGGCTCGCTGATTGTTGATACGAGCTGGAAAACGCCTATGCCTAGGAGGGCTAAGACCGGCACGATAAGGGTCATAATGCTGAACCCTTTCCTCTTTATCGTGTGCAGGAATTCGTGCCGGAATATCAATAGCGTCTTGTTCATGTTTTTTTACCTACCTCCTTCAGGAAAATTTCGTTGAGTGAAGGAGTGGCTACTTCAAAGCGGTTGATTACTATCCCGGTACTAACCAATCGCTCCAGGATTTGCTGAGGAGTTGTATTTCCATCAAGGACCAGCTCAACGCCGCCTTTGTGAGTGCGCTTGTCAATAACCCCCGGTACTTCCCCTAGCTCACCCTCAAAATCCAGAATAACCGAACTGCTTCTATGCCTTGACTTGATTTCAGCCAGATTCCCGTAAAGAACTGTGCGTCCGTTGTTTATCATCAAGATGCGGTCGCAAAGCTCCTCTACTTCATTCATCCTGTGTGTGCTCAGGATTACGGCCTTACCCTGATTCCTCAAGTCAACGAACATCCTTTTCACTAACTCGGTGTTAACCGGGTCTAGACCAGAAAATGGCTCATCCAGAATAACCAGTTCCGGGTCATGGATAATAGTAACGAGGAACTGGATAATCTGTCCCATACCCCTGCTCAGTTCCTCAATCTTCTTTCTTTTATCCGGTAGCATACTTGTTTGGTTGAGTAGCTCGTTAGCTTTTTCTGTGGCCGACTTCCTGTCCATACCCTTGAGCGAGGCAAGGTACACGATAGAATCTATGACCGTCAGCTTCCTATACAGCCCTCTTTCCTCAGGTAGGTAGCCAAGCTTATTCTTGCTAGCTTCACTCAACTTCTCGTCGAGGATTGTCACGTCGCCCGAGTCTGGCTTGATAATGTCCATCATCATCCTGATGGTGGTAGTCTTGCCCGCACCATTAGGACCAATTAGACCAAATATCTCACCTCGAGCGACAGAGAAGGATAGATCGCTAACCACGGCCTTGTCTGCGTAAGACTTGAATATATGATTGACTTCAGCTGCAGGCACAGTAGAAACACCTCCTCCAATTCTCACTTTATCACAGCAGTCATTATTCCGTCAACCATGGGAATGGTCGGGGGCTACCATTCTATTTTACAGGTGACGGGCCCCGTGAAGTAGCAAGATTGGACTTACTTCATAGGGCGAGCATGCCTTTGTCAAGTAGAACGAGGTTCAGATCTTTGCTTTTGATGTTTCTGGCTACGAGAGGCGGCTAATTGCAGATAAACCCGAGTGCCTTGGGGAAGTGTGGCACAATTGGTTAGCGCACTGGGTTCTGGTTGCAAGATTGCGGGTTCGCCTACTGACTGATGTTTTTCTGTATCCGAATACTGCTCTTGAGCGAGCGGCCTATGGACGCGTGCACTCCAAGGGCTTGTTGTGTCAGTCCTTGAGCATCTTGAGAAGGCACAAATTTGTTTCACCACGAAGGGAAGAGCCCGGAGGAGGAGGACGAAGCGCTTGAATCCCATTCTTCGTGTCCTTCGTGCTCTTCGTGGTGAATTCTCTTTGGCATCCGAGGCTGTTGTACAAACCTCTTCTCCTTGCGGGTTGCGGAGCAAGGCTGGAGGCCGAACAGAGGCTTTCACTGCTGAGAACGCTCGGGGGTGTAGTAAATTCCAAATCGGCTACTACACCCCCCAAGCACGCAGAGAGGGGAAGCGGGGTTGAGTGATTGAGCGAGTGATTGACTAAACCTCCCAATCTTCCGATCTTTCAATTATGCGAAGCCTTCGACTCAAGTGGGTAGCTCAAAGTCGGGCTCTCCACGCTGGATAGCGAAGAGGCATCGCGAAAAATCCTTACTTGACAGAAGAACGGACCTCGCCTATAGTCCATTACGATAGAGAGCGGGCCCATAGCTCAGCGGTAGAGCAACCGGCTCATAACCGGTCGGTCCCAGGTTCGAACCCTGGTGGGCCCAATGATCACTATGGATAAATTGTTCGTCTACATCGCGGGAAGGGCCCAAGGAGAACCCGGTGACGCAGGGATCGGGGTCGCCATCATCGATAAGGATGGAAACATTGTCGAGGAAGTCTCACACCTGATTGGGCGAGCAACCTCGCAGGTTGCGCGGTACCGAGCGTTGATCGAAGGGGCGCAACACGCCCTTGCCTACTCGCCACAGTCGATCATTCTCTTTACCGACGATCAACACCTGGTGAATCAGATCAACGGGGTCTTTCCAACCCGAGAACCCCACCTAAAGCACCTGTTAGAGGTCGCCAAAGGGGTGCTAAACCAGTTCTCCCAGTGGCGAGTCAACTTTGTCGATCGCGATGTGAATCACCGTGCCCCACGCCTCGTTGAGCAAGCCTTCCATAACCGTATCCAAGCGAGGATCACACGGGAGCACCTGCAGATTCGGTTGACGGCGCGGGTTGCTGCACTCTCCGAGGAGGACCTGAAACGGGTGATCGAGTACGCCGAGCACCTCCAGGCAAGGACCTAGCAATGCGCATTGTGCTGCAACGGGTGCACCATGCCACGGTCAGCGTCGCGGGGAAGATGGTCGCCACGATCGGTCGAGGTATCACCCTCCTTGTCGGGATCTCGCGGGAGGATCGCGCCGACTTGCTCCCTGGAATCGCGAGGAAACTCGTCGCGCTCCGCATCTTCGAGGATAAAGACGGAAAGATGAACCTCTCACTGCGCGATATCGAAGGAGAGATCCTCGCTGTCCCTCAATTCACCCTCTACGGGGATATCCGCAAAGGGCGCCGTCCAAGCTTCACCGCGGCCGCTCCTCCTGAACAAGCCGCACCCCTGTTCGACGCTTTTATCAAAGCGTTGGAAGCCGAACGAATTCCCGTTCAGACAGGGATCTTCGGGGCGAAGATGGCCGTTGAACTGGTGAACGACGGGCCGGTCACGTTCATCCTCGACCTTGCGCCTTCACCCGACAGCGGCTAAGATTATCACCCTAATTGAGTTTGACCCTTAGGAGGAATGATGGCGGTACCCAAATATCGAACGTCGCGTTCAAAGGGGCGTATGCGACGTACACATCAGAAAATGGCTCCTTTAGCTACGACTGAATGCCCGCATTGTCACGAGATCAAGTTCCCGCACCGGGTTTGCCCGCATTGCGGCTACTACAACGGGATGGAGATCATTGCGGTAAGCAAGAGCAAAGACTAACAAATCGGCAGAACGGCTGATCCGCGTTGGGTTGGATCAGCCCACTTCTTTCTTTTTCTTCTTCACTTCCGCCTTAACTTGTTTTTTCTCGGTCTTCTCTGTGGCTCGCAACCTCTCCTTTTCGAGCAGGACCTCCGTCGGCAGGTCGGAGCGGTCGTGGGAGTGCGCCTTCTTTGCACGGTGTCGTTCAATAAGACGAAGAGCCAAAACGCGGCCGAACTGGCCGATGAATCCCGCAACAAGAACGGCCAGAACCCACTTCACAACATTCCAAACGAGCGCAGCGTCCATAGTCTTTTCCGCTCCATAGTTAGAGGCTTTCTCTTCGAAAACACTCCCGGTGATCCTCTTGATTATACAGGGTTGTTGACTTTCCCCCCAGATCCGCAGAGAATGGTGTGAATGAAACCGTGGGGAGCAGTGAGATGACCGACTTACACGCCGAAGGAGGAGTGCGCGAGCAGTGGCACGAGGTGCTCGCCCGGTTGGACGACCGTATCCTGCGGGCTTGCCTTCCCAAGAACCTGGAGGCGATCACTATAGCGCAGGATCAACTCACCATCGCTGTCGATAGCGAGTTCAAGAAGGAGTACTGCCAGCGCAAACAGGAGAAGATCGAGGAGGCGATCGCGCAAGTGATGGGTCCCCACCGCCTCCTGATCGGCGAGCCCCCTCTGATTGAGAGCGCACAGGAAGAACGAAAAAAGGGCGGAACAAACGCGCGCATCGCTGTCCTCGGAGCCGGCGATGGCGGGGTGAACGCGGTTGGACGAATGCACGAGGAGCGTCTGCACGGAGTCCGGTTGATCGCCATCGATACCGACAAACAGGTATTGGGGATCGCCCATGCCAACGAGACACTGCAGATCGGACTCGACATCACTGGCGGACGGGGGACCGGCGGGGATGAGGAGAAGGGGAGAAAGGCAGCGCTCGAATCGCGCTGGGAGATCGCCTCTCTCACGAAAGGGATGGATCTCGTGTTCATCACCGCGGGGCTGGGAGGAGGGACTGGGACCGCTGCCGCGCCGATAATCGCAGAGATCGCCAAGGAGGACGGGGCACTGACGATCGGTGTCGTTACTACGCCGTTCTCCTTTGAGGGAACAGCCCGCAAGGAGCGCGCAGAGAAGGGCCTAGCCCAATTGCACGAGGCGGCAGATGTGGTGATCTGTATTTCCAACGATCGCCTGTTGGAGACGGCTCCCAAAGGGTTGACGGTGACCAAGTCATTCGAACTGGCGGACGGTATTCTCCATCAGGGAGTGAGAGGGATCTCCGACCTGATCACCGTGCGTGGTTTGGTGAACCTCGATTTTGCCGACATCCGCAACGTCCTCGCCAACGCGGGAGAGGCGATGATGGGGCTAGGGGTGGCTCAAGGGGAGCAGCGCGCCGTGACCGCCGCCAAGATCGCAACGACTAACCCTCTCCTCGAAGGAGAATCTATCCGAGGTGCGCGAAAAATGATCATGAACATCACCGGCGGGGCTGACTTGACGCTCAGCGAGGTGACTGCAGCAGCCGATATAATTCGCCGGGTGGCTGCGACCGAGTGTGACCTCGTCTTCGGGGCGGTCGTGCATGAGAACTTCGAAGAGGGGATTAAGATCACGGTGATCGCCGCCGACTTCCAGGGATCGATCGATGAGGAACTGGAGCGAAAAAACCGTCCCCAGCACCGAAAACGGATCACCATGGACAAGGATCTCGATATCCCCGCCTTCCTGCGAAGGGAGAAGGAAGTGCCAAACACGGAAGAGAAGAGCGATTGATATAACTTCTTTCCCGCATGATGGAGTAGATACCGGTACGTACAAGCCGCTCATCCGGCCTTGGAGGGGGGATTCTGATCAATAACGAGCAGGAAACCGCACCCCTTGGACGCAAGAAACAGGGTCGTGGGTCCTCCGCTCTGTACAAAGAGCCGGCCGCGACTGAGTCCCCTTCGAAAACCGTCGACGGGACGAGCGACTGGATATGGAAGACCGATACAGAGGGGAGGTACACCTTTTTCAGTATGGCAGTGCATGAGATCCTCGGCTACCCCCCCGCGGAGATCATTGGACGTCACTTCTACGATTTCTTCCTGGAAGAAGAGCGCGAGGCTCTCAGGGCCGAATCGATGAAGGTCATCCAGAAGAGAGAGTCATTCATCGCACTGCGCAACCGGAACGTGCACAAGGACGGGCGCGTTGTGATACTGGAAACGACGGGGTTCCCCATCCTCGGAAGCGAGGGCGAGTTCCTCGGCTATCAAGGTGTGAACCGAGACGTCACCACGCAAGTAAAGGCTGCGGAAGCGCTGAGGGAGAACGAGGAAAGGGTGCGAGCAGCGAACGAGAAACTGGAACGCGTGCTGAACGCGATGGGGGAAGGGCTCGTTGTGATGGATTCCGATCATCGAATGACACAGCTCAACAAGAAGGCCTGTGAACTCTTTCGGTATCCGCGCGAAGAGATCCTCGGCAAGACCTGCACATTCTGGGGCCACCCCGATTTTGGCGATACCCTCAGAGAGGAGCTAGAAAAGAGGGAAAAAGGGGAGAAATCCACCTACGAGGCACTCTACTGCAGGAAGGATGGATCGGAGTTCTGGGCACGGGTCACCGCAGTCCCTATCATGGATGAAGAAGGGAACTATCAGGGCTCGATCGGGTGTTTGAGCGATATCACCGAGGAGAAGAAGCTAGCCGATGAGATGGACCGGCTCCATGAGTTCAACGAGAAGCTCATCCAGGGGGCGAGCGCCTGGATCAACGTGACAGATTCAGAGTCGAAGATCACCCTGTGGAACGAGGAAGCGGAGAGGATCAGCGGCTACTCTCGACATGAGGTTCTTGGAAACAGCAAGATCTGGGAGTGGCTCTACCCGAACGAGGAATACCGGGAGAGGATCTGGCAACAGCAGCGAATGCTGGCCAGCAGGGGAAGCTCGCGGCGGATCGATACGACCATTTGCACCAAGGAGGGCGAGGAGAAGGTAATCGCTTGGTACGGGACGCCGCTCCTCGATGAGAGCGGAAAGAGGACCGTCTGGATGGCTGTCGCACACGATGTAACGCAAAGCCGAAGAGACAAGGAGCAATCACAGGCGTACGCCGACACCCTGAATGAGATGAACAGGGAGAAGGATCGGCTCCTGTCGACCGCCGCGCACGAACTCCGTACACCGCTCACCGTCATCCACGGATTCGCTGACCTATTGATGAAGAGAGACGACCTGGACGCAGAGCAAAGGACGAAGATAGAGGGGATCAAGAACCAGTCCAAACGCCTCGATACGCTCATTGCGAGCCTTCTCGATATCTCTCGCATCGAAGCGGGGAAGAGCGCTCTAGTGCTGGAACAGATCGATCTCTCCGCGACTCTCGATAAGGTCATCACCGAGTTGACACCGAGACTGAAGCGTAAGGGCCAGAAGCTGAACTACTCTCAGCATCCCGTCCAGGCCTATGCCGATGAGATGGCCGTGAAACAGGTCCTGACGAACCTTTTCATCAACGCGATATCCTACACCCCAGCCGGAGGGGAGATCACCGTCCGCACCGAGGCCATGGAGGGGAGAATGCAAGTGGAAATATGCGATACCGGCATCGGAATCACTCCTGAAGAACAGCGAAGCATATTCGTCGAGTTCTACCGCACTCCACAAGCGAAACAGATCAAACCGAACGGGAACGGCCTGGGACTCTCCATCGTCAAGCGGTTGTTGGAAGAGATGCACGGCTCAATCGGGGTGAGAAGCGTAGGGAAAGGCCAGGGGAGCAGCTTCTCGGTCACCCTCCCCGCCGACCGTGCCCATGCAGTTGGCCCTGTCCCGCCATTTGCTTGAGAGACGCCCGAATATTATTATCTGATGTGTTTCTAGAAGCCACTGTCGGGAGTGTAACATGCGAATCCTGATCTGCGAAGACGAACCCGATATCCAGGTAATCTTGGGTGATTTCCTCACCGCTGAGGGGTATGAGGTTTGTATCGCCTCGAACGCGGCAGAAGGGCTGTGCCTGTTCGCCGAGGAAGAACCCGACTTGGTCCTGCTCGATCTGATGCTCCCCGACCGGGACGGCTGGGAGGTCCTCCAGGAGATTCGACGGTTAAGCGATCGACCGGTCATCATGTTGACCGCGCTCGGCCGCGTCGGTGACAAGGTGAAGGCGCTCTCTTCCCTCAAGGCCGACGACTATATCACAAAACCATTCGAACTGGATGAGATAAAGGCCCGCATCGAAGCGGTCCTGCGCCGGTATAAGCCTCAGCGCAGGGATTATAGTATTTTCATCGATGATATCAGAAAGACGTTCTGGGTACGGGAGAGAGAGATCTCTCTCTCTCCCAAAGAGTACAGCCTACTAAAGCTCCTCGCCTCGAAACCAGGGCAGGTCTTTTCAAGCGAGGAGATCCTTGCCCATGTCTGGCCACAAAAAGGTGGTTACGCAGGTATACAGGATGTACAGAAGTACGTCTATCTCCTGCGCAAGAAGATCGAAACCGAACCCGCGCATCCGGAGATCCTGCTAACGGTGCGCGGGTTCGGTTATCAGCTCACCGTCTAAGAGCCAATAGTTCGCTCCGCGTCACTCGGTAATGGTTAGTGTCCTTGTAACCAAGTCGCGGTCACCGTCATCGTCGATCACACTCAGGCGCACCGTGTATGTCCCGGGCGTAGTGTAAATATGGATAGGTGCGTGAATGTCCCCCTCGCCACAGCCATCACCCGGGCAGAAGGTCCCATCGCCAAAGTCCCAGGCTACATGAACGATTTGTCCAGTCGGACTCGTGTCCTGAGAAAGATCGGTAAAGCGCACGGCCTCTCCGAGTTGAGGGGAGGTCGAGGAGATGCTGAACGCCGCAACCGGCGGGGAGTTAATCACAATGATCTGGAGGGTGTGGGGCTTGGATTCTTCGCCATCATCGTCGCGCACGACCAGGGTGACAGTGTATGCCCCATCATCCGGGAAGCGGTGCGAAGGAGAGTAATCGCTCGATGTAGTTCCGTCCCCAAAGTTCCAGCACCAACCAACAACTTGTCCATCTATGTCATTTCCAACGGCTGTGAACGTGACATCTTCGGCTTCGGTCGGAGACGTGGGGAACCAACTGAAACTGCAGTTTGGGACGTGATTCACAATCTCGATAGTGAGACGGTTGGAGAGAGCAGTCGCCCCACCATCATCGGTCACTCGCAGGCGAAGCTTGTAGGTGCCGTTGTCAGTGTACGAGTAGGCAAACGTGGGAGACGTCGAAGATTCCTCGTACGTTCCGTCCGCCCCGAGATCCCATTCGTAGAGGACGATCTGCCCGTTAGGACTTTGATCCTTGGATGCAGATCCGGCGAACGTCACCGGAGCATAGGTATGTACCTTCCCTCCCTTCACAACGATCTCGATGTGGGCCACGGGAGGGAGGTTCTGCGCCGTGACCACGGCATGCACTGTTCCGTGTGCGCCGTTCTCATCAGTGACCGTGAGGACGATGGTGTATGCTCCATCGTTCAGGTAGGAATGCGTGGGTGAGGGAAGATCGGAGGAGTTGCCATCTCCGAAGTCCCAGTGCCACGCAGTGATCTCTCCGTCCCGATCGTGCGAGCAATCGGTGAAGGTGACCTCTTCTAGCTCAGCTGGGTAGAAATTGGAGACTTGGAACGCAGCGACAGGGTCCCAGTTGATCGTGATCGTCTCAGAGAAGAGGAGCGAGACCATATTTGAATCATCGCTCACGCGGAGCGTGACCACATGTTCTCCCTCTGCAGCAAACTGGTGCACAACGACAGGCTGATCGGTGGAGAGATCGACCGTCCCATCGCTGTCAAGATCCCAGTCGTAATGAACGACCGTACCATCGAGGTCGAACGATCCCGCAGCATCGAAGGATACGTCCTCCCTTTTGTTCGGGAGAGCCGGGGAAGAGGTGAACCGAGCGACCGGCTTCCGCGAAACAACGGAGACCGTCTGGATCTGACAGGCCGTTTCCCCCAGATCGTTGGTTACGCATAGAGTCACGAGATAACTTTCCCCATGGGTGTAGATATGGGTGACGTTTCGCCCTTTATCCGTCTGCTCATCGCCGAATGCCCAGTCCCAAGCGACTATCGTCCCATCAGGATCGTGAGATTCATCTAGGAACAGAAGCTCGTCCTGGCTCTGCATGATTCGACTCTGCGAAGCCGACTTTACACTGAAATCCACACTGATGAGCTTGCTCAGCACGCGGACCTGCGTGCTCTGTTTGTTCATGCCTCCTCTATCATCTTTCACTGCCAAGGAAACCGTATAGATCCCGGATTCGGCATAAGTATGATTCGTTGTCCGCCCCTCGCCGCTCATCCCATCGCCGAAATCCCAGATATAAGAGACGATAATTCCACTACGGTCGAACGAGCCGCTTGCATCAAACAATATCACCTGTTCGGGGTGAATAAATCGCGGATCGGGATCGACGGAGAACGTGATGCTAGGAAGGATATTGAAGACCGAGTTCTCGGCTCGCGGCGTTCCGTTCGGTGTACCGCCGGAGCCCTCCTCGTACTGCAACGGTATGGAACTCGCCCAGTTAGCCGGATCATCCGGAACGGTCGGGTCGATTCGCTCCATCGTGCACGGAGAATCGCCATTCGTCCCGGCCAACCAAGGGCCTCCTCCTCTGTTCGCCGTATCGATGATCCTCCCTTCAGGGTCGATAAGATTCAGTGCTTCGCCGCCATCGTTCAGCGCGCCGGTATAAATCTGGTCAGCCTTGACACCCGGGACTGTATTGTCATCGCCCCGTTCTAGAAGGTAGTAACCGCCTACCAGATCGGACCCCGCTTGCAGAGGATCGATCGTCCCCACAAGAAAGATCTCCGGGCTCCCGTCCGCAGAGACAAGAGACCATCCCTCAAGATCGATCGCTTCTCCACTCGTGTTACAGAGCTCGATCCATTCCCCGGCGCGGTTTTCACGCGATCCGCCCCACGCCACCTCGTTGATAACGAGCCCCTGCTCTCCTGCAGATGCGGTGAACGCGATCAGAACAATCAAAAGACCCCATACGACCCTCTTCACTATTGCGTACATGTCTCCCTCCCATGACACAATCTTTCCCATAGAACAGCAAAGCCATCATAGCACAACGAGGAGGCCGTAGCCAAGAGCACTCTTTCCCCTAAAGAACGGACAAAGGAGCGGATTAACGAAGCTCATCCTGTGTGATCGACCCATCCTCCAGCATCACAAGCCGGCTCACTCGACCGGTTTCCTTCCTCCTCTAGTATAGACGCTGGAAAGAGAAGTTTGTTCCCGAGCTATCGGGGAAATTTGCGAGTACGAACCTCCACGGTGTTCGCCATAGCCGGTTCGGGGAGGGATGATAACCAAAATTCCTGGGAGCTAGCCCACGCTATCTTGTGTAATTGCCAGCGCGTGGGTTGTGTCTGTGTAAGGCCCACCCTAGATCGCGTACTGCCTGGTTCTTCTTAGTGTGAGCATCACCACACCGAACAGAATCAGATCCAGCCCAACGAGGATGAAAACATTGGTTGCAATATCGGGCCAGCTACCGCCCCGCTGACTTATCTCGACGATTGGTTGGATAAGGTAGTAGGTAGGAAAAACCTTACCAATCCACTGCGGTATCTGAGGAAACATGTAGACAATAACCGGTGCATAGAGCAGTATTCCGATTCCCTTGATGGTAGCGAATAGTGTATTGATATCCTTAATCAGTAACCCGAGCACCAGGCCGAATAACGCTGCCAGCACGGCGCCCAGACCGAGCACTATTATCAGTAACCCGGTCTGTACTCCAAAGGCCTGGTTCATGAGTAAGATGACGATACTCATCACCAGCGCCAAGATTACGCCCATCAGTCCCTTTGCGGCGAGAATATCTCCCAGTGTGGCCGGTGTGATTGCC
>Ga0307432_1001850_pt1 | contig 12146 bp, 15 predicted proteins | sample SalMarWE160150MG_FD_202158 | JGI IMG/M metagenome (GOLD analysis project Ga0307432, IMG submission 202158) | Salt marsh sediment microbial communities from the Plum Island Ecosystem LTER, Massachusetts, United States - WE1603-150 | ecosystem: Environmental > Aquatic > Marine > Intertidal zone >...
GTCTGTGCAAGTTGTGAAAAATGTACCGTACAATGTAAGTGTAGCTATCCCTATCATAGCGACAATAATGGTGTGCTTTCGCTCAGGGAGTGGTTGCATTTTCAACTCATCTGCCGAAAGTGTGAAGATGCACCTTGTATCAATGCTTGCCGTTATGAGGCGCTGGAAAGATTAGAAAGCGATAAGACTCTTAAAAGGAACAATCTTCTCTGTGTGGGATGTAAATCTTGTGCTGTTGTTTGTCCCTTTGGAACTATCTATTTTGAAATAATACCTTTTCTTACCTTTAAGTGCGATTTATGTGAGGGTAGGCTGGAGAAGGAAGAGGTGCCTCTCTGTGTGGGTACCTGCCCTAAAGGGGCAATTAAGTATGGGGAATTCGAAGAAGATTTAGAGAAAAATAGACATAAATTAGGTAATGTTATTGCCCAGGTTACTCCCTGGAAGCGAGAGTAGGGTAGATGTTGGCTAATATTTTTTACTTTATTGTTTTTCCTGGTTTTCTCTTTACAGCAGTAATTGGTCTGCTGGCTAGTTGGGTGGATAGAAAGGTTACTGCTCGTATCCAGTGGCGGGTCGGCCCTCCCTGGTATCAAAATTTTGTTGATTTCTTTAAACTGCTGGGAAAAGAGACTATTGTGCCGAAAGCAGCTAAGAAAACTGGATTTTTATTAGCTCCTCTCATCGGCCTAATCGGGGTAACTTTGGTTTCCCTCATTCTCTGGAGGATGAATCTGGAGCCTAATATCTCCTTCATGGGAGATATTATTGTACTTATCTATCTTTGCATGCTCCCTTCTTTAGCTATTATAATTGGAGGCTCTGCCTCTGGTAATCCTTTGGCAGCTCTGGGCGCCAGCAGGGAGATGAAATTAATCTTGGCAGATGAACTTCCCTTTATTATTGCCATATTTATACCCTTAGTTAAGATTGCCAGTATCAGAATCGGCTCCATTGTTCTCTACCAACAGGCTAATGGTATGATGTTAACTCATCATCTTTCTTCTTTTATTGCTTTCATAGTGGCTTTCCTTTGCATGCAAGCAAAACTGACTTTAGCTCCTTTTGATATACCGGAAGCAGAGCAGGAGATTATGGCCGGTCCCTTTATCGAATACTCTGGTCCTCCCTTAGCCATCTTTAAGCTGACCCGTTCTATGATGCTCTTTACTATGCCTGTATTTCTTATCACTATGTTCTTAGGGGGGCTGCGATTTGAGGGATGGTCTATTCTCTGGTCAATCGTGAAATACTTGGTAATATTGGTATTGATAATATTGGTGAAGAATACTAATCCACGTCTAAGAATAGACCAGGCATTACGATTTTTCTGGTTGAGACTATTTCCTCTTGCCTTAATAGGATTTGTCTTGGCCTTGTTAGGATTATAAAAATGGGTAAATTGTGGGCACTTAAGAAATCCATCTGGGTGTTTCATGTATGCAGCGGTTCCTGTAACAACTGTGATATTGAGATTCTCGATTGTCTCACTCCTAAATTTGATCTGGAGAGATTTGGTATTATTCTCACAGGGAGTATTCGCCACGCTGATGTCATTCTAGCCAGTGGAGCTATTACCCGCAAGGCTCTTCCCAGAATAAAGAGAGTCTATGAGCAGATGCCTTCTCCTAAAATAGTGGTTGCGGTGGGTGGATGCGCTTGTAGTTGTGGTATTTTTGCCGGCAGTTATAATATCGTAGGTCCTTACGATAAAATCATTCCGGTGACTGCCTATATTCCAGGTTGTCCCCCCAAACCGGAGGCTATCATTGATGGAGTGCTCAAAGTCATTAACAGCTTAGGATAAAGGAGAATAATGCCGGTGGAAGATGTGATTAAAGAGTTTAAAGAAAAGTTCAAAGGAAAGATCCTTCAGTGGGAGGAAAAATCCTCCAAGAGGTATTATATCACCATCCCTAAAGATGACTTATTGGAGATTGTTGAATTTGTCTTTGCCAAGCAAAAAGCAAGATTTATTATTGAATCGGGAATAGATACTCCCCAAGGAATGGAGATACTTTACCACTTTTCATTTGATAAACTCAATAAAATCGTTACTTTTAAAGTGTTGATTCCCAAGGAGAAGTGTGAAGTTGAATCTATTAGTATCTTGATTCCGGGAGCTAGCTGGATAGAACGAGAGATTACGGAGCTTTTGGGGGTAGAATTCTTGCACCATCCTGATCCTCGAAGATTGTTATTGGCCGACGATTGGCCCAGCGGGGATTATCCTCTAAGACAAAAGGTGAAGAGTAAAAAATGAAAGACAAGACTATTATTCCTATTGGTCCATTCCATCCTCTGCAAGAAGAACCAGAGTTTTTTGAACTAGTGGTGGAAGGAGAAAAAGTTGTTGATATCAATGTTCATCTTGGATATAACCATCGGGGCATTGAAAAAATAGCTGAGTCAAAAACCTTTGACCAAATGGTCTTTCTGGTGGAGCGAATTTGTGGGATATGCTCTACTTCTCATCCTATTGCTAATTGTAATGCTGTAGAAGATATAGCTGGTATTGAAATTCCAGAGAGGGCTAAATATATTAGAAGCATTGTGGGAGAGATGGAAAGACTTCACTCTCATTTATTGTGGCTGGGACTGGCCGGGCATTTCATCGGATACAATACTTTGTGGATGTGGGCCTGGAAGTATCGGGAGCCTATTCTGGAGCTATTTGAAGCTGTTACCGGTAATAGAAATCATTATGCAATGATGAAGCCAGGTGGAGTACGGCGGGACATAAAAGAGGAGGATATAGACCCTCTCTTAAAAGGTTTAGATGAAGCAGAGAAAAAGATAGGAATGTTAACTAAAGCCGCTTTAGACGATCCTGTACTTGCTGCTCGTCTTAAAGGAGTGGGAGTACTTTCTAAAGAAGATGCTATTGCTTATGCGGCAACAGGACCTGTTGCCAGAGCCTCGGGAATAGATATTGATGTGAGACGAGATGAGCCCTATGCTGCTTATGGATTAGTGGATTGGCAAGTGATTACTCAAGAGGAAGGAGATGTCCTGGCTAAGACTGTAGTGAGACTTCTGGAATGCTTTGAATCCATAAAAATCATTCGCCAGTGCCTGGAAAGGCTGCGTAAGGTAAAAGGGGAAATTGCTGTTAAGATAAAGGAAATCCCTCCTGGTGAAGGGATAGGCCATCACGAGGCTCCCCGGGGAGAAACATTTCACTATGTTCGCTCCGATGGCTCTAATACCCCGGTACGTCTCAAAGTAAGAGCCCCTACTTATGTGAATCTTCCTACTTGTAAGGTTACAGTACCGGGAGAAAGCGTGGCCGATGCCACTTTAATCCTGGCTTCTATTGACCCTTGCTATTGCTGCACCGAAAGGATAACTACCATCAACAAGAAGACCGGTCAGCGGGAATTAAGGGGAGAGGATTTATTAAGACTATGCCGAAAGAAAACTGAGAGAATCAGAAGGAGGCTGGAGAAATAGAATGGCTGATACATACCTTGTTTTAAGTATCTTTATCCCTTTACTCGGCTCGATTCTTTGTCTCTTGTTTCCCAAAAAGGTAAGAGATTTCTGGGCGCTCATTGTTGTTTTGCTTTCTTTTATTTTCCTTCTCTTTTTGATCAGTCCCGTTATGAAAGAAGAGATAATCAGGATTAATTTAATCTCACAGAATGGCGGATTTTTTAGTCTTTCCTTCCTGGCTGATGGAATAAGTCTCATCTTTGCCCTGGTTTTTTCTTTTGTAGGAGTGATTGCTCTCATTTACTCTCTAACCTACATGAAGTCCTATGATAACCAAAGAGAATACTATTTTATGATTCCTTTAATTATTGCTTCTTTGATTGGAGTCGCCTTTTCGGAAAATCTAATTCTTCTTTACATCTTCTGGGAGATAGCTGCCCTGGCCACCTGGAGATTAGTTGGTTTCTATCGAGAAGAAAATATAGTGAGAATTGCTGATAAAACTTTTCTGATGACTTTCCTGGGTTCTTCTTTTATGCTCTTAGGATTTGTTCTTCTCTATAATCAGACCGGTACCTTGAGCATAACTCAGTTGAGGGGAATAGAAATTTCTAATTTAAATGGCATTCTCTTTCTTATTTTTCTAGGTATAATTGCTAAATCGGCCTGCCTGCCTATACATAGCTGGCTGGCAGAGGCTCATCCGGTGGCTCCTTCTCCTATGAGTGCTATCCTTTCCGGAGTGGAGGTAGAGGTAGGATTGTTTGCTTTTCTTCGTTTATTTGCTTATACTTTTGACTGGTCTGGTAGCTGGATTCTTTGGTTGGCAGTCATCTCTTCTTTAATTGGTGCGGGAGCAGCTCTGCGGGAAAAGGATATCAAGAGAATCATTGCCTATTCTACTGTATCCCAGGTAGGATATATTTTATTAGGATTTGCCCTGCTTAGTAAAATAGGCTTTTTGGCTGGCCTTTTATATTTCATGACCCATGCGGTCGCCAAAGCTGGTCTATTTCTGGGAGCGGGGGCTGTAGAGCAGCAATATAAAGAAAGAGATATTGACAAACTGGGAGGGCTGATGAAGACTATGCCTTTGACCGGCATAGGTTTTCTTTTTTGCTCCCTTTCTATTATAGGGCTTCCTCCCTTTGGTGGATTCTATGCTAAGTTGATGGTAATTTTAGCCACGGTAAAAGAAGGGCATTTCTTTATCGCTGCTCTGGCGGTATTTGCAGCTATTCTGACTATGCTCTATATTTTCCGATTATTCAATGGTATCTTTCTGGGCCAGGGAACATTAGGACGTGCTTCTTCAAAGAAGTGGTCTATGGTAGGATGTGTGCTTTTTTTAGGCATTATTTCCCTCGTTGTTGGTATTTTTGTTAGCCAGGTTCTGGAGCTGCCTAACATTGCCGTGGCCACTATTTTCAAGTGAGGTGTATATGAATTCCAATATATTACTCTATCCTATATTGCTGCCTCTGATAGCTGGGGCTGTCTGTTTTCTCCTATCTAAAAAATGGATGAAAGAGATTCTTTCGCTTGTAGCTATGTTTGCTACCTTTATTTTGTCTATCTTCATCTTTAGAAGTGAGGAGCTTATTTTTGCCCGAAGCTGGCTGCCAATCCTGGGAGGAATAAATTTTTCACTGCGAAGCTATCACTTCTCTTCCTTTATCCTCACCTTTCTGGCTTTATTTGGCGTTCTTATCTCTCTTTATTCGGTAAAGTTTATGAGAGGAAAAGAGAGGCTAAAAGAGTATTACGCCTATCTTCTCTGGACAATAGCAGCCTCTAGCGGTGCCATTTTAGCTAATAATCTTATCGTGTTTCTGCTTTTCTGGGGAGCACTGGGCCTCCTCTTATATGCTCTTCTCTCCCTGGGTTCTTATCGAGTGGCCACTAAGGGGCTATTCATTATAGGGGCCTCCGATTTTGCTTTGATTTTAGGAGTGCTCTTCCTCTACCATTTGAGCGGAACATTCCAGATAAAAGAGATAGGAGCGCTCCCCCTTAATAGCGCTCTGTCTATATTTGCTTTTATCTTGCTAGCAATAGGAGCACTGGCGAAAGCAGGAGCTATGCCTTTTCATACCTGGATTCCTGAGGCAGCAGAGAAAGCTCCTTTACCGGTGATGGCTTTTTTGCCCGCTTCTTTAGACAAACTTTTAGGTATATATTTTCTTTCCAGAATTTGTCTGGATTTCTTTCATCTTCATCCCAATTCTGGATTGAGCCTTCTTTTAATGCTGGTGGGTTCTTTTACCATTATCGCTGCGGTAATGATGGCTTTGGTGCAGCATGATTTAAAAAAGCTTCTCTCCTATCACGCAGTCAGTCAGGTAGGATATATGGTTTTAGGCATTGGAACTGGCATTCCATTGGCTATGGCTGGAGGGATATTCCATATGCTCAATCACGCTATTTACAAAGCATCTCTCTTCCTGGGAGCAGGGTCGGTAGAACAGGCAAGAAAAACTACTCAGCTCAACAAACTGGGGGGGTTAGCCAGGGTAATGCCTATTACCTTTGTTACCTTTTTTATAGCTGCTTTATCTATTTCAGGTGTTCCTCCCTTTAATGGATTCTTCTCTAAATGGATGATTTACCAGGGAGTAGTGGAGCTGGGTAAATTAGGGGGAGGAGGAAATCTCTGGATAATCTGGCTTATTGCAGCTATGTTTGGCAGTGCTTTAACTCTGGCTAGCTTCATCAAGCTTATCCACGCTACATTCTTGGGAGTTCCTTCTAATCCTGAATCAGAGAATATGGAAAAAAAATCGACGAAATTAGGCTTTTCTATGGCTCTTCCCATGATAGTGTTAGCCTCACTGTGCGTTGTTTTTGGAGTTTTTGCCTATAGAGTTCCCCTGAAGCTCTTTATTCTTGATTCTGTTCCAGGGGTTCCGCCATCAGGTGAATGGTTAGGCTGGTGGCGGCCGGGATTGACTACCACTTTAATTATTGTTGGTCTTATCATAGGAGGAGTTATTTATCTTTTAAGTAAAGTGAAGTTATTCCGAGAAGATGCCTCCTATATCGGGGGAGAAGAAGTAAGCCCTGAAATGAAGGTTTCTGGAGTTGAGTTTTATGATACTGTGAGAGATTTTAGTGGTTTAAAAGGAATATATCAAGCTGCCCAGAAGAAAAAATTGGACTTCTATAACTGGGGAATGAGCTTTTGTCAGGCAGTTGCCTGGATTCTAGGCGGGCTGGATAGATTAGTCAATTATATCTGGGAAAGCCTGGCCTCCCTGGTAGTATTAATGGGTAGAGGGGGAAGTCGCCTGCACAATGGCATCCTGCATACTTATCTTGCCTGGTGTCTTCTAGGCTTCATGGTTCTGCTTCTGGTATTCTTATTATAATTTAGAGAGAGGTGAAAAATCCCCATATTGTAGAGGTCGGATTTATCGGACCCCTTAGCAAAGCGGGTTTCATAAATGAAACCTCTAGAGAGAAAAAAATGTTTGAGCTTTATAGTCTGGTAATCCTTATGATTCTAGGTTCCCTGGTAGCGATTCACACTAAATACCTGCTGTCGGCAGTGATTTCCCTGACTTTAGTCGGGCTGATTTTGTGTGTGGTCTTTCTTTATCTTCAGGCTCCAGACACTGCCATTACTCAGACAATAGTAGAGGTGATAGCTCTGGTTATTTTAATAAGAGCTGTTCCCATAAAGAAGGATACTATGGGAATAAAGGGAGCAAAGGAGACCTTCAGCGCCATAGTTACAACTATCTTCCTGGTTCTTTTTGCTTTCTTTGCTTATAAAGCACTCCTGGATCTTCCCCAATTCGGTTTTCCTTTGATGAGAGTCTCTGAAGACTATGTCAGGGAGGGATTGGCTAAAACAGGTTCAGCAAATATAGTTACTGCGGTGCTTTTGGATTTTAGAGCTTATGATACACTGGGAGAGGCAACCGTTCTCTTCACAGCTATATTAGGAGCCATTGTAGTATTAAGGAAAGTAGGGAGAAAATGAAAGAGAATAAGGGAATGACTCTTATTGTAAAGACGGTTATCAAGTTTCTTGCTCCTATAGTTATCCTTTTTGGTATATATATGATATTGCACGGGCATCTTACTCCAGGGGGAGGGTTTCCAGGTGGAGTGGTTATTGCTTCTGCTTTTGTCCTCCTTACTCTTGCCTACGGAAAGGAAGTAGCGGAGAAAAAGATGAAAAGGTCTCTCGCTTCCCTTTTGGAGAGCACAGGCGCCCTCTTTTTTCTTATTCTGGCTGTTTTGGGAATCTTTGTCGGTGGATGGTTTTTTTCCAACTTTCTTCCTAAGGGAGAGCCTTTGAAGCTTCTCAGCGCCGGTTTTATTCCTTTAGCTAATATTGCTATCGGATTAAAGGTAGGAGGAGGAATATTTGCAGTTTTTCTGGCCTTAGTTATTTTTAGAGTTGCCGGAGAAGGGGGAAAAGAACAAAAATGATATTCTTCTTATCTTTCATACTTTTTTTGGTCGGTCTTTATTGTGTTTTGATTAAAAAGAATCTATTAAAGATAGTTATGGGAATAGTGATTATGGAGTATTCGGTCAGTCTTTTCTTGATTCTTTTAGGTTATAAGAAAGGAGGATTCCCTCCTATTGTTACGGCGGGAGTGGAAGGGACAAATTTTGTTGACCCTTTACCTCAGGCATTGGTCATTACTGCCATAGTTATTAGTATAGCTACTTTAGCTCTAATTATATCTCTCTGTATGCGTATCTATCAGAAATATAAGACATTTGATATAACCAAGATTCGGAAATTGAAAGGGTAGTGTAATGAATCTTCTTCCTTTATTCATAGCTGTTCCTTTAGGGACAGCTTTCGTTATAGTCCTTTTAGGAAAGATGAGGGAAATCTATAGTGACATATTGGCTACTATTGCTGCTCTTGTATTAGCTATTCTACCCTTTATTTTAATTCTTACCCTGGATAAAGGAGAGACTCTCGTCTATAGCATGGGGAAATGGCTCCCGCCCCAGGGGATAAACCTGGTTTTAGATGGACTGAGTCGGCTTATGCTCATCATAATAAATGTAGTTGGCTTTCTGGCTATTGTCTATTCGGTCAGCTATATGAAGAAGTTTACCGCCAAGTCCAAATACTATGGTCTTTTTATGCTTATGCTTACCGGAATGAACGGAGTTGTTCTCACCGGAGATTTCTTTAATCTCTTCGTCTTTGCCGAGATTGCTGCCATATCCTCCTATGCTCTGGTTGCTTTTGGGGTAGAAGCAGAGGAACTGGAAGCGTCTTTTAAATATATGGTCATGGGGTCAATTGCTACTACTCTCATCCTTTTCTCCATAGGGATTCTCTACGGTTTGACCGGAAGTCTAAATATGGCTGACGTAGGAAGAACTATTCAGGGGAATGGTGGTACTCTTCTTTCACTTTCTATGGTTCTCTTTTTGACTGGTTTTGGAATAAAAGCAGCTATGATTCCTTTCCATGCCTGGCTGCCTGATGCTCATCCCAGTGCTCCTGCTCCTGTTTCAGCTATGCTTTCTGGTGTACTAATCAAGGCTCTGGGAGCCTATGCTCTGATGAGGATATTCTTCAATGTTTTTGGGTTGAATCTTCAGCTTTCCTGGGTTTTTATGATTCTAGGGTTGGTATCTATATTCGGGGGTGGACTACTGGCTCTAAGGCAGGATGATTTGAAAAGACTTTTAGCTTATTCCTCTATTTCTCAGATGGGGTTCATAATTTTAGGTTTAGGATGTGGGAACTACTGGGGTATTCTGGGGGCGCTCTTTCATCTATTGAACCATTCCTCCTTTAAATCGCTTCTTTTCTTGAACTCTGGAGCAGTGGAATACTCTGCAGGAACGAGAAAACTGGATAAAATGGGGGGATTGAGTAAAGTAATGCCTGTTACCGGAGCAACCTCTACCATTGCTTCATTGTCCATATCGGGGATTCCTCCTTTCAATGGCTTCTGGAGCAAGTTATTTATTATCATCGGCCTTGTCCAGGCCAATCATTTTGTCCTGGCTGTCCTGGCTATTCTAGCCTCTGTTTTGACTTTAGCTTATTATTTGAGGATGCAGAGAAATACTTTTTTCGGAAAGCTAAAGAAAGAATTGGAGAAGATAAAAGAAGCCCCTCTTTCTATGTGCTTTTCTATGATAGTTTTAGCTATAGCATGTGTGGGGTTGGGGATTTTCTTCTATCCGGTGATGAAGATAGTCTTAGAGCCAGCAGTAGAAGTTTTACAAAAGGGAATAAAGTATAGCAGTCTTATCCTGGGAGGATAGGATGAAGAAATTAGTTTTAGGTATTATATCTTTTCTTTGTTGGATGGTGCTTACCTGGACTCTCTATTTACCTTCTCTATTGGTGGGGCTGGTTGTATCTGTATTTATTGCTTTATGGTTTGGCGATGTGTTTGTTGAGCGGACAAAGAATTTCTTTCAAATTAAACGTCTGGCTTATCTTCTCTACTATATTCCCATCTTTACTTATTATTGCATATTGGCAAATTTTGATGTTGCCTATCGGGTTCTTCATCCTGCTCTTCCTATCGAACCAGGAATTGTCAAGGTCAAGACTACTCTTACCAATAGTACGGCGAAGGTAGCTCTGGCTAACTCTATCACTTTGACTCCAGGTACTTTGTCTGTAGAGATGACCGATGACGGTTATCTCTATGTTCACTGGATTAAAGTGAGAACGAGCGATGTGGAAGAGGCTACCAGGAGGATTGTCATAAAGTTCGAGAAGATTCTTAAGGAGATTTTTGAATGATGACTAATATCCCTCTCATTTTTTCTCTACCCTTAATCATTTGCTGCTTCTTATGTCTTTACCGCGTCTTTCGCGGGCCAACCCCTGCTGATAGGATTGTAGCAGTGGATATCCTGGGGATTCTGGTGGTTGGTTTTTGTGCCCTTTTCACTATTTTTACTCCCAGGAAGTTCTTTATGGATATTGGTATTGCCTGGGCTGTGCTTGGCTTTATCGGAGCTTTGGCTTTGGCTAAATACTTAGAAGGGAAGGGATTCGATGAGTGAGATTGTGTTAGTAATAGGAAAAATTTTCCTCATGGTTGGCTTAGCCTTTGATTTATTGGGTTGTATTGGTTTGGTGCGATTACCCGATGTCTATAATCGCCTGCAGGCTTCAACCAAGTGTGTAACCCTGGGAACCTGTTTTATCCTTTTTGGAACCTTCCTTTTAAGCGATTTCTTATGGAAGTCTATCCTGGCTATTGTTTTTATCGTAATGAGTTCACCTACTGGGGCTCATGCTATTGCTCATGCTGCTCATCGTTCCGGAATTAAACTCTGGGAGAAGAGTGTGGTCGATAAACTTAAGGAAGACAAAAAATGAAATATCCTAAATTGCGAGAGCTAAAAGAAGCCTTCAGCGCTTTAATAAAAGGTCCTTATACTACTAAATTTCCTAAAATTCCTGCGCCGGCAGCTCCTGCTTATCGAGGCAAACCAGAGTTCAGCCAGGAAGAATGTGTTGTTTGCGGGGCTTGCGCTAATGTCTGCCCGGCCAAAGCTATTGAGATTATAGAGACAACTAAAGAGTCTGGCGCGGACGATAAAGAAGAAAATCCCCAATTGCCCCCTCCTGGTTTTCGCAGAATGGTCCTTCATTATGATATCTGTATCTTCTGTGGTCAATGTGAGGCGAATTGCCTTACTGAAAAAGGAGTTCATCTAACCCAGAAGTATGACTTAGCTACTCTGGACAGGAAAGAGTGTATGGTTACCGTCGAGGATAAATTGGTATTCTGTGAGTACTGCGGCGAACCTATTACTACGCAAAAACACCTTCACTGGCTGGTAGAAAGGTTGGGCCCCCAGGCATTTTCCAATCCTAATCTATTTCTTGCTTCTCATGAAGAAATAGGGCTGCTAGAAGAGAGGGTATCTCGGAAAAAAGGAGCACCTTTGGGACGTTCTGACCATCTACGTATTCTCTGCCCCAGATGTAGAAAACAACTTACCTTAAAAGAAGAGTGGGGAAGCTAGCCCTACTTCCACATTCTTAATGACAAAATCCAGTATTCATGATATCTTGCATATTCTCAATCATTATTCTAGTAGATTGTAGTCGAACTATTGTCTATGGCCCTTAATCGTTATGGAGCAATATGACAGAAGGGCAGGCTACTACCTTAGTCCACCCCTCCAAGAATAGCTTTTTCTAGCCTTTACCAGTAAGACTTTCCATTTCTAACTGCTCGTATTCTGGATGTTTTTTCACATTTTTTTTGCCTCCATTGACATTCACTCGTTCCAGGGTAAAATACAGAAGATGTTGAAGGGCAGGGGTGGAGTTGGAGACTACAGAGTAGGAAGGAGGGAAAACAAATGATTCTGGGAATTGTGGGTAGCCCACGCAAAGGAGGTTTAACTGATCAGTTGGTTACTCGGACTCTGGAAGGAGCAAAATCAGCAGGGCTCGAAACTAAAAAGGTGCACCTGGCAGATTTCGAGGTTCCATTCTATTCCGAAGAGGCCAAATCTTCCCAAGAGACCGCACTGTTGATGTAAGGTCAGCGAGAATATAGACAACTAAGTAAAAGTTGACCCAATCCAATCACCAACATAATGCGTTATAATTATGACTACCAATGCAATAATCAAGTGTTCTGTAATCACCCGCCAGGGCTTTACTCTTTGTCCCTTGGCAACATAAAAACTAAAAATAGCCAGCACAGATAACCCCCAAATCACACTTACAACAACCGCTG
>Ga0307432_1001854_pt1 | contig 12134 bp, 12 predicted proteins | sample SalMarWE160150MG_FD_202158 | JGI IMG/M metagenome (GOLD analysis project Ga0307432, IMG submission 202158) | Salt marsh sediment microbial communities from the Plum Island Ecosystem LTER, Massachusetts, United States - WE1603-150 | ecosystem: Environmental > Aquatic > Marine > Intertidal zone >...
CGCCATGGGCGTATATCAATCAAGAGGTGACCTTGCCAGAACCAACCCTTGACTTAGCACAAATTAGCTCCTAGACTGGTGCAGGATTTCCACCGCATGTCCTAGTTAGAATAGTAAGGGAGGACAAGTATGGATCTTTCGGGGAAAGTAATACTTCTTACGGGTGGTACCGGCTCTTTTGGAAAAAAGTTTACTGAGATAGTCCTGACAGGGCATAACGCAAAGGCAATTCGCATATTCTCGAGAGGGGAGCTGCTGCAATTGCAGATGCGCCAACTCTTTGACGATGATCCACGGCTGAGGTTCTTTATTGGAGATGTCCGCGACAAGGAGCGACTTTATCGTGCAATGAACGAAGTGGACATAGTAGTGCACACTGCTGCCTTGAAACAGGTACCGGCCTGCGAATATAACCCCATCGAAGCCATTAGAACCAACATTGACGGTGCGGCAAACGTGATCGATGCTGCCATAGACAACAAGGTCGAGAAAGTGATGGCCATAAGTACTGACAAAGCTGTCTACCCTATAAATCTGTACGGCGCTACCAAGCTTGTCGCAGAGAAGCTTTTTGTGCAAGGCAATACCTATGCAGGCAAGGCTGGAGCGAGGTTCAGCGTTGTGCGCTATGGTAACGTGGTAGGTAGTCGCGGCAGTGTTATTCCTGTGTTCCTTAAGCAACGCGAGAACGGTAAGATTACTATCACGGATGAGAGGATGACCAGGTTTTGGATTACTTTGGAACAGGGTGTCTACTTCGTAATAGATTGTATCAACCGAATGCAAGGTGGCGAGGTTTTTGTGCCCAAAATCCCGAGCATGAAACTTATGGATCTAGCTGATGCCATCGCTCCCGACGCTCAAAAGGAGATTACCGGGATTCGCCCTGGAGAAAAAATCAATGAGGTCCTACTCACTGAAGAAGAGGTTTGCCACGCAAGGGAGTTCGAAGATCATTTTGTTGTTGAGCCTGAATACCCTTTCTGGGATAGTGGTGTTCTCAATGAAGGGAAAAAGCTTTCAGAAGGATTTCGATATACAAGTGACAATAACCAACACTGGTTGACCAGAGAAGAGCTTCAGAGAATGATAGAGGAAGTCGATGGATAAACTGGCGATTGACGGTGGTGAGCCTGTCCGCAAGAATCTTTTGCCTTATGGGCATCAGTGGATTGATGAAGCAGATATCCAAGCCGTTGCCGAGGTATTACGCTCTGACTGGTTGACCACTGGGCCAAAGGTAGGAGAGTTTGAACGGGCCTTTGTAGATTTTGTAGGGGCAAAAGAAGCAGTGGCGGTGAACAACGGCACAGCAGCTTTGCACACAGCAATGTACGCTGCTGATATTGGAGCGGGTGATTCGGCCCGTGGAATAACAAAAGATGAGAATATTCCACGGGCTGAAGTGATCGTCCCGCCGATGACCTTTGCATCCACTGCCAATTGCATTGTTTTCCAGGGCGGGACGCCGGTCTTTGCCGACGTGGATCCTGAGACGTTACTCATTGACCCTGCTCAGGTAGAGGCCAAGATTACACCGCGTACAAAGGCGATTATTGCTGTCGATTATGCTGGACAGCCGTGTGATTATGACGCCCTTCGAGCGATAGCAGACCGACATGGCCTAACCTTAGTAGCTGATGCCTGCCACGCCCTTGGTGGCAGTTACAAGGGACGGCCAGTTGGCTCGCTTGCTGATCTGAACTCTTTCAGCTTTCACCCGGTGAAGCACATTACTACTGGCGAGGGCGGCATGATCACCACAGATGACCCAGAATTGGCACAACGTATGCGGATCTTTCGCAACCACGGCATCACCACCGACCACCGCCAACGTGAACAGCAAGGCTCCTGGTTCTACGAGATGGTTGATCTCGGGTATAACTACCGCCTGACCGACATCCAATGCGCCTTGGGGATTAGTCAGTTACGTAAGCTATCTAGGTGGGTAAAGCGCCGTCAGGAGATCGCCCGGTGCTACGATCAAGCCTTTGCAGAGATACCGACTGTGGAACCATTAGAGGTGCGAAAAGATGTCTCTCACGCCTATCATATCTATATGATCCGGTTGAATTTGGCACAGTTACGGGTAACGCGGGCGAAAGTGTTTTCCGCCTTACGTGCCGAAGGAATAGGCGTCAACGTCCACTACATCCCAGTGCATCTGCATCCCTTCTATCGAGAACGATTTGGTACAGGGCCAGGATTATGTCCGGTGGCCGAAGCGGTCTATGAGGGGTTAATCACACTGCCGATGTTCCCGGCGATGACGGATGCGGATGTTGACGATGTAATTCTAGCTATTTCTAAGGTTATATCTACATACTGTTAGTTAGGACGTCAAACAAGGAGGATCTGAACGATGCACCGCTGCAAAAAATGTTTTATGCCTGATACTAGGCCCGGCTCTATATTTGACGAGGAAGGTGTCTGCCGGGCGTGCAGAAATTATGAAAAAAGAAAGAGTATAGACTGGGATTCAAGAAAAAAAGAATTGGACGAACTCTGTGATAAGTATCGAAGAGATGACGGATATTATGACTGCTTGATCCCGGTAAGCGGCGGAAAGGACAGCCACCGAATTGTTTACGAAATGAAGGTGTTAAGAGGTATGAACCCGCTCTTGATAACCATTGGCGATGCTTTTACACAAACACAAGCGGGACTCAGAAACTATCGAAATCTTGGCGAAACATTTAATTGTGATCATATACTTTTCGATTTGAGCATTGACTTGTTCAAACGAGTAACACGCATCGCTTTTGAGAAAACCGGTGAACCGCTTAAGTTCATAGAAGCTGCTATCTACACCGTACCAATAAAAATGGCGATAGAATTACGGATACCATTGGTTTCTTTCGGCGAGAATGCTGCCTATGAATATGGGACAACTGCTGATGAAAACAACTCGGCTAATGAAACTGTGAAACGTATTTTTGATTCAATTGATGTGAGTTTTTGGCAGGAAAATGGAGTATCGATGAAGGAAATGAATGCCATCATACCCCCCATAAATGATGAATTCAAAGCAACTAATCCTTTAGTTATCTACCTTAGCTATTATGTCCCATGGAGCAGCACTGCCAATCTGGATATCGCCAAAAGGTATGGCTTTTGCGATCTAGCCCATGAGTGGATTCGTGAAGGATATATCGAGAACTTCGAACAAATCGATTCATTTGCCTACATTATCCATCTCTGGATGAAATACCCAAAATTTGGTTTTCAAAGGACTTCTGATATAGCCAGCAGGAGAGTGCGGGAAGGATTGCTTGGTTTACCGGAAGCAAAGAAAACGATTAATGAATATGATCATATGATTGACCAGCGGGCGTTGGAGGATTACTGCAATACGCTCGGATATAGCAAGAAGGAATTCTGGGACATTGTTGACAAATTCTGGAATCCGGATCTATTTGAGAAGGCAGATTGTCTTTGGAGAAGGAAAGAAGATGTATTTGGTGAAGATGTGGAAGGACAAGAGTGATGGAAAAGTTTACCGATCAGATGCAGCAGTGGTCATTAGAATTTGGCAAGGAATATACGGATCGCAATCCTCATACCATAGAAGCAATGGATAAACTTTATAAACAACAGTTCGGCTTGACACGAACTGAGCTCAATCTGACGTTTTTAGATAGTTTTGACCGATCGATAAGAATCCTTGAAGTCGGATCCAACGTGGGTGCGCAATTGCAGGGATTACGAAAAATTAGGTTTAAAAATCTTTATGGAATAGAGATACAGCCATATGCAGTTGAAGTATCCAAACAAAATACTGAAAACATCAACTTAATACAGGGATCAGCCTTTGATATTCCCTTTAAGGACTCTTACTTTGATCTTGTGTTTACTTCCGGACTTCTTATTCACATAAATCCTGATGATTCCAGTATTGCTATGGCAGAAATATATAGATGTGCAAGTGAGTATGTCTGGGGGTTTGAATACTATGCAGATAAGTATTCAGAAATACCATATAGAGGACGCAGGAATCTTTTGTGGAAAGGCGATTTTGCAAAACTTTACTGTGATCAATTCAGTGATTTAGAATTGGTTCAAGAGAAGCGTATTAAATACCTTGATAATGACAATGTAGATTCAATGTTTCTAATCAGAAAAAACTCAAAAAATGATGAACAATAAAGTCGTTGCAATTATCCCCGCGCGAGGTGGCAGTAAACGCATTCCGAATAAAAATATTAAATCATTTGCTGGTCAGCCTATCATTTCATATTCCATTAAGGCTGCTCAAGATTCTGATTTATTTGACAGGATCATTGTTTCTACAGACTCTCTAGCAGTAGCTGAACTGGCGAAATCCTGTGGTGCGGAAGTGCCTTTTATCCGGACTGCTGAACTTTCGGATGATTTTACCGGTACTATTCCAGTATTACTACATGCTCTGGACTGGTTGAATGAACATAAATTTGCGACCGATTATTTTTGCTGTATTTATGCAACAGCTCCGTTTGTCCAGTCGGAGCATATAATAGAAGGTTTAAATTGCTTAAAGAAAAGAAACGCCGCAACCGCTTTTTCTGTAACGACGTTTCCCTATCCCATATTTAGGGCTCTGAAAATAGGTGACAATGACCGGGTTGAAATGTTCTGGCCCGAACACGAAAATTCCAGGTCAAATGATTTACAGGAGGCATATCATGATGCGGGCCAGTTTTATTGGGGAGATACAGAAAAATTCCTGATAAGGAAAAAATTCTTCTCGTCTGACGCCGTCCCTATTATAATCCCCCGTTATCTTGTTCAGGATATCGACACCCCAGAAGATTGGCAAACAGCCGAAAAAATGTACGCGGTCTTGCAGATGGGAAAACGAGAATGAACAAAAACCTGATAATTCGTGCGGATGCTGACACTCATATGGGTACCGGCCACGTGATGCGCTGTATCGCATTGGCTCAAGCCTGGCAGGATTCTGGTGGACAGGTCTTCTTCATCACCGCTTGTGAAAGCGACGGTTTGCTGCAGCGCCTTTCAAACGAAGGTTTTCAGGTCGTCACTTTGGGGCAATCTTATCCCGATCCTGCTGATTGGGAAGCCACTTCTCAGGTGCTAGGGGCACATCCAGATGCCTGGGTGGTGTTGGATGGCTACCACTTCGACGAGGCCTACCAGAAACAGGTGAAAAAGGCCGGCCATCGATTGCTCGTAATAGATGATATGGCTCACTTAGAGCATTACTGCGCCGATATTGTACTGAACCAGAACTTGCACGCTGAGCAGTTAAACTACTCCTGTGAGCCCTACACCCAGCTTCTCCTTGGCACCCAATACGCGGTTCTACGGCGTGAGTTCTTAAAGTGGCGGAATTGGAAGCGAGAGATTCCGGAAGTGGCCCGAAAAGTGCTGGTTACACTGGGTGGTGGCGACCCTGATAACGTAACGTTCAAGGTAATCAGGGCCATTAATAGGCTAGAGTTAGAAGACCTTGAGGTAAAAGTGGTCATTGGTCCATCTAATCCACATATGGCCTCGTTGAAGGAAGCTGTTCACCATTCACCATTCACCATTCACCTCTTAGCGTCTGTAGAAAACATGGCGGAATTAATGGCTTGGGCGGACGTAGCGATTTCGGGTGGAGGGAGTACCTGTTGGGAGATGGCGTTCATGGGATTGCCGAATCTTGTTGTGGTCCTGGCTGATAATCAGTGGCCTGTCGCCGAACAGCTAGATACGGCGGGAGCAGCTGTAAATTTGGGGTGGTTCGAAAATCTGTCATCTAGTCAAATTGTACAGACACTTGCACGGCTACTGAAATCATCGGATAGGTGGGCGGAGATGGCCCAGCGAGGCCGGGGAGTAGTGGATGGTGAAGGAAATGCGAGAATATTGACACGTCTAAGGGGTCAAGGACTTAGACTGAGACAAGTGCGGGAAGAAGATCTTGAGTTGCTTTGGGAATGGGCAAACGATCGGGAAGTAAGAACAGCGGCATTCTCGCCAGAACCAATACCCTGGGAAGAGCATGTCCAGTGGTTTAGGCGGAAGCTTCGTGAACCGACGTGCTTTCTTTTTATCGCCCTGGATGATCAGAACACACCTATCGGACAAGTGCGATTTGAGATTGACGAGGGAGAAGATGCAAACATTGATGTAAGCATAGATAGAAGCAAACGTAGATCAGGGCACGGGGCTCTTTTGATTAGTAAAGCAGTAGAGGAGGTGTTCCGCGTCGCACCGGTAGAAACCGTCCATGCGTTTATTAAGCCACATAATGAAGGGTCAATTAGAGCATTTGAAAAGGCGGGATTTAGGAAGCTGGGCATAGAAAACGTCAAGCGGAATGCAGCTATGCACTATGTGCGGAGCAGAAATGATGCACAATAGAGAGGAATCTCATACCTACATTGTAGTGGGCAGCAAGCCTTGGAATCGCCAAGTCTTTGATGAACTCATCAGTAAGTATCCTGGTCAGTGGCGTTTCGCCGGGTCCCGTGAGCAATTGTCCCCAGACGTAGTGCGGCCACTCCGCCCTCGTTATATCTTCTTTCTTCACTGGTCATGGAAAGTTCCTGACGAAATCATTGACAACCATGAATGCGTATGCTTCCACATGGCCGATGTGCCGTACGGGCGTGGCGGAAGCCCGCTGCAGAATCTGATAGTCCGCGGACACCATCATACTAAACTTACCGCTCTACGGATGACGCACGATTTTGACGCTGGACCAGTGTATATGAAAGAAGACCTCTGCTTAGAGGGAAATGCGGAGGAGATCTATATACGCGCTACCTATCTCTCAGCGCGCATGATTGAACGCATTACTCAGAAGCAGCCAAAACCAATACCTCAAACTGGGGAGATCACAGTATTTAAGCGACGCAAGCCTGAGGAGAGCGAAATCCATGACCTTGACTCGGTGCAAGCTTTGCACGATTTCATGCGTATGCTTGATGCTGAAGGATACCCCAAGGCGTTTATCAACTACAAAGGATTTCGCTATGAATTTAGTAGAGCTGCTCTTTATAACGGGCATATCCAGGCTGACGTAACTGTCACTCCGTTGAAGAAGGATTCATGACTACGGTTGTTATTGTCGCCCACCCAGATGACGAAGTTCTCGGTTGTGGTGGTACTATCGCTCGCCTAGCTCAGGAAGGTCAGAAGGTCTACATTGCCGTTCTGGGCGAAGGAATCACGTCCCGCTACCAACAGCAAGAAGAAGCCAACCAGGGACATGTTAAAGCGCTTCACGCTCGCTGTCGAGAGGTAGCGGAGCTGCTGGGTGCCAAGGATCTCTTCGTCTACGATTTACCCGATAACCGTTTTGACACTGTGCCGCTGCTGAAAGTGATCAAGATTATCGAGGAGTTAGTGGATCGATCGCAACCACAGGTTATCTATACCCATCACGGTGGAGACCTGAACATCGACCATATAATCACACATCGGGCTGTGCTGACCGCGACCCGGCCAATGACCGATTGTCCAGTGAAGGAGATTTACGCCTTTGAGGTCCCGTCCTCGACAGAGTGGGCCTTCGAGCAATTCCAGCCTTTCCAGACAAATGTCTTCATGGACATTAGTGCTACGTTAGAGATTAAGCTGAAGGCGATGGAATTGTATGAGAGCGAAGCCCGGTCATTTCCCCATCCTCGCTCTCCCGAAGCTCTTCGCGCGGTTGCCCGCCATTGGGGTAGTGTTGTGGGGTGTGAGGCAGCGGAAGCTTTTGAACTTATACGTGCTGTGCGATGAGGAGATGATTGATAATGGCAAGAAACATTGCGTTTGGCTCTCGACACATCGGCCAAGGTGAATCAGTCTATATAATTGCCGAAATGTCGGCCAACCATAATCAAGACTTTGACAAAGCAGTCAAGATCATCGAGGCTGCTAAAGAGTCTGGTGCGGATGCTGTAAAATTGCAGACCTACACGCCCGATACGATGACCATCTCTTGCGACAACGAGTACTTCCAAATTGGTAAAGGATCACTCTGGGAAGGCCGCAACCTTTACGACCTTTATGGTGAAGCCTACATGCCCTGGGACTGGCAACCGAAACTTAAGAAGATAGCTAATGGGCTGGGATTAGATCTGTTCTCCACACCCTTCGACCTGTCGGCAGTAGATTTTCTTGAAGAGATGGGAGTGCCGATTCACAAGGTAGCATCCTTCGAGATTGTGGACATTCCATTGATCGAGAAGATGGCACAAACCGGAAAGCCACTCATTATCTCTACCGGCATGGCAACCCTGGCAGAGATCGAGGACGCAGTGCAGGCAGCTCGCAATGCAGGGGCGACACAGATCGCCTTACTCAAGTGCACCAGTGCTTACCCGGCTCCTCCGGAGGAGATGAACCTGCGCACCATCCCTCATCTGGCCCAGGCATTCAACGTTCCTGCAGGCCTTTCAGATCATACTCTTGGGATAGCTGTGCCGGTGGCAGCGGCGGCTCTTGGAGCATGCATTGTGGAGAAACACTTTACCCTGTCGCGAGACGCCCCAGGCCCAGATTCCGCCTTCTCCCTTGAACCCCGCGAGTTCAAGACAATGGTAGATGCTATCCGAGTGGCTGAAAAAGCATTGGGCGAAGTGCACTACAAAGTGGGTGAACGGGAGGCAGCCAGCCGTGTCTTCCGCCGATCGCTATTCGTGGTAAAGGACATGAAGGCAGGCGAGGTGTTCACGGAGGAGAACGTGCGCTCCATCCGGCCTGGTTATGGCCTGCAGCCCAAGTTCCTAGCTGAGGTTCTAGAGCGCAAAGCTGCACAAGATATCAGTTGGGGCACACCACTTGAATGGAAGCTGATATTGGGATAGGGCCGTAAGTAAAAGAGGAGATCTATGCGTTCGAAGTACCGTTCTCAAGCGAGTGGGCATTCGGCCAGTTTCAACCAGCCTTTCAATCAAATGTGTTCGTAGATATAAGCGCTACGCTGGAAACGACAATCCATGCAATGCAAATACTTGAAAGCGAGGTGCGGAGATTGAAATGTTTCTTGCAACTACTGCCCTAGAAGAGTTCTGGGATTTTGAGCACCCTCTTTTATTTCTGGGTGAATGGTGTTGCCGATATGATCGGCGAACCATTTGGCAACCATTACAATCGACAATGATTCCTAATCCTTGGGTTAAGGCGCAACAGCGTAAGGATTTTTATTACTATATTAAGAAGATGTATGAAGAAGTGTTATTGTCCATATCAGATGCTATGAACAGAATGCATAATGTGGACAAAGGAGTGACTTATTGGCGGATTGTCATGGGGCCATGGCTCTATTGGTACATTACGGCCTTGTATGATAGATATGTACGCCTTTCTTATGTCATAGGTCAGTACTCTGATGTGACTACGTTGGGTTTAGCACAGGCATCATTTGTTTCGCCAAGAGATACTCTTGATTCCTTACAGATGCTAAATGACGATCCATATAATCTGCAAATATGCACAGAATTATTGCATAGTATGGGTATGGATTTTCCTACGCGAGAAGTAACTAATATTGGTAGACCTGATTCTGCTGAAAGGACTGGTTTAAAAAAGAATGACGTTAGAGCTGTATTAGGGAAAATGGGCCGCCATATATTTCGAAAGATGGGAAAATGGGGAGCACATTATCACCCAATACTCATACGGAATATTTTCTTTACAGGGTTTCAGGAAATTGAGCTGATGTTGAGGACAGGATGTAAAGTATGGTCAATTGGTGGTGAACTTGATGATCCGCCAGTATTGCCAATGGATCATCAGATGAGGTCACATCTAAGGCTTCCGATTTGCCGTAACGATGAGTTTAGCTGTCATTTAAACAAACTATTATCAGAAGCTGTTCCACAATCTTTTGTAGAAAGATATGGTGTATTACGAGAAAAGGCGGACAATGAGTTTCCATCCACACCTAGAATAATTTTTAGTTCAAGTAGATGGTATCACGATGAATTATTCAAGGTTTGGGCAGCGGAATGCCAGGAGAAAAAAACAAAACTTGTGGGATTGCAGCATGGAGGAGTGTATGGTAGTGGTATATACCTAAGCGATGAAGATCACGAATTGAGAATATTGGATAGATTTTATTCATGGGGGTGGACAAGAAAAAACCAAAAAAATATACATCCATGCTCTCCCCCACACCTATTTAGAAAAAGGCGGCACAGGAATAATGAAGTGGTGAAAGATATTTTGCTTGTTACAACAACTCAATATCGATATTTCAATGCATTGAATTCATTGATGGGCTCAATGCGTGAATATTTATTATGGCAGCAAAGATTTATGAAGTCACTCTCAAGTGAAATACAAAAAAAGGTAACAGTACGCTTACATCGACAAGACTTTGGGTGGTGCTTCCGACAGAGATTGGAAGACAAGTATTCTGATATTGAATATGAATCTTGGGAAACACCTTTTGGGCAAAAGTTGAATCATTATCGTCTTTTTGTTTTTGATCATAACTCAACAACCTTCCTTGAAGCATTATCTGCGAACAGACCAACAGTATTGTTTTGGAATCCTAAAACAACAGAATTCCATACAGATGCAGTAGAATATTATGATGCTCTTCGGTCTGTGGGAGTTCTCCAAGATACTCCTGAATCTGCTGCATCGAAAGTTACAGAAGTGTATGATTGGGTGGAAGAATGGTGGAAAGAGCCGACAATCCAAATAGTTAGGGAAAAGTTTTGTCATCGTTTTGCCCGGACATCTTCCAATTTCATGTCGGAATGGGTCCACGAAATGAAGGAATTGGCAAACGAAACTGCTTTTCCGAAGAGGTCGACCAGTGGACGAACGTAGCGAGACGATTCACCTATCATCTATGCACCCTTCGAAGAATTGCCACGGGGGTGCGGTGGGAAAGTTGCACCACCTGATGTGCTAAGTCGGGGGCAACCAGTCTAGTAAGATCGCCTCAGAAGGAGAGGTGATCGAAGTGGGTAAGAAGGGGAAAAGGTACTCGCCCCGGTTTCAGTTTCAAGTTGTGCTGGAGGTGCTGAAAGGGGATCGAGAAGTGACAGAGATTGCACGGGCGTACAACATTCATCCCGTTACCGTGTCTCGGTGGAAGCAGGAGTTCTTGGAGAACGGCGCAGAGGTATTCGGTAAGGACACGACAGTAGCACAGTATGAGAAGAAGATCAGGGAGTTAGAGCAGCTTCTAGGGAGAAAGGAAGTGGAGATCGCTCTGTTACGAAATTTTGTGGAGGGCAGCTCGTGAGGGAAGAGAAGGTGAGGCTGGTAGAGGAACACAAGGATCAATATGGCTTAAACACCTGTCTTGCCGCGATCGAGCTGCCGAAGAGCACGTGGTATTACTGGAAGAAGGAGAAGATCTCGTACGAGGAGAAGTACAACCACTTCAAGGATCCATTACTGAGTGGGATCAGAGCGCATCCGGCGTATGGATACCGGCGTATCCTGCCTGAACTGCGAGATCAGGGGTATGAGGTGGGTGAGTTTGTAATGCGTCGATTGTTGAAACGATGGGAGCTTGGTTTGCTGCGATCGATCAGGGTGCCGAAGCTCTCTCCCCCGCGCAAGTATCTCAAGCAGAGTAGCCAGGGATGGAACCTGGTGAAGGAGATCGAGGATCCAAAGCCGTTTCAGGTATGGTACACGGACTTCACAGAGATCTGGTATGCAGGTAGAAAGAAGAAGGCGTACTTGATGCCGATCCTTGATCACAAGACGAAGTGGGTTGCAGGATGGGGAGTAGAGAAGCACAAGAATACATCGTTGGCGTTGGAATCGCTCAACATGACGCATGCGAACCTGGAGAAGGTAGGGATCAGCCTGGAGGACCGATTCCTCCACCACGATCAAGATTCGGTATACACGGGATACAGATGGCTACAGGCTGTGTTGATCAGGGAGAAGGCGAAGATCTCCTTTTCGGAGAACGGGGCGAAGGGCAACACGTGTATGGAATCGTTCAACGGCCATTTCAAAGGAGAGAACGGCAGTCTGTTCTTCGATGCAAGGAACATGTGGGAGTTAAGAAGAGCCATTGATACACAGATCCAATACTACAATGCACAGAGGAGACATTCGACGTTGGGATATCTCGCGCCATGGGCGTATATCAATCAAGAGGTGACCTTGCCAGAACCAACCCTTGACTTAGCACAAATTAGCTCCTAGACTGGTGCAGGATTTCCACCGCATGTCCC
>Ga0307432_1001856_pt1 | contig 12127 bp, 12 predicted proteins | sample SalMarWE160150MG_FD_202158 | JGI IMG/M metagenome (GOLD analysis project Ga0307432, IMG submission 202158) | Salt marsh sediment microbial communities from the Plum Island Ecosystem LTER, Massachusetts, United States - WE1603-150 | ecosystem: Environmental > Aquatic > Marine > Intertidal zone >...
CTCTGGAGTATGCTGCTACGGGAATATTGCCTGCCGAGTGGTTTATAGCCGATTTGATGGACTATATAGGACAACCCTTTTATGTGGGGCTCCTGAGTGCAGCAGCGCTTCACGGGGCGGCCCATCAACAGCCCCAACAGTTTCATGTGGTTACCACCGGTCCCTTGCGAGATATGCGATCAAACGGACTCGCCATCCGTTTTTTTTCAAAGTCAAGATTTGCCAATGTGCCGTTAACCCGGGTCAAAGTTCAAACGGGACATATCCCCGCTTCCACACCTGAGGCCACTGCCCTCGACCTGATACGGTATGCGAGGCGTATTGGCGGTCTGGACCGGGTGTTGACGGTCTTGCAGGAGTTGGGCGAGGTAATGGATGCGGAAAATCTGGCAGAAGCTGCCAGAGGGGATGAAAAAGTGGCCTACGCCCAGCGCCTGGGTTTTTTGTTGGAAAGGGCAGGTTTTTCAAGTTTGACCGGACCACTTTCTCAATGGGTCAATGAAAAAAAACCTTTACCTGTCAAATTAGAGTACTCAATGCCGGCACAGGGATCTAAGAAGGACGAACGCTGGAGGATCCTGGTCAACATCGATGTCGAGGGTGATTTATGATCCCGAAGGCGGATATCGTGGCATGGAGACAGGTGGCACCCTGGATTTCAGATGCCCAGGTGGAGCAGGACTTGATCATCAGCAGGGTGCTGGTATCCATGTTCCAGGATACATTCGTTGCCGAACAACTGGCATTTAGAGGTGGAACAGCCCTCCATAAGCTTTATCTCAACCCCGCCCGTCGTTATTCGGAAGATATTGATCTTGTACAGATTGCGCCGGGATCGATTGGAGGGCTCCTTGATACCTTGCAGGAAATCCTGAATGCGTTTCTTGGAAAACCGCGGCGTACTCAAAAGGAAGACTCGGTTATCCTGACGTACCGGATGGATTCGGAGGGTCCGCCTGTTGTGCCATTGCGCCTGAAGGTTGAGATCAATACGCGGGAACATTTTACAGTCTATGGATTTCACAAACGACCGTTCATGGTCCGCTCACGCTGGTTTACAGGAGAGTGCGGGATCACAACCTTCGAGCTTGAGGAACTGCTTGCTACAAAAGTGAGGGCCTTATATCAAAGACGAAAAGGACGTGATCTTTTCGATTTGTGGTACGGCCTCAAAGAAGGAAAGGCCGACGCCGGGAAAATCATGAAGATTTTCAAGGAATATATGAAGGCCGAAGGGCACAAGATAACCGCAATGGATTACGAAAGAAACCTTGAGGCAAAAATTAAACATTTCGGTTTCATGGCAGATATAGCACCTCTCGTGCCGCCTGACATGAACTATGACATTCAAGAGGCCTTTTCCCTGATAATGCAACAGATTGTATCACGGATAGATACCGAGTAAGCTGTGAAGCGGGAAAAGCATAAATAAGTCAATAGATAGGTCAAGGCTCTTCTTGGCTCATGTTAGCTCAGTAAGCGTCTGGTGCAATACGAAATGAGATGCTTTGTCGGCGTTACGGATAGTGAAAAAATGGCCCAAGGCTCATGGCTTAAGGCACAAGGCAACCGAATCTGATTGGTCAAAGTCGAATCATGAATTTCCTTCCTCTGTGCGCCCCACATACTCCCATTGCGGAAAGATCATCTCATTGAACTTCCGGGCAAAGAAAAGCGATTGAATATGTCAGTCAACGCGGGCAGATCACGAACCGTGATTATTAGCAGTTATGTGATATAAGCCGCCGTCAATCTTCAAAAGACCGTATCGAATTGGTAAAGAAGGGTCTGTTAATTAAAGAAGGAGAAGGAAGATCGGTCAGATACGTACGAAGCCAGAAGAATGGAGTGCGCGATTAATGAAGTCAGGTGTTGACTATGTTGAATAACTCTAAGCATCAAAAAAATGAACAATGGGCGATTCTCGTGCAGAGATTGCTTAGCGGTACTCGGCGCACAAAAAGAAAGGCTTTATCGGCGTCACAGATAATGATTGGTTTGCTTTCCTCTCCCAGCAGCCAGAGATCGGTGAGGTGATTTTCTATGGCGTGTGGAGGTTTGGATATCTCATGGAGATCACAGCCTTAGCAAAACCCGTGATATGAGAGTGGTATGCCATATAAATCATGCTTTTTGAAGCCTGAGGCAGCTTGCCAATATGTGAAATATCAATTTCAAAATGGTATGATAGTGTTTACATAGCCACGGGGTAATTTGGGGCTTGATGGGTAAATTAGGGGATACCACTACCATATTGGTCGCCATGTATAGCTTGCTATACACTGAAATATAAATAGATTTTAGGTTATTGATACAAGTTGAAATTTTAACATTTTCTTTGAATCTGTACGGTAAAACCAAAATTACCATTGAATATTTGCAGGGTTGACTCTTATGTATTGCATAAAAAATATATTAGCCATAGATACGATATGCAAAAGGAGATGAGATGCGTGATTAGCACATTAATTACGTCAAAGGAATGCCCGGAGGATGGAGCAAAGCCATTGGCCAGAGAGATTGTGAGCCTCGCGCGTATTCAGTATAAAGATGTTTAAATTGAACCATATCCAATATGGCAACAGGGAGATCTTCTTCAAGATCGAACGTTCAGATCGCAGGAAAACAGTGGGGATTTGTTTGAGCCCCAAGGCTGGGGTGGTTGTTCGCGCCCCTCGCTCTTTAGAAGCAGAGAGGATAAAGGAGATTGTCAGGAAACGGGCACAATGGATCATCGCGAAGCAGGAATTTATAAAAACCCACAGTCAATTGCATTCAGAGAAAGAATTCGTGAGCGGAGAGTCTTTTTTCTACCTGGGCGGGCAATACCGGTTAAAGGTTTTAAAAACTGCCTCGAAGGAAGCAGAAGGATGCAAGCTCGTGAGTGGGAGATTTTTTATTGGAATTAATGGTGATTTGAGCGGTGCAGAAACAGGAGGGGCTGTAAAAGAGGCCTTAATGGGTTGGTATATTCAGCGGGCGAAGGAAAAGATACCTGAGAGGGTTGAGCTGTATGCACGTCAAATAGGTAAGTGGCCTGAAAGGATCGAGATCAAGGATCATAAAAGTCGATGGGGAAGTTGCTCTCGTAATGGTGTTGTCCGGTTCAATTGGAAGATCATAATGGCTCCTGTATCCATTCTGGATTATGTGATTGTTCATGAGCTCTGTCATCTCATCCACCAGTCCCACTCAGCCCGGTTCTGGCAAAAAGTTCAGACTATCATTCCTGATTATGGAATGAGGAGAAAGAGGTTAAAGGCGTATAGTCTTACGCTGTCGGCGTTTGATTAGTCTTAGGATTCGCCTCTAGTAAAAACGATGGGCTGTCAGAGAGCTGGCACATTCTCTTTAGAAACAGGCTTGCATCGGCCCCGAACATGGCTTGCGCCATCTCACCCCTCTTCATCGCCTTGACGGTGTATCCCAGAAGGGGCACTGAAGAGGGTACTTGCCGTTTGATGTGAATCTCTCCATCTCTTTCTTTGACAAATCCTTCAATTTTTGTATTATCGATCTGTTTGTTCACGGCATCTGTCGATGCGAGGCAGTAGCAATTCTGATTGATACCAAATTGCATTCAAACGGATACTATTGATAGATGTCATTGCGAACGAATGTGAAGCAATCCCTGGCCCAGACCTGGCATGCAAGGGCTGAGTTCTGTGGATTATACACCCGAAGTATTACAGTTGCTCTACAACGTTCCAGCCAAGTCGCGCCAGGGCAGGCTCAATATGATAGATTGCCACGTCGCTTCGCTCCTCGCAATGACATGATTGCAATTTGGTATAAAAGCCCGGCAAACCTTGGAGGACGTATCGGTGGTACTTTTAGCCTTGATGGAACTCCGCACTACACCGCTTCTATGGTAGAGGGCGGCTTTTTGGCGACATTATAGGTGACGCTGACAACCCCGGGCACCTTGAGGGTGATCTGATCAGCCATCTGCTCCAATAGTTCATAGGGGAGCCGGGTAGGGGAGGCGACCTTGGCATCAGTGCTCTCCCAGCAACGGATCTCGATCTGGAGTCCATAATCCCGCTTTCCGTCTCTCATGCCGGTTACCCTGTCCTCGTGCAGGATCGCCAGGTATTGAAACGCGCCGCTTTGGGATAAGTCCTGCTCCACGATCCCGGTAGCGGCCCGAACGATCTCGATCCGTTCAGGAGTCACCTCGCCGATTACCCGTGCAGCCAGTGCCGGGCCTGGGAAGGGAGGCCGAACGTAGAGCTCCTCCGGTAATCCCAGGGCCTTACCGATTGCCCTGATAGCGGATTTTCGAAGCCGAAGGAGCGGCTCTATGACCTTGTAGCCATATTGTTGCTCAGGATCTATGCCGAGCTGTACCAGGATGTTGTGCTGCCTCTTGATGCCGGCGACGGTTTCTTCGATGTCGGTGTAATTTGTCCCTTGGAGGAGGTGCTTGGCGCCGGTTTGCCTTACCAGGCCGCCAAACACATCCTTATAGAATGATTGCGTAATTGCCTGCCTTTTTTCCTCCGGATCGATAAGCCCTTTCAGCGCATCAAAGAAGATTTTCTGGGCATCGATAAGCTCCACATGCACCCCCATATCCTGAAACATCGAAGCGATATGTTCGGGCTCTCCCTGTCTCATGAGACCGGTATCAATGAAATAGGTCTTTAATCGGTCACCCAACGCCCTATGCCCGATCATGGTCACAACCGAGGAATCCACTCCGCCGGAGAGTGCATTAATAGCGGATCCGTTGCCGACTGCTGAAGATATGTGCTCAACCTGTTCGGCTATGAATCTCTCCGGTTCAAGTTGATCAATGGCAATCTCTTTCATTTCCATAAGCCCTCCTGTTCTTTTTTGCATGAGGTAAAAACCGACACGGATTGATCGCGATGCTGAGGCACCTCAATCTCTGATCTGAAGGATGTGGTATCCGGCCCGGGGAGCTGTGCTCCCTAGGGGCGCATAAACCAAGCTGTATATTTCACGAATGTCAACCTCAGATGAACGGTTTTAGGTTCAAAGGTTGCAATGTCCTTATGCTGAGGTAATTTCAACGGGGAACCGCTCAACCATGGTTCACGATGTATTTTTTATGACAGACCACAGGTTGCGCAGCTCGCGGAACTGCACGTGCTGCACGAGGAGCCCTGAGAGCTCGTGAATCCCGCCTTGCTCTTATGACTGAAGGTGGAAAGCAACTTGCTCACGTTTTTGCCGGCACAGTCCGGGCAGCAGACCTCCTGATTGCCCATGATGAGTATCTCAAAGTCCTTATTGCATTCATTGCAGTGATATTCAAAAAGAGGCATAGCATATTCTCCTTGTTTGAATGTTCATTTCTTAATCCAAAAGATAAGCATAAGTAAAGGATTTTTAAAGCCCCTTGCATCACTCTCCTTCGCTAGGATGCCCCGTGCGGAAGCGCGGGGAGCTGCACTTTCTCGAATAATTCAAAATCCCTTGACGGAACAGCAAGATCCAGGTAGGGTAGTTGATCGAAAAAGGGGATTTGCTGCATAGATCGCAAAACTTTTTGACAAATCCTTAGGGTAAGGTTATGTAATCACAGTCGATACATCGTATTAGTTCAATCCTTCAAGGGAGAATGTTCATGGTGAAGAAGCCAACCTATGAAGAGCTTAAGGCGATCCTTGATGCCTCAATTGATAGGATCAGGCTTGTTGACAGGGATATGAGGGTAATCTGGGCAAATCAAACTACCACGAAAGAACTTCACGCAAGCCCTGAAGATCTGGTTAGCAAGCATTGCTATGAGCTGTTTGTTGGCAGAGACACCCCGTGCCCGAGGTGCCCAACCAAGAAAGCGCTTAAATCGGGAGAGGTAGAACATGCCTTGATACATCAAGTGAAGTCGCAGGGAATACACGGTGAGACGCATTGGGAGAATTATGCGATTCCTATGAAGAACGACTCCGGTGCAATTGAGAGTATCATCCAGGTCACCAGGAACGTAACCAAGAGGGTAAAGGCGGAAAAGGGCCTTGAGGAGAGCACGAAGGAGCTGGAGATCAAGAACAATAGCCTCGAGGAGGTGAATACTGCCTTGCGGGTTCTGGTGGAGAGGAGAGATGAGGACAAGAAAGAGCTCGAGGAGAGGGTGTTGATGAACGTAAAGGAACTCGTCGTTCCCTTGCTCGAGAAGGTACGCGAGGGCCGGTTAGATTCCAGACAAACCACCTATCTCGATGTCCTTGAGTCGAATCTTAGCGATATCATCTCACCATTTTCTCGCACGCTTTCCTCTAAACATCTGGGTCTGACACCAACGGAGCTCCGGATAGCGAATATGATAAAAGATGGCAGAAAGACTAAGGAGATGGCACGGCTGATGAATCTATCCCCTCGTACTGTCGAGTCTCATAGGGAGAGCATACGAAAGAAGATGGGCATCAAGAATAGAAGGGCAAACCTACGATCCCACCTGTTGTCCGTATAAGAGCGCCCCGAAAGGGACCCCCAGCGAAACACTATCTCATTTATATCAAGACATACCGAAGAGCAGCGCTTCGGGAGAAGGAAAGCGTATGCCTCGTACCAAGATTGTCTGCACTATAGGGCCGGCGAGTGAATCCCCAGAAACCATCAGGGCATTGATTACAAGTGGCATGAACGTGGCAAGGCTCAACTTCTCTCACGGGAACCACCAAGAACATGGTGAGAGGATTCGCATTATTGATAGCGCTGAGAGATACTCCCCCCATGAGCGATACCTGCAACGTGTGCCGTCGAGGGAGGTTGCCGAATCAGTAGCGCATGCTGCCTGTATCTTGGCAAAACATCTCGAAGCCTCGGCCATTGTCGCCCCTACCTACTCAGGTCAGACGGCCAGATACATATCCCGATTCCGGCCCACACAGCCGGTTATTGCGTTATCTCCAAACAAGAGGGTCGTTCAAAGGCTCGGGCTCTTCTGGGGGTGTATGCCGCAACTCGTGGCAAGCCCGGCAAGCACGGATGATATGCTCGAGAGCTCGGCCAGATCGGCATTGGAGACAGGGATCGTAAAAAGGGATGATCTGGTGGTAAATACCGCAGGACACCCAGTGGGTACTATTGGCAGCACCAACATGATTCGGGTGAAGAGGCTCTAGGGCAATCCGTTTGTGCACCAGGATTTCTACGATGAGCATGAAGGTAATCGCTAATACCATGCCTGCCCATTTGGGAGGATCACCGGGGGCTTGTCTGAAGCGTGATACAGGTTAGGTTACAGAGATGATCAGGGGTGTCAATGGCAAGACGCCGAGGGTTGCGGAATCGGCCTTTGTGAGCGAATCGGCATACGTGGTCGGCGATGTGGAGATCGGGGATGGCTCGAGTGTATGGCCAGGCGCGGTAATCAGAGGTGATTTTGGCCGAATCACCATTGGCCGCAATACCGCTGTAGAGGATAACTGCGTCATCCATTCCGGTAGCCTGTCATCGCCTATCATCGATGTGACCATCGGTGATAACGTGCTGATAGGTCATGGTGCAGTGCTGAACTGTCGTAGGATTGGCAGCGACGTTGTAATCGGTATGAGAGCCACCATACTCCACGATGCGGAAATAGGCGACTTCTGCTTGATTGCCGCTGGCTGCGTGGTAGGGCAGGGGATGAAGGTACCGGAAAACTCCTTTGTGGCGGGTGTCCCTGCCAGGATCAAGGGGAAACTTACGGCCCAGCAGGTTCGGTGGATACAGGAAGGACCCCGAGACTATGCCGAACTAGCCAGACAATACAGGGAGCAAGGGTTATAATCACACTTTGCCTTGCACTCGCTTCGGACTTCCCTGGCAAAGGGTCATTTCCCTATTCACATCACCGTAATACGATGGAAATGAAACTATGATGCAGTCTGAAAAATCGCATAGCAGGGCTCTTTTCTATGGCTGGTATATTATGGCCGCCTCATTCGGCATCCTTTTCTTCAATTCAGGGGCTCGATTTTCCTTCGGGGTGATGTTCAAACCGATGATCATAGAATTTGGCTGGCATCGAGGATCGATGTCGTTCGCCTTTTTTGTCAATATGACCCTCTATGCCCTATCCCTCATCGCGGTAGGCAGGTTTTATGATCGATATGGCCCCAAATGGGTGATCATCATCTCAAGCCTTTTTCTCTCGGCGGGATATGCCCTTATCTCTGTGATCAGTTCCCTTTGGCAGTTCTACCTCTTTTACGGTATTTTTGGGGGTATCGGGTTGGGGGGAACCTCTGTTGCACTGATTGCAGCGCTTACCAGCAAATGGTTTTCTAAATGGCGGGGTTTTGCCATTAGCCTATCCCTGTCCGGAAATTGCTTAGGCCAATTTGCGCTCGTACCGCTCTTTACACTCTTTACCGTACGCTATGGATGGAGGGCATCATATCTCGCGATTGGTCTTATAATGCTTCTCGTGAATATCACCCTTGCCATGACGGTCATAAAAGGGGATCCAGAAGATCTCGGTGTGAGGCCTTTTGGCGCAGAGGATATCAAGGAGAAGGACTGTGAAAAGGATGACCGTGTGACAAGCGGCTATCAGGTGGATATGGGACTCTGGGATGCCATGCATACACCATCCTTCTGGTTCTTTCTGACGGTCATGTTTGTGTGCGGCAGCGGCGATTTTCTCGTCACTACACACCTGATTCCCTTAGTGACCGATTATGGCATCTCACCCACCACGGCAGGAAACATGCTCGCATGGTTCGGATTGATGAGCCTGGCAGGAATACTCGTTGCCGGGCCTGCATCCGACTTGATCGGCAACAAGATCCCAATCGCCATCACCTTTTTGATACGGTTCCTGGTATTTTTACTGATATTGAAGTACAAGAATCTAACGACCTTCTATACCTTCGCCTTGATTTTTGGCTTCACGTTTCTCATCACCGCTCCCCTCACCCCTACCCTGGTTGGGAGGCTCTACGGCTTTTCTCATGTAGGCCTTATCTCCGGATTTATTACCACTGTTCATCACTTAGGGGGGGGATTGGGGGCCTATGTGGGAGGGGTGATTTTTGATTATATGGGAAGCTATCAGCTGGCATTTGTGCTTGCGGCGATTATGGCAATGGTTGCTGTGTTCAGCAGCATTGCAATAGCAGAGAAAAGACACCAAACCGATAAGGGCATGGATTGAATACGGTACTCTGAAATCTTAAAGATTCTTCACGATTGATTCAGTCGTATTGAAACCGGCCTTTCATGAAGACAGGAGACGAATACAAGCTTCAGGTATCATGTATGCTTCCGGAATATGGTGAGAAACGGAAGAGGGACTTTTTTAAAGCAAAGAGATGAGCAAGACAGTGATAAAATCGCGGCCTGCCTCCACGGTTATCCTCGTTCGTCAAAAAGGCGGTGAGCTTCAGGTCTACCTGCTCAAGAGGAGCCAAGAGAGTCGTTTCTTCCCAGCTACGTATGTCTTTCCCGGAGGAGGGGTGGAGCCAGAGGATAGGGATATGAGCCGATGGATACCACACGTGGATATGGACAAAGAAGAAATCTTCCGGCGCCTTGGGGGAGCTATGAGCGGTCAGGATACCGTTGCCTATGGGGTGAGTGCTGTTCGGGAGACCTTTGAAGAGGCAGGGGTGCTGCTCTGCCGGCCCAGTGATCACGGCGGGGAAGTGTTTGAAGAGATCCGCACCCGGCGCATTGAGCAAGGCCTTCCCAAGGGGTGGCTCGCGGATTTAGTGGTATCCGGGGGCTGGCAATTGGAATTCTCTCGGCTCGGTAGATGGGCCCACTGGATAACCCCTGAGGCCATGCCCAGGAGATATGAAGCGCGGTTCCTTGTGGCCTTCATGCCCCAGGGTCAAGAATGTCTGCCGGATTTCACAGAGACAACCGATGGGATCTGGGCAACCCCTGAGAAGGCCCTCTCAGAAAATCTCAAAGGAGAGATCCCCCTTAGTCCTCCAACCCTGGTTACCCTGCACCAACTCATGGGTTATGAGGATCTGGATTCCCTCCGAAGGGAAGTTGAAACCCGTTCATGGGGGGATGCCCTCTTGCCCCGTATGATCAAATTGAGCCGTGGGGCTATGATACTCGAGCCGTGGGATCCGCTGTACATGGAGCACGGAGAGGTCAATGAAGGTAACCTGGAGGAGGCAGTGCTCCCACCGGGAGAGCCCTTTTCCAGGATCTGGTATTATGAGGGTCTATGGAGGCCTGTGAGGAGCTGAGGTATCCATGACCGAATTTCATTCCCCATCCCGTAAAGACTATCTCCTAAAACAGCGGGAGATGTACGGACGCCATATCTTCGGCGTGTTCCCAGCGCAGTATCCCCGCGAGCTTCTCTGGGCCATGAACATCCTGCCTGTTGAGATCTGGGATCCGCCACTCGATTTAAGCTACGCAAGTGCCCATCTTCAGTCCTATATCTGCTCCATTGTGAGGCTTGGGCTCGAGTTCATTGTTCAGGACAAGGCAGACATCCTGGATGGATTTCTCTTTCCCCATACCTGCGACTCTATCCAAAACCTATCATCCATCGTCAACGACTACCTGAAACCTGGAAAACCGTGCTACTTCTTCTATCATCCCAAGTGGCCGTACCGTGAGTCCTCTCATCGCTTTTACATCGAACAGCTCAGGGACCTTGCCGCACAGTTGGGGGATCAGGTTGGAGACCTTGATTATACCCAATTCCAACAGTACGCCGAGAAGGGCGAGGAGGTGGCCTCTGTTATGAGGGAGCTCTACTCCTTGCGGGCGAGCGGAGAGCTATGTGCCTCGAATGTGGAGTTCTATCGGACCATACGGCAGGCTGAGTTCCTCCACCCCGATGATCTTATTCCCCTGCTTGAGACTTTTCTGGAGAACTCACGGGGCAGCCAGGCGAGCGAAACCCCGGTGATCCTGACCGGTGTTCTACCCAATCCCCCTGAGATTCTTGCCCTCCTGGATGAGCTCAAGATCCGGGTTGGCGATGATGACCTGCTTGCCTGCGGCAGACGGTATCTCGTGCCCCCGAGCCAGGCCAAAGATCCCTTTGAGGCATTGGCGGAGCGCTACTTCCACATGCCCCCGTGTACCACGATAAATTCACCGATCAGGGAACGTCTGGAGAATCTCATCAGCAAGGTCGAGGGCAGCAATGCCAAGGGAGTGATCTTTTGGATAGTCAAGTTCTGCGAGCCGGAACTATTCGATATGCCCCATCTCATCGAGGGATTGAAAAAAAGGGGCTTACCGACCCTGGTTATTGACGTAGAGCCTAATCAGGAATTAACGGGCCAACTCACCACGCGTATAGAGGCCTTTGTGGAGATGCTAGCCTAGAGAAGCGTAATGTCGTTACATAAAAGGATACAATATCATTTCATGAAGGATCTGGGAGTGCCGGGAATCATGCGGTTCTCACGCACGGGCAAGAAGAGGCGTCCGAGGAAGAAGAACGCCTCTCTCGGTCCACCGCTCGTGTGCAATAGCCGTCTCAGGGAGCTCATGGCAACGCACTACTTATTATCGAGGTATGCCCAAGGCGCCAAGCCTGTTGCATGGGTAACCAGCGGGGCACCGGTGGAGATCCTGAGGCCCTTTGGTTTCTATACCTTCTATCCCGAGAACCACGGGGCCCTGTGCGGAGCCCAAAAGATGGGACCTGAGCTCTGCGCCGAGGCAGAGGAGCACGGATATCATCAAGATCTCTGTTCCTACGCCCGGATAGACCTGGGGCACTACTTCTCCGGAAAGACACCGGTGGGAAGATTGCCGAAACCCGATTTGCTCTTTGCCTCAAACAATATCTGCCAGACGGTGGTGTACTGGTATAAGGCCTTGGCCGAATACTGGAAGATCCCGCTTATCCTCTTTGATACACCCTACAATTTCAGGGAGATCAGCAAGGTGGATATCAGCTACATGGTCCGTCAATTAGAGGAGATGATACCTCTGCTCGAGCAGATCTCAAAGAGGCGCTTTCGCTATAAAAGATTTCGGGAGATCGTGGGGATCGCCAAGGAGGCATCGCTGACCTGGGGTGAGGTCTTATCCACCATGAAGGCCCGGCCATCTCCCATGACCATCTTCGACGCCTTTACCCACCTGGCGCCCATCGTGTCCCTGAGAGGGTTACCGGCGGCCCTGGAACACTATCGAGCGCTGCTTGCTGAGCTTGAGAAGCGGGTAGCCCAGGGCG
>Ga0307432_1001857_pt1 | contig 12120 bp, 11 predicted proteins | sample SalMarWE160150MG_FD_202158 | JGI IMG/M metagenome (GOLD analysis project Ga0307432, IMG submission 202158) | Salt marsh sediment microbial communities from the Plum Island Ecosystem LTER, Massachusetts, United States - WE1603-150 | ecosystem: Environmental > Aquatic > Marine > Intertidal zone >...
TGAGGCCGAGCGAAAAGTCCGAGGACAAGGCGGCAGGCCAAAAACGCCCGGAGGCGTAGTTTGCTCTACGTCGAGGACGTTTTTGTGGCTGACAACACCGGCGTCGGGCTTTGCAGCCGGCCGCAATAGACTGAGTTATTAGGATAGGCTATTAGTCTTAGACCTTTACAAAACGGAATTTGTTGAAAGGAGAAAAAAATATGGAAAAAATTGTAGCTCTATTATGTGTGTTTGGTTTAGGCATGTGCTTTTCACTGTTGGGGTCGATTAGCGTCAAGCTAATGCCACGACTGAAGATCGACCAGGGCAAGTTCGGCTCACTGATTTCTGCGTTTATGCTCACCTGTTTGATTGCGTCACTAATTATTGGCGTGGTCATCGATAAGATTGGTTATAAGCCGGTGGCGATATTCGGATTCGCTCTGACGGCAGTGTGTATTTTCTTGCTTGCGCGCGGTGCTACCTACGGGGCAGTATTTGTATCCTGTTCGCTGTTAGGCTTCGGGGCGATGGCTCTGAACACGGCGGGCAACACACTTATCCCTGTCGTTTTGTTTGAGGGCCAGAACCCAGCAGCTGCGAGTAATCTGGGCAATGTATTCTTCGGCTTGGGGCTTTTCCTTACGCCCTTTGTCGTAAGCTTGCTTTTCCGAAAAACCTCGTACGAAAATGCGGTCTCGGCGCTGGCTGTGATAGTATTGGCTCCTGTGATTTTAGCGGTACTGGCAACCTACCCGAAGAGTCAAGCGGGCTTTGCGCTTTCGAATGCTTTTGCGTTGCTTGCCGAGCCGGCTGTTCTGGTTGCTGCATTAGCATTGTTCTGCTACATCAGCTTGGAGATGTCGTTTTCCAACTGGCTTCCGTCATTTGGTAAGGAAGTGATTAGCAGCGCGAAACCTGGTGCGGATGCAGGCGCAGTGGATGCTTCTGCACAGCGTATGCTCTCGGCGTTTGCCGTTGCGATGATGGTTGGCCGACTTATCGTAAGCCAGATTCCAGCGATAACGGAGTACGGGAGCTGGTTTATAGCAGGGGCTGCGCTCGTCGCTGCCGTGGTCATTCTGGCAATGATGTTTATCAAGACTGTTTCGTTAGCGTGGCTGTTAGCGGTTCTTGCCGGGCTTTTCTTCGCACCCTGTTTTCCGACGACCGTCGGGATTACATTCGCCAAGTTCAGCCCTGAGATATATGGTAGCATTTTTGGGATTATCTTTGCAGTGGGTTTGCTTGGTGGTGTGATTATTCCGAAGAGCATCGGCAACCTGGCAAAAGGGTCGTCGGTTCAGAAAAGTTTGAAGCTGTTGATTCCCGCCTGCATAGCTCTGGTCATTCTGGCGCTTATTTTGGGCAGAGTATAGCGCTCTGTTACAGTTGAGAGTACGTAACGAAGAAGTCCCAAACGCTGTAACTGCATTTGGGAATCAATTTTTATATATTGCCTGCTAAGACAGGGATTCGGGAACATCGAATCCCTGTCTTGATTTGGACGTTTAACAGAATTTTCCCGGTTAAGCTGTAAATATAGTATTTATAGTTTGTTACGTTTGTATGTTATGGGGGGGGTATTGTTTTTATAATCGGAAGAAAGAAAGGACAAATATACTACGTAACAGCTTGACAAGACTATATATATCGGATAGAGTATTATCGGGACTACGGCTGGGCCTTCGCCCAGATGAGTTAATTCAATGAGTTGTGAAGTTTTTAAGGTTATAAAAAGTCGAGAAAGGTTTTTTACCCGATTATGAAAGCTGTCTTGGTGTTATTATTGGCAGTATCCTTTTGCCTTATCCCTTCCTGTAAAAAATCAGCTCCGGAGCCCCCTGCCCAGGGTCCAGAGCAGCCGATGGTTGATATTCCGAAAAGCGAGGCCAACGTTACGGAGATTAAGGCGCCTAATACTCCAACGCTAACAGAGCCGGAGTCACCAAATGTCCCTGCTGAATATGCAAACACTCCCAAAGATGTAAATACTGCCCAATTGGTGGCGATTGAGCTTGAGCTGCCCAAGCCGACGTTTGTTGGCACGCCACAGGATACGCGAGTACCTAACCTTGAAAAACCGCTGGGCAAACCACGGCCACCGTTTTTGGCTCCGGTTGGAACAAAAAACGCCGCACTCGGAAAGGCGGTCTCCAGCAGCGATGAAGAACCCATTATAGGCGAGCTGGAGCTGATAACCGATGATGACAAAGAAGCAGCTGACGGTTACTATGTCGAGTTAGGCCCTTTCCTGCAGCATGTTACAATTGACCTCGAAGCTATACACGAGATATATGCCATTGTATTCTGGCACTACCACAAGCAGGCGCGGGTTTATTATGATGTGATAGTACAGGTTGCTGATGACCCTGACTTTATCACAAATGTCAGGACCCTGTTCAACAATGATATTGATAACTCAGCGGGTTTAGGTGCCGGCAAGGATATGCATTATACTGAAACTAATGAGGGTAAACTCATCGACGCTAAGGGCCAGCGGGCCCGCTATGTCCGCCTCTACAGCAACGGCAACAACGGCAACGACTTGAACCACTATATTGAGGTGGCGGTTTATGGTAAGTCCGTAGAATGAAGCCGGTAGATTCCGGGTTGTCTGCAAAATCATTCAAAAAATGTTGCTTCTCTTTTTTGGCCGCCACGGCTATTGCGCTGGTGCTGCGCCTGCCACATTTAGAGCAGAGGCCGATGCACGGCGACGAGGCCATCCACGCCGTTAAGTTCGGCCAGCTACTAACCGAAGGTGTCTATACATACGACCCCAATGAATATCATGGCCCGACTCTTAATTATCTAACTTTAATCCCTGCCTGGCTTAGCTCTGCCGAGAAACTAACGGAAGTTAACGAGTGCACCCTGCGTATTGTGCCAGTTTTTTTTGGTGTGCTGTTAGTGCTGCTGCTTTTATTGATGCTCGATGGCCTGGGGCCGCATGCTACAGTTTTTGCCGCCGTTTTGACTGCTATCTCACCAGCTATGGTCTTCTACAGCCGTTATTACATTCAGGAAATGCTGCTGGTCTGCTTCGCTTTTGGAGCAATTACCTGCGGCTACCAATACGCACGGAGAAGAAATATCAGGTGGGCTTTATTGACAGGGATGTTCCTCGGACTTATGCACGCGACAAAAGAAACCTGTATCATATCTTTTGGCTCAATGCTTCTGGCTTTGCTGATTGTCCTTTTATTACAACGCAGGAAAGATACAACTTTGTATCCAGTTAAGATGATAAAAGCGCCACATCTTATCGTGGGCTTGTCTGCTGCTGTGGTAATTTCAGCTCTTTTTTGCTCATCGTTTCTCACCAATCCCAAAGGGATTTTGGATTCGGCGCAAACTTATGCGGTATATTTCAGCCGGGCAGGGCAAAATAACCTGCATATTCATCCCTGGTATTATTATCTGAAAATGCTCATCTGGTCTAAATATGGTGACGGCCCGCTCTGGAGCGAAGGCCCTATAGTTGCCCTATCTGTTGTTGGTTTCGTTGTTGCTATGAGAGGAAAATGGTTACCAACTGTTAATTTCAATTTACTCAGATTTATCGCGTTTTACACGGCTATTATGACCGTTGTTTATTCTGCAATCCCATATAAAACTCCCTGGTGTATGTTAGGATTTCTACATGGTATGATTTTATTGGCTGGCGTGGGTGCGGTTACGCTGGTCAGACTAATACCGAAGGTTTTGCCGCGCCTGATTGTTATTTTCCTGTTGATTGGAGGTTCTCTTTATTTAACCTGGCAGGCCTATTCGAGCAATTACAAATACTATGCTGATAGTCGCAATCCCTATGTTTACGCTCATCCGACAACAGATGTTCTCACTATGGTGCAAAGAATGGAGAAGATAGCTGGCGTTCATGAAAACGGCCTCAACATTTACATTCAGGTCATTTGTCCCGAATCCGATTATTGGCCTTTTCCGTGGTATCTGCGCAGTTTCACTCGCGTTGGTTATTGGGACTATGTGGATATGGACGTGCCGGCAGCGCCTGTTATTATCGCCTCTGCCAGCGTGGAGCAGGAGCTTATAAGGAAGCTGTACGAATTGCCACCGCCCGGAAAAAAGAACCTGTATATCCCCCTGTTTGATACATATATGGAATTACGTCCTCAAGTGGAGTTGCGTGGTTATGTCATAAAAGACCTGTGGGACCGCTTGCAGCAGAGTCAGTCGCGGTCGAATCAATCACAGACAACAGGTGAAAAATGACTCAGCCGGAATCAATCCCGCACCAAAATCCGATGTCGGAAGGTCTTCCAAGCAAGACAACAAAACAGACGTGCACAAAGTCGATTTTGGTGCGGGGTATCGAAGGTAATTTTGATTCAATTTCCGGCATCCACCATTTTTATCATGATGCAATGGCAGCTACTTTTGAGATTATTATTTTGCATGAGGACAGCCGTTATGCTCAGCAGGCGGCCAGGGCTGCTTTCGACGAGCTTGACCGGCTCGAATCTGAACTTAGCCGATTTATTGAAAACAGTGACATCTCCCGTATCAATAACCTTACTGCCAATCAGCCCTTGCGAATTGGTCTGGATGCGTTTGAGTGCCTAAAGTTCAGTACCAGGATCAACGCCGAGACCAACGGAGCTTTCGATATTACTATTGGCTCTCGATATTCGAAGCCGAGAATCGAGTATCCTATAAAATTGGATGAGGCACAATATACGGTGGAGCTGTTGACCAGCCCGATACAAATTAACCTCGGTGGTATCGGTAAGGGATTCGCGGTTGACCGGATGGCAGAACTACTGCGGGAATGGAGTATCGACACCACCTTGATTTCAGGCGGGTATAGCTCTGTCTTGGCACTCGATGCTCCGCCTGAGACAAAAGGCTGGCCGGTGACTTTAAGTTACCCGCTCAGACAGAAAAAGACCTTGGTCAAGCTTAACCTGGCGAACCGCACCTTGGGCGGCTCCGGCCTGCAAAAAGGCCGGCACATAATCGATCCGCGTAGCGGCAGGCCCGCAGAGGCCAAAATTGCCGCTTGGTCCTCAGCACCGGATGCTGCAACCGCTGATGCCCTTTCAACGGCCTTTATGGTTATGAGTCCGGATGAAATCAAGAAGTATTGTTCACGTCATCTGGATGTGCAGGCAATGATTATATTGCAAGACGAGGGAAAAGAGCCACAAGGGCAAAAGATTTTACAATTCGGCAGCTGGCCCCATTAGAAATCTTCCGTTTCGTGGGTTGTTCCTAATCTGTATAATTTCTAATGGGGCTGCGAGAAAAGTGTCAGGTAAACCCCGTTAGAAAGCTCAAGTGGGCTTTTAACCCGCCTATGGCGGGTAAACCTTCACCCCCTTAGAAAAATTCTTCTAACGGGGTAAAGTCTTTTATTTTTTGGTTATAATCTGCTTTATAGTTATCAGCTCAAGAAGGATACTCCAGAAACTGCGTGTCGGGGAAAGTCGGCTGTCACGGTCACAGGTCCAAGCTATAGGAAATTCCTTTATCCTGTAACCTTTTTTTTGGGCCCGCATTATGATTTCTATGTCGAAGCCAAAACCATCAGTGGCACATTCGCCGTAAAACTTTCGTGCCACATCACCTTTGTATATTTTGAAGCCGCATTGTGTATCAGTTAATTCTGCGGGGATTTTCATATAATAAATAACAAACCAGTGGAAAATCCTGGCACAAATTCGCCGGTATAAGCTCTGGGCCTTTTCGATATGAGATTCCTTTATTTTTCTCGACCCATGCGCTATATCACAGGCCCCGCTTTTTAATAATTCAAGCCCGCGTAAGACATTTTCATAGGGTACACAGCAGCCGCTGTCGGCAAACATCACATATTCACCATGCGTCTGCATAATAGCTGTGCGAACAGCGTAACCCTTGCCCCGATGCTGCTCGTAACGAATGACCTTAAGTGTAACTTTTGAGGAGATTTTTGCATTTTTGGCGGTTTCAGCGGTATTGTCGTCGCTGCCATCATCGACAACTATGATTTCTGCTGTAAAATGATTTTTTTCCAAAAATGTCGCCGCCGCTTCGACATCGCCAGCAATCTTTTTGCTTTCGTTAAGTGCCGGTATAACGATAGATAAATCCATACAGTTCATCTCCCGATTATAAAAGCGGCTTTTTGCTACTTTTTCGTTAGTTACTTTAAGCTGTACACTAATATTATAATTCCTATTGGTCGCTCAGAAAAGCGTAAAAAGACCCTTTTGAATCGATGTGGGGGCATAGCATCAATGTCTATGCCGAGAATAAACTTTTGTTGCGGTTTGGCGTAATAAATGATATAATATAATAAGCTTACCCGCGGTTTGGAGTGGAGCGCCGTAGAGGTAAGATTTGACTCGTCTCGGCATAGGCGCCGAGCCGTAGTCGGAAAAGTTAATACGGGGGCGAACGGCTTCGACCGGATGACGGAAGGTCAAGCTGCATGCCCAGGACGCCGGTTGGCCTGGCTAATCATCCGGCAACATATTTAAACGGCAACTATCAGTTGCAAATGGCTGCTTAATTAAGCGGCCCGTCCTGCTGAATCTTGCCTGTGGGTTTGGTAAGGGCGTCAGATAGCAGGCTTTGCTGAACCGGTTGTTCGGGCCGGCAAGGTGAGATTTAATCCCGAAATAGTTGAGCTAATAGCCTGTCGTTTGGCGATAAGCTCGGCGAAAAATAATAAAGCGACTAAGCATGTAGACGCTTGTCTTGAAACATCTCGGGACGGGGGTTCGAATCCCCCCGCCTCCAGTCTTCGCTCGGAGCAGGGCGATGGGCGAAGACTGCCGCGTCGTAGCGCAAGCGAAGACGGGCATTTAATTATTTGATGAAACTTTAAGCTCCGAGCTTCGACTCGGCAGGCCAAATCACTTTATATGGGAATGGCATATTGTTATATTTACATTCTGCGTTCCAAAAAATATCCAGATAGATATTACACAGGATTTACAGAAGATCTGGACGCTCGAGTGAAAGAACATAACGAAGGTAAATGTGTGCATACATCAAAATATGTACCGTGGGAAATCAAGACTGCCATTGCCTTCACAAATCGTAAACAAGCAAATAAATTTGAGAAATACTTAAAGACCTCATCTGGCCGTGCATTTTCAAAAAAGCGATTATAATAATGTCTTGAATTTAATCGTGAGCTTGCTGAGCGACATTTGCTAAAAGACACTTCTGTTAGTCTGCCAATGAAGTGATTAAGCACGACCGAACTGACTTTAGATGCGCGCCGGAACTACTGTGCCTCCGGCAATTATGTGGCCTTCTTTATTGTATAGCACAAGTTTCTGGCCGGGACAAGGTGCGAATTGGGGCTGGTTAAACTCAACCGTTATATTGGCTTGACTAACTTCGATAACACTGCAGGGACTGGGCTTGCCATAGGAGCGAATCTTCCCATAGACCTTTTTACCCTTGACCAATTCTTCAGGTATAAGCGTGTTTATCTGGTTTGCCCTAACAGCGTGATAACTTACTTCATCTTTAGTACCCAGCGCTATGGTGTTTCTTTCTGCATCAATCTTGCCCACATAAAGCGGCCTGCCGCCGGCAAAACCAATTCCCCTTCTCTGGCCAAGCGTATAATTTGCAATCCCCTTGTGCGTACCTATTTTGATACCCTTCATATCTGTAATATCACCGTTCTGGTTTGCCTTATTGCTCATCAAAGCAGTTCGATAGTCACTTTCTCCGGCAAAGCATAATTCCATACTCTCGGGTTTGTCTGCAACGCTCAAGTTTAGCTGCGAGGCAATTGAGCGAACCTCCTCTTTAGTCAATTTACCCAAAGGAAGAACAAGACTTGGCAGTTTTTCTATGGATATACCATATAAAAAATAGCTTTGGTCTTTGTCTTTATCTTTTGCTTGACCAAGTCGAACCTTCCCTGTTGTTTTAACAACTCGTGCGTAATGTCCTGTAGCCAGATAGCTGATACCGAATGTTTCCCGCAAAAAATCCCACACTAATGAAAATTTCAGAAATGCATTGCAGTCAACACAGGGATTAGGAGTTTCGCCCATTGCGTAGGATTGCTGGAATGGCTCGATGATAAATCGCCGGAATGGTTCGGTAACATCGACAAAGTAATGGGGGATATTTAATTCGTTGCAGACAAATGCACCATCAGTCCCACAGCAGCCTCGGCTGTTTGTACCGCACGATACGGGGATTTTCATTGTAATACCTAAAACATCCCAGCCGGTTTCTTTGAGAATATGGGCTGTAATGCTGCTGTCAACACCGCCGCTCATCAGCACAGCTATCTGCCTGCAGGATGTTTTTCTGGGCTCCCATAGCGAAAAGCTTGGCGGAAATAATTTTATTTCATACTTATCCATTGTTATTATTTTCCAAAAATATCAGATGCGGCTTAGGGGCTGCGACTTATAATAACATAAGGATAAAAAATAGTCAAAACGGGCGAGCGAGAAATGCCGCCTGGATTAATACCAGGTTGGCCCTCGGGGACAGGAATATGTAATTGAGAAAAATACTCTGTCCAGGCAACAAGTGTTTCATCTGTATTCGGCTCTTTAAAAGTCATCGGCTGCAAGTTAAATACAGGCCTGTTCTTATTTGCTCGCAAAAATATCTCATAAATCAGCTCTGAGCAGTAGTAGGCATCATTGTCAATAGCGAATACCTCATCATATGGTTTTCCCTTCAAAGCGAGAGCTTCCTTAAGAGCAGAAGGTATAAGGTGTCGATAAGGTTTCTTAAGGCGTCCTATGACAACCTTTGGCCGGTGCTGAGCGTCAAAGCTGCGATTGAGAAAATCCTGTAGCGGCGTAATCTCCACGCCACTTGATACCGCCTCAATCACAATAAAATCGCCGCTATCATCTTTTGCAGCGATACCAACATGCGAAAAGTCCGCCCCCTGATATCCTGTTGTAACTTTTTCTATAGCATCACAAAGTGGGCTACAATCGAGGTCTTGAAGAAGCAAATCGCCCGATTGAAGCATAAAGCCCTGACTTCTCTCAGAAACATTTTGCCTGCATCCAAGAAACAGCAGCCCGAGTGGAATCAGTAATAAAACCCATTTTATCGAACTCATACAGCCTCCTACGGTAAGCACCGGCTAAATATACTTAATCATCGTTAGTTATTCTTTGGGGCCCATCATAAAGTGGTTGCCGCTTTTGTCAATATTTGTCGTCTTTTGAGGCTCAGCTCTGTTTTTGTTTGGAGAAACATGCAAGGAAAAACTTTTTTTGACTATAAAAAAAGTATTTGATATCCACAATGTTTATTATTAAAATTCAAGTTGTTCAACTCAAACGTTAAATGTGGTTAAGCGATTAAAATGAAAAGGAGTCGCGTGATGGCTAAAAAGAAGAAGGCCAAAAAAAGGAGACTCGTAAGGGGCGCATGGTCAAAGAGTGATATCAACCTGCTTAAAAAGCTATTTCCGAATAATCCCACTGCAGAAATAGCTGCTCGGCTGGGACGTCCAACAGACGCGGTAAAAAAGAAGGCATCGAGAATGGGGCTTCGCAAGTCTAAGAGATATCTGAAGTCCCTCGGCAGGGCATAAGCGGGAAAAAGGCTATTCCGAGTTTCTACTGCGTTTGAGACCGTTGTCAGCCTGCGTGAATAGATATGCTCCGCACATTCGTTGTGTGTGGATGATGTATAGACTTTGCGAAATTTGCCTTCGCTAATGTTTCTCATCATTCCGAGTCAGCTCTCCACACATTCACGGTCGATGATGATATTGTAGCAACTCCTGAGAATATTCAACGCAGGCCTTTTTCCATCGGACAAAGTAACACCAGAGCAAAATTCTTGACATTTTTTCTAAATACCGCTACTTTAACGGTAATGTTTTATGTTTTTTTATTAAGCTTTTCGATTATAACTAAGTAGGAGATAAGTTTGAGAGTTCTTTCTGGCATACAGCCATCCGGCCGGCTTCATATTGGCAACTACTTCGGTGCAATGCGTCAGCACCTGCAGCTCCAGGCCGAGCACGATTGCTTTTACTTCGTTTGTGACTATCACGCCCTTACAAGCTCACCCGAACCCCAGCAGCTCAGACAATATACCCTCAGTGCTACAATGGACTACCTCGCTTTGGGCCTGGATACTGAAAGGACGGTTTTCTGGCGACAATCTGATGTGCCGGAGGTTACCGAGCTTGCGTGGATACTATCCTGCGTAACGCCGATGGGTCTATTGCAGCGGTGCACAAGCTATAAGGACAAGGTTGCCCAGGGCCTAAGCCCAAATCACGGCCTGTTTGCATATCCGGTTCTCCAAGCCGCGGATATCCTGATATACAAATCTGATTTAGTACCGGTGGGTGCCGACCAAAAACAACACATCGAGGTTACCCGTGATATCGCCGGCTACTTCAACAGTACCTATGGCAAAATCTTCACACTGCCCAGGGAGTACATCCTCGAGTCCGTGGCAGTTGTTCCCGGTATCGACGGCCGAAAGATGAGCAAAAGCTATGACAATACCATCGAGATATTTGAGCCGGAGAAGAGTGTCCGAAAAAAAATTATGAGTATTGTTACCGATTCGACGCCGGTAGAAGACCCCAAAGACCCGGACAAATGCAATGTCTTTGCACTTTTGAAGCTGGTTGCCTCGCCGGATGAGCTGGCCGAGTGGGAAAACAGATACCGTAGAGGTGGTATGGGTTATAGCGAAGCAAAAAAACGTCTGGCTGAACTAATGATAGAATATTTCAAGCCATTCCGACAAAAAAGAACCGAGCTTGAAGGGAACACCGACTATGTCATAGAGGTTCTTGCCAAAGGTGCAGAACGGGCGAGAGTTGTAGCTGGTGAAACTCTTGCCCAGGCCCGAAAGACCGTTGGGTTAGGAGCTTAAGCGTGGCCGATAAGCTTGTTACAATTGCACAGTTTGCAAATTATATTGAAGCAGAGATGGCAAAGCAGTTGCTCGCCGACTACGGTATCGAGTCCGTCGTGACCGGTGCGCATGCCTCAAATATATACCCGATACCTGCTGTGGAAGGGCCGGAACTGCAGGTCCTTCAGAACCAGGCCGAAAAGGCAAGAGAAATTCTGGAATCCCACAAAAAACAGGAGCAATAATTGGCCGATTACCGAGTAAATCTTGATATATTTGCAGGGCCTCTGGATTTGCTGTTATATCTGGTCCGCAAAGAAGAAGTCGATATTTACGATATTCCCATCGCCATGATAACCGACCAATACGTTCGCTATATTGAAATGCTGAAAAGTCTTGACATTGACTTGGCCGGAGACTTTTTGGTGATGGCCGCAACATTGATGCAGATAAAATCAGCGATGCTGCTCCCACAGGCAGAACCGGAGCAGATGCAAGCCGATGATTTGGCTGACCCGCGTGCAGAACTAATCCGCCAGCTTCTGGAATACAAAAAGTTCAAAGATGCCGCCAATCTGCTCGAAGCCGTTGCCGATGAGCATAAGGGGCGTTTCGCGCGTCCGGATACTATTATCGAACAATTAAAACCCAATGCCGAGCCCGAGATTGACATCGAACAAGTGAGTGTCTGGGACCTGCTGGAAGCCTTCGATTCTATATGCAAAGCCACGGGAACCCCCGCTGATATAAGTCATATCAAAGACGACACACCTATTGACTTGTATCAGATAGAGATTTTGCGCCGGCTGCAGACCGAAGGCCCGATGAGCCTCGAACGTATCTTCGAATCTATGGCCAACCGGGTTATAATGATTGGATTATTCCTGGCACTATTGGAGTTGATTCGAGAGGGATTAGTCTGGGCTAAACAGCCGAATTCTTCGTCTTCTATATATCTCCGGCCATTGACCGAAGAACCCGCAGAACAAGCCGTGCAAAAGGCCATACTGGCCTTAGCCGAATCCGAGACCGCCCAAACCCCGTTAGAGAACCAAAGGAAGAAGTCTCTAACGGAGCAAACCAAACAAAAACAACCGTCTATCGCAATTTCTGAATTGCCGCCAAAAAGCAAATCCGAAGTTTCGTCTGATACACAACAACAGACACAAACACCAATTCCAATTTCCGAAGTCTCACCAAGGAACAAACAAATAATGTCACCTGATAAACAAGAGGAAATCGAACCTGTTAAAGACCATAAGTAGAAAAGCTGTCCAGTGTTAAATGTAGGTTCAGGGTCCTTCT
>Ga0307432_1001866_pt1 | contig 12085 bp, 8 predicted proteins | sample SalMarWE160150MG_FD_202158 | JGI IMG/M metagenome (GOLD analysis project Ga0307432, IMG submission 202158) | Salt marsh sediment microbial communities from the Plum Island Ecosystem LTER, Massachusetts, United States - WE1603-150 | ecosystem: Environmental > Aquatic > Marine > Intertidal zone >...
TGATTTTGGTGTCCCCCGATTTATTCCGATTTCCGCGGAGCTACAACTCTCGCGATCCGAGGCATGGCGGCACACTATCGCCCACGACTACAAACGTCAAGGAAATTAGTATGGTGTCCCCCGATTTCGATTTTCCTTTCCGATTTTTATTTTTGATTGATTTTTTTGATTTTTCGCACGTAGGCAATAACGCGGCGACGCGGCGTTAGGCCCTCGTATCTGAGCGCTCGCTCCGATAGAGCCGTCGAATCCGATAGATCGGGCGCCCACGAATGTCGTGGTAGATCCGCACGAGGAGCTCTGAGAGAACGCCGAACAAAACACACTGTACGGTGAAGAACGCCAACAGCGAGCTAAGCGTCACAAGGATGTTCCGATTCAGGTTGAGCCCCTCCGTTTGACCGAAGTACCCGTACTTCTGGCCGATGACGACAGCGAGCAGCGCGAGCGCCACCAAGAACGTTCCGAAGCCTATTTTCCCAAAGAAGTAAAGCGGTTTCGTCATGTACGTCCCGAGGAACTTCACGGTGACCAGATCCAACACGACTCGAATCGTACGCCACAGCCCGTACTTGGCCTGGCCGTGAACGCGAGGGCGATGATTGACAACCGTCTCGGTAATCTTGGCGCCTTGCCAGGCGGCCAACGCCGGCAGGAACCGGTGCATGTCACTCGACAGGCTGACATCCTCGAGGACTTCCCGGCGATAGGCCTTCAGCGTGCACCCAAAATCGTGGATCGGGACGCGCGTGATGATTCGGATCATCCTATTGGCAATCTGAGACGGAACACGCCGGGTCAGCCACTTGTCCCGCCTATTCCTACGCCACCCGCTGACAATGTCGCAGGCGGTTGGCCCTTCAAGTCCCTCGAGCAGAGTCGGAATATCGTGCGGGTCGTTCTGGAGGTCAGCGTCGATCGGTACGATCACTCGCCCACAACTATGATCGATACCGGCGGCCATCGCTGCGGTCTGGCCGAAGTTGCGGCGTAGTTCCAGGACGAAGACCTTAGGGTTGCCTTTGGCGAGCTTCACCAAACGCTCCAGACTGCCGTCCGTGCTCCCGTCATCGACGAGAACAATCTCGTAGTCCGCTCCGGCATGCTCAAGAACGTCAATCAACTCTACGCAGAGCGGCTCAACGTTGTCTTCCTCATTGAAGACCGGGACAATGATCGATAAGTCGCACTTACCCCTGCGAGGCTCCCCCTGTTGTTCGGCCTCATTCCTACGCTCTTTGAGTGCCCTTGCAGTCAACATCTTGCCGCGTCCTCCACGGAATCCTGCTGCCCGTAAGGCACAGTCGGAAGCTGCACTTCCACGGCGCGCACAGGGGGGTTATTGACGATCGCAATCGTCGTGACGGGTTTAGCCCTCGACGTGAGCAATTTCGGGGTGGCGTCCTTATTGGCCATTGCCTTGGAGGGCGGTTCGGTTACTGCGGTCCCGAACAACTTCCCCAGCAGAGGTGGGACGCCGTACAGAACTCCCCCCAACAGCACCTCCGCCAAGGTCCAAATCGTTCGCAACAGAAGCGACGCCAGCACAACCTCGGACAGCCCGTAGCGCGGTGCCAGCAGATGGATGATGACAAGCTCACGTACGCCTAGGCCGGCCGGCATGAACAAAACCAGGAATCCGACGGCGGTGGCCATGGCAGCCGTCCCCGTCAGAAACAGGAAGTCGTCATCCGAGGAGCATTCGATACCGATCGCCCGTGCGACTCCCCAGAAACTTGCCCCCAGAAGCACCCAACCGCCGGCCGGAAGCATGCTCCAGCGCCAGAACGTGGCACAGCAAGCCTTCGCTGAAAAGTCGTTCCTTGCTTCCTTGAATGGAAGGGCGGCAAACTTGGCAAGGCGACCCAATAGGGCGGGGTGCAGGCCGGCTGTCAATCCGCACGCCGTAGCTGCGGCACCCGACCAGAACAACCACTGCTCCGGCTGTGCAATCAAGATGCACACACTCGCGACTGCGCCGCCAACGGCCATCATCGTCAGGGTTTCATACACCACAGTCAGCCCGACGGACACGCGGCTGATGTGGCCGCTTTGTAGGAGCCCGGCACGTATGAGTACTACGAAGGCCTTGCCGGGAACATACTTGCCAAGTGTGCCAACACTGTAGGCTCTGAGGATCTCCAACCACGATGCCGCGACACCGGAACATTCCAGCAACCGGCCCCAGAAGAGAGAGAAACAGACCTGGCTGCATAGAAACGCGACCGTCGCAAACGCAAGCCAACTGCCACTGAGCGAAAGGTCCGACAGAGTTCTCCCTTGTTGGGACCACTCCGTGGTCAAGGCCCACACGTGCCGTCCCAACGCACAGAACACCAAGGCCACAAGGCCCGCCTTGAGAAAGCTAAAAAACAGCCCTTTGCGTTTCTTCGCCTGGGGAGCGGATGCGTCAGCCACTGAACCTGTACGTGCAGTCATAGGTGGCGTCCTTGCTCGCTAAGGTTCCCTCATCACCAGGGTCTCGGGACAGAGGGCCGATCGCAGGCCATCGCACAGAAAGACACCGCCCGTGTCTTCCGCAATCACCGCATCTCCGTTCGGCAAGAAACAGAATCCTTCCGGTTTTCTCCCTGGCAACCGAATTGATCGCAGCGGTCGTCCGTTAAGATCGGTCATGGTCAAGGTTCGAGCCCCGGAAGCGATGACCAGCATTTGCTGCGTTTCAACGTCGAAGGCTACATCGGATATACGAGTCAAGCCCACATCATACGATGCCACCACGTTGACGTTCTCCTTCACACCGACGAACGGCGCTGCCACGCTATCACGGCGTGCTCGTGCGGTAGCCTGTATGGACACGTCAGCTGACAACACTACGAGGCGTGCGGGTCTTGCTTCGATCACCGCGAACAGACGATAAACGTCGTCGCCCTCGGACACGACGGCGACACCCTCGAATCCCATGTTCTCATGAGTCTTGCCCTTGAAGTCGTCATGAGAGTTCAGGTCGACCACGAGAGTCCGCAAGACTCGACGCTCGTCCAGATCATACTCAACGATGGCATTGTCATACTCGACGGCCACGAACACCGTGCCCGTTCCCGGATGGACCGAAACCCCCTCAGGATCACCGGGAATATCGTGGGTCTGAAGAACCTTGAATTCTCGATCCATCTCAACCAGTTGCCCCTCGTCGCTTATTACGAGAAGCGTGCCACGCTCGGTGTGATACGCCGCACCTGAAGGCTCCAAGACCGGAATGTGCACGAACTTGGCAGGGACTGGCAGGGGTCCAGCCTGGTAATGGTGCAACGCCCCTATAACGCGGGGCCAAAGCAAGTCTACGCACAGCAGCAGAAGAAGAAAGCCACCCGCTGACGCGATCACGACGGTTCGTTGTTTCATCATCTGCCGTCGGTCTCCTGTATCGACGTGACGGCTGCGCCGGGCAAGAGACTCGGCGATACCTGACGTTCTTCGCTCACCGTTACGCTCTGTGTGAACACGACCAGTTCATCGTCGGGGTCCTCATGGAAGCCTTCCAATCGGAATAGCACTTGTGTGGCGAAGTCACATCTCTGCGACAACATTCGGTAGTATTTAGCGCGCAGAACAAGGTATACTGGCTTGTCTTCGTTGAGCTGTTCTCTGATCCGCCGGGAGATCTCCTGAAAGACCTCGCCTGAGACGGTTCGCCGGCCACTTCGAAGTCCGGCCATTTCGTTTTCGTCGATGAGTCGATGGATTCTCAGGCCTGAATAGAACTCGATCGACGCGTTCGGCCTCTTGTCCGCCCAGATGATTTCGTCATCGAAGCCTACCCCGTGCTCGCGTAGCGCTGTGGCAAGCGCCTCCGCTTCGGTATTGAAGACGATTCCCTCCGCCACGGCCGGCCACATCACGAGCAGTAGTATCGGAACACCGAGGTTCAACAACACGAACGAAGCAACCCGTCGGTTCCGGGCATAGGCCCAACATGCGGCGGTCCACACGAGGAACGCTCCCGAGGATGCAACAACATACGGTCTGAGCAGAGCGGGATACTGTCGCTGGAGCACAGCTCCCCCCACGATACCGGCAATGCCAAGCAGGACCGGCACACCGAGGCACGTCGCGCGAACAAGGCGACTCGCGGCCGCGACGCCCCCGAAGAACAATCGTTCTATTACCGGCGCTAGAAGCAGGCAGTACGCCGGAACGACGGAGAGCAAGTAGTGGGGGCGCTTAAACGCCGCCGCGCTCAGGAACAGGGTTGCGACCGCCGCCCACGTAAAGGCGTACGCAATTCCGCGTCGCTGCGCGGCATACCGGGGCAGGAACGGCGAAGCGACTGCCTCGGGCACCGACGCCATGAACGGTACGGTCAGCCCGAAGATGATCGGGATGTAGTACCATAGGGGCTTAGCGATGGCGCTCAATTCGCCCGTAAAGCGATCGAGGTACTCGATGCGCCACAGCGCGATGGCGTTGTCGACATTCGCGAAAACGTACGCGGGCCAGGCACCCACCAGGATAATGAAGAGAAGGACACCGGGAATGAGCCACAGTGTCCGCAATCGAGTGAGCTGCGCTTTACACCCCCAAACCCAGCGGCGGGCGAGTGCTCCGTAATGCCGTTCCCCGTGCTGGCTGGCCGACAGGAAGGGCAAAGTGATGAACCAGTAAACCCCCAATGACAAGCCGACGATCGCAAGAGGAAGTGGCGCCTTGGCCAACATGGCCAGAGCGAACGCCACATAAAAGGCTGCCAGGAACCATCTGCTCGGCTGCGGATGCATAGCGCCGCGCCAGAAACACGCGAACGCGAGGGTCGTAAACAGGGTCAGCACCATATCAACCTGCGCGTTGTGGGCGTAGAAGATCGTTGCGGCGCAACCCGCGCAGATGAAGCCGGCGACAAGCCCACCACGATACCCGTACAGCATGGAACCGAGCCAGAAGACGACGAGTACATTGGCAAAACCGGCGACGGCTGATGGGAGCCGGGCGGAGAAAGCCGTCACTGGCGGGGAGCCATCTGCGTGTTCCGTCAGCCACGAAGCGGCGCCGATGAGCCAGATGCCCAATGGAGTCTTGCGAATGCGCGGCGTGTCACCGAGGCGCGGGATCAGCCAGTAACCTGACTCGATCGAATGGCGAGCGGCAAGGGCATTGATGGACTCGTGATCTCCCAGAGGCGGTCCGCTGTCTAGCCCGACGAAGCATGTCAACGCCGAGAGAGCAATCAGGGCGACGAGTCCAAGTCTCCTGTGATTTGCGACGGCGAGGCCGGCGACCGTGGGACGATCCGATGACGCCATCCTACGCTGCTCGCTCAGTTCGGTGCTGCATTCCGCTGAATCACACATTTGTGCACGGCCCTCGAATTACTCAGCCAGTCCCGTTCGTTCGCCCCAACGGTAGCAACAGATGTGCTCACTCACGATCGAGGGAAACGTACACTGCAATGGGCCGGCAATCCAAGATATACAGGAACGACGATGTATCATCTTGTCAAGCGGGTCCCTTCACAACCCGCAAAGGGTATTCCGATCGTATCCGCACGGGACAACCATCCGGCAACCCGTAGCCTCCCTCTGTGATTACAACATCGCCGCATGAAAGCCCGCTGATGATCTGTGCGTACCCGCAAGTTTCTACACCGACGACCACCTCGACTTCCAAAGATCGGTCATTGCGGACTAAGCTCACGACAGACGTTCCCTCGTGGTCTGAAAACGCCGAGACCGGTATGGCGAGGGCTTGATCTATCTGCGGTAGCCAGACCCGCGCACGACAGCCAAGACCGGGTCTGAGATGCCCGCTGGGATTCGGGATAACGGCGAAGGCATCAACGTCAGCCGTGTTCGGATCCGCCTCCCCGCCGAGGCGGACGATGCGGCCTGTAACACCTCCGCCTTCGAGGGCGGCAACGTTCACTTCGACCTCTGCGCCCGGCTTTATGCTCGACAGGTAACTGCTCGGCACGCGCAGACGAACGAAAAGTTCGGATAGGTTGACGACGGTCGCGAGCTGATCCGCCGGGATGACATTCATGCCTTGCAGGGCCGTGAGTCTCGTGACCACGCCATCTATGGGACTCGTAGTGTCGCAGAAGGCAAGCGACAAACGGGCACGAGCCAGGTCGGCCTGTGCCACTGCGAGCTGTGATTCAGCCTCGGCGATCTCTTCCGGACGCGGTCCCGCTTGCAGAAGAGCCAGTTTGGCTCCGGCGGAAGCGTAGTCGGCTTCGGCGCTGTGGAGGGCGGACTGCAATCCGGCGAACTCCACGTCAGAAATCCCGCTGTTCTCATGAAGCTTCGCTGAGGCTTCGACACGCACGCGCAACGCCTCTAATTCAGCCTTCGCCTTGCGCGCCGCCTGTCGGGCCATCTCGATTTCCTGCGGAAGGTAGCCGTGTTTCAGGCGATCGAGGATCGCCTGCTGTTGGCCGACCACTCCTTCGGCGCGGTTCACTTCGGCTTCGGCTTGGCGCGAGTCCAATTGAACGAGTGTTTGGCCGCTCTTGACGACATCACCTTCAACAACCGCTACCTGCCGGATCTGACCTTCACCCTGGGCGGCGATCAGGGCGGTACGCTCGGGTATGGCCATCAACGTCCCGACCAGATCGACCGACGGGTGGAGTGTTCTGATCTGCACCTCGGCGGCGCGTACGGGCACCGGCGTTTCGGGGGCAGACTCCCCGTCACCTTCGGTTGAGTGCTCGGAAACACAACCAACGATGACGAGAAGACCAATCATAGAAAAGTGGCGCCGTAGGAACCATCGATCAAGAAACGGACCTCGCCGGAATCGGCCCGGCGACCAATATTCAATCTTCATCATGCGATCCATCCTTCCGCGTTACGGATATGCCCATGACTGACGTCTCATAGGTGGTGCGCCCGTCAAGGCGGAACAGGCGCATCATCAAGTAGTAGCACACTGGTGTTGCAACGAGCGAAAAAAGCAACGAGATGCAAAGTCCGCCGATAACGGCGATCGCGAGCGGTCTGAGCATGTCCGCCCCGGCACCAACACCGAATGCCAGCGGCAATAGCCCAAGAGAGGCCGTCAACGTGGTCATGAGCACCGGACGAAGGCGCCGCCGACCCGATTGGACAAGCGATTCAACGAGAGACAGGCCGCGGGCTCGAAGGTGGTCCACGAAGTCCAACATGAGGATGCCGTTCTTGGCGACCAGGCCAACGCCGATGATCGCGCCAAGAAAAGAGACAATGTTGAGCGATGTTCCGGTCATCCACAGAGCTGCGATCACGCCGAAAAGTGCGAGTACGGCGCCAATCACGATCGCCAGGGGGTACAGCACGGATCGGAACTCCAGAAGAAGCACACCATAGACGAACAGGATGGCCATGATCAGGACCAAAGTCAGGTTCCGAAACGACTCTTGCTGCTGTTGATACAAGCCTCCGTATTCGATCGAGACGTCCGAAGGTATCGCCACCGTTTCCGATAGTTTCTTCTTGATGGCGGCAATTCCACTGCCGAGGTCGCGCCCCGCCAGTCGACCGGACACGGCAATCAGCTCTCGAAGGTCCTCGCGGTGGCGCTCCAGCACACCGGGGCGGTGCCGAACGTGAGTGACTTCGTCGAGCGTCACGCGCGATCCTTGGATCGCTCGCAAAGGCAGATCGATGATATCCGCTTCCCGCGTTCGGCGGTCGGCCACCAGCAGCACGCGAACGCCGCGCGTGCGGTCACCCTCCAGTACGTACGAGGTATTGGCGCCCAGCAACGCCGTGCGCAACGTGGAGCCGATTTCGTCGGTGTTGAGGCCGACGCGCGCGGCATCCGATGGACGAACGCGGAAGCTAAGTGAAGGGCCGGCCACGACGAGCCCGTCGTTTACGTCCACCACGCCGGGGATGGTCTCGATCGTTTCCGCAATCTGACCGGCGAGCCGCTTCAGTTTGTCGGTGTCCGAGGTGAAGATCTTGATTTCGATCGGGTCCGGGGACCAGGTCAAGTCCCCGATCAGATCGCTGAGCACGCCCGGAAACTCCGTGTTGAGCGCCGGTTCAGCCGCGGTAATCTTCTCGCGCAGTTCGTCGATGACCTCCTCGGTGCCTCTCGTCCGTTTCGGGCGCAGCTTGACCAGGAAGTCACCCGTATTCGGCTCGGCAATTGCGAGCGCCAGACGAGCGCCGGTTCGACGTGAATAGCTCTCCACATCGGGAGTATCGTGCAGAATCTGCTCCACGTGGCGTAACATACGATCCGTCTCGGCCAGACTTGTTCCTGGCCGGGAGTAATAGTCGAGGACGAATGCCCCCTCGTCCTGTGCCGGGAGAAAATCTGTCTCAAGCCGGGAATAAAGGAGAACGCCAGCGGCGATGACGGCTGTGATGCAGGCGGCCGATAGCCCAAGATGACCCAGTGCACGGCGAACCATCCATTCATAACTCCCGATGAGTCTTCGCATGACCGGCCCGCCTTGCTCGAGTTCGTCTCGAATTGGTCCCGGGCGGGGATGGATCAGCATGCTTCCGAGGGTCGGGGTCAGGGTGACGGCCAGTAGCAGCGAGGTAAGCAGAGCCACGACCATGGTTAAGGCCAGAGCGCGGAAGAATACGCCGGGCACGCCATCGAGGTATGTCAGCGGGATGAAGACTACGACCGGCGTCAGTGTGCTGCCGACCAACGGCATCCCTACCTCCCGGACTGCCAATAATGCAGCACGGCGCGGTGCGTGCCCGGCGCAGACCTTGGCGTGAATGGCCTCCACAACCACTATCGCATCGTCGATCACCATGCCGATCGCGGCGGCAATCCCACCGAGGGTCATCAGGTTAAAACTCATATGGAAGAAACGCATGCTGACCAGCGTGACGAGAATGGTGACCGGAACAGCCGTTGAGGCAACGAACGTGGTGCTCGCTGTTCTCAGAAAGGCAAAGAGTACGAGGACCGACAGAACCAGCCCAATGATGATACTTTCCCAGACGCTTTCGACTCCCTCTCGTACGAAGAGTGACTGGTCGTAGAAGAAGGCCAAGTGCATATCCGGGGGGAGCTCAGCCCGGAGCGCAGATAATTCCTGCTTGAGGTCGCGCGCGATACCCAACGCGTTGCCGTCCGGTTGCGCATAGATGTTTAGCAGGACGGCGTCCACGCCGTCGGCCGTAACGATGTTGAATCGGGGGGCGGCGCCGGGCCGCACGGACGCAACATCTTGGACACGAACGGGGGATCCTCTCTCCCAGGCAATGACGACGTCCCGGATCTCGTCGCTATTCGCGACACGACCATCGACGAGGGCCAGATAAAGCTGATGATTCTCCTCATGCATGCCGGCCGAGGTGAACTTATTCGTCTTTGCCAGGGCGTCGCTAACCTGCTGGAGCGTCATGTGGTAGGCGTCCAATCTGACGGGATCGACCAGCACATGGAATTCCGGAACGTCGCCGCCGACCAGCCCAACCCGGGCTACGCCCGTGATCCGCAAGAAGCGAGGTTTGATTTCATATCGCGCGGTCTCCCACAGGTTCGTCATGCTGCGCGTCTTGCTGGTCAGGCTGATTCCGATCATCGGGAACGCCGAGAAGGTCAGACGGTGGACGGCCGTCTCGGCGGTGGCGGGAAGGATGGAGCGAATCTGGGAAAGACGGCTCAAGACATACAGCTCCGCCTGGACCATGTCCGTTTGCCAGGTGAAGAACACGTTGACTTCGGCCGATCCGCGTCCCGTCGCAGAACGTATATTGATGGCGCCGGGGATGTCCTTCATCGATTCCTCGATGGGCCGGGTGATGGTGGCCATCATGTCATCCGCCGGCATGACGCCGCTGTCCACAAGAATGACGACGCGTGGAAAATCGGTCTGAGGAAACACCGAGGACGGCATCCGGTAGGCGGCATACGCGCCCGCTAGGCACATGACCAGCGAGATAAAGAGAATGCCCTTGCTATGGCGAACGTAGAACCCGTCCTGCTTCAACCCAAGCGGACCGTCAGCAGAAGCGTTCGATGATTGCGACTCGGAATAGGTTGGGCTACTCCCGGTCATGGTTCCGTGTGCGTTTCAGTACAACAAAGCTGCCAGCGCTTCTCTCGCGAACTCCCGCACAAACGTGGCCAGTTCGTCCGAGGCGGACGACAAACCGGTCAGCATGCCTCCGCCTGCGTTGGGCGTGAGATCGCACCCGCCCAGGAGAAGCATGAAGCCGAGCGCCATCGAGAAGCGAATCAATGTCCTATGTGCCTTTCTGTTCATCACGGTGTTGCTGTCTGCGCCTCCGCGCGTGCTGTCGTGTTCGGTTCGTCATTCACCTCGGATGGCAGCCGTCCACCCGCGGCGCGGCGTAGCTCCGCTAGGGCAACGGCGTAATCGCGCCGGGCGCCCACATGAGCGTCTCGTTGGGCGATCAAGTTCTTCTGAGCATCAATCAGGGCTATGATTCCCTGCTGTCCGGCGTGATACGCCCGCTGGGCAGCCTCGACATTCGCCCGGGCGTTGGGAAGCACCTGTTGTTCGAAAAACTGGACAAGTTCCGCGGCACTCTTAGCGACGATCAGCGCCTCTTCGATGTCCCGCGCGACGCCATCCAGAATTTCCTCGTATTCCTTGCGTGCCTGTACGGCCTGGAACCGAGCTTTGGCGATTTGAGCCTGGTTCTGATCCCAGATCGGCAGCGTGATGTCAAGCGTCGGCCCGAGAAGTGAGTCGATAATCTGACGCCGCTCCAGTTTCCGTTCACCGCGAGATTGTATGCTCGGCGCGGTCAGTCGCCCGTTGGCTACGGATGCTCGTGCCGAATCCGCCAGGATGTTTCGGCTCGGAAGCGCTCGCCGCTCCGGGCGCTCCGCCTCTACGCCAAGCGTGACATTCGGAAAGATGCTCAGATACTGCCGTTTAACTTCGTCCTCGGCACCGCGCACCTTCATGGCGGCGGCGCGGGCGTCGAGCCGTTCGCTCATCGCGAACTGCAGAAGCGAGTCACCTTCGTCGATCGGAAGGGCAAGCTGCGGCAGGGAATCGTCAAGCGTCCACGGGTCGCGCCACCTCGCGAGACCGAGTGCGTGCGCGAGCGTGGTCTGAGCAATGTGACGATCCCGGCGGATTGCCATTGCCTGAGATTTCACATCCAACATGGCTGCCCGCGCCAGATTGACGTCGACTTGTCCTACATCACCTGCGTCAAACCGGTCTTCGGCCAGCTTCAATGATCTCTCGGCAAGCTCCAGCGTCTCTCCGGCGATTCCCTCCATTTGCCTCAGTGCGATCAGGTGGTAGCACCTGCGTCTTACATCCACCGAGAGGTCGCTCGCTTGATGAACGACATTCAGAATCGTCCGCTCAAGGTCTGCTTCAGCGATTCGTTTACGCACCGGGATCTGCCACAAATCGACCAGTTGCTGCGCGAAGGTGAGCGTGAGATTGGATCGCCCGCCGCCCTCTGGGAACCGTGTGCTCAATCCAACCGAGGGGTTCGACAGCAACCCCGACTGAACCACATCCGCTCTTGATACGCCGATTTCTTGGAAAAGAGCCTGGAAACGCCGATTGTTGAGCAACGCGACCTGGACGGCCTCGTTCGTCGTTAATCCATCGGTCAGAAGCGTCGCTATCGCATCTTCAACGGCAGAGAGGGTTTCGGGATTGTACACCCGGTCAACACCGGTCCTCGCAATAGCCATCTCTTCGGCACGGTCGAAGTCGGGTCGAGGATCAACGGTGACGCAGCCGGCGAACTGTATCGAACATGCGACTTGCAGCCCTAGCAGAACTATCTGACGGTGCCGCATCTTGACACACCAATCCCGGATGACGATGTAAAGCGCTTACACCACCACATGGCCTTTCGATTTCGGTAGCAGGAAAACAAATGATCACGTGCGCCGCGCATAGCACCCCCCTTCGCCTCGCAAAAACTGATTCTCCTGCCGACGCCGCGCGACCTTAGAAGCTGTAAGTGACCCGGATTCCGGCTCCAAAATTGGGCGTCGAGTCCCTGCCATCCAGACCAACAAAAACACCGGGGCCGATAATCAGCTTATCGTTGATCTGAAACTGAGCCCCCAACTCGAGCAGATTCATATTCGATTCACCATGCGCCTCGCTCGCCTGATTTACATAGTCCATGATCAACGACGCGTCTTCGGCGAAACGCCATAGATA
>Ga0307432_1001867_pt1 | contig 12077 bp, 10 predicted proteins | sample SalMarWE160150MG_FD_202158 | JGI IMG/M metagenome (GOLD analysis project Ga0307432, IMG submission 202158) | Salt marsh sediment microbial communities from the Plum Island Ecosystem LTER, Massachusetts, United States - WE1603-150 | ecosystem: Environmental > Aquatic > Marine > Intertidal zone >...
CGATCCGGCGCTTCTCGTGGCCGAGCTCGACCGCCGTCGTCATCGTCACGGCGAGCACCTCGATCGTCAGCGTCGTCGAGCCGTTGGGCAGCGTCTCGCCCGCCGTGTAGCTGAAGACCATGTCGAGGTGTGTGGATGCCTCGAGGCGCTCGCCGCCGCTGCGTCGCCTCCGGCCGTCTCGGTCGCCGCGGCTCTTGGCCTCGATCTCGGCCACGGCGCGGTAGACGAGCACCTGGTCGGGCGCGAGCTTGTAGCGCAGCGTCGAGCCGGTCGTAGTTGCCTCCGAGTTGGAAGCCGTCGCGATCAGCATGAGCACGGCGAGTGCGGTGATCGGTCTCATCGTGTCGCCCCCCTTGCGTCGGGTCTGCGCGAGCGAGCGCTGCTGGCGTTCGCCGCGCCGTTCAAGTAGCATACGCCCCCAAACGTGTCAACGCGGGCGACACGCGCCCGGGGAGTCTCGACGATGCCTCATCACGTGCTGGTGACGATGAAGATCCCCGACGGCGGCGTCGAGGTGCTGCGGCGGGCCGGCATGGCCGTCGACGGGAGCGACCGGGCCGACCCGATGCCGCGCGACGAGTTGTTGCGACGCGTCGCCGCGTGCGACGGCCTGGTTTGTATGCTGGCCGACCGGATCGACGCGGCCGCGCTCGACGCGGCGCCGCGGCTCAAGGGGATCGCCAACTTCGCCGTGGGCATCGACAACATCGACCTCGCCGCCGCCACGGCGCGCGGCATCCCGGTGACGAACACGCCGGGCGTGCTCACCGATGCGACGGCCGAGCTCGCGTGGGCCCTTATGCTGGCGGCGGCCCGGCGCATCGTCGAGGGCGACCGCCTTGTGCGGCGCGGCGCCTTCACCGGCTGGGCGCCGACGCTGCTGCGCGGCATGCAGGTTACGGGCGCGACGCTTGGCATCGTCGGCGCGGGCCGCATCGGTACGGCGACCGGTCTGCGCGCGGGGGCCTTCGGCATGCGCGTGGTCTACTTCAACCGGCGCCCGAGCGAGCCGCTCGATGCTGCCGGCGCGCGTCGCGTCGAGCTCGACGAGCTGCTGCGCGCAGCCGACGTGGTGTCGATCCATCTGCCGCTCACGGACGAGACGCGGCACCTGATCGGCGCGCGCGAGCTGGCGCTCATGAAGCCGACGGCCATCCTGGTCAACACGGGCCGGGGCGCGATTGTCGATGAGGCGGCCCTCGTCGAGGCGCTGCGCGCCGGGCGGATCGCGGGCGCCGGCCTCGACGTGTACGAGCACGAGCCGGCGCTTGCGCCGGGGCTCGCCGAGCTTGACAACGTGGTGCTGCTGCCGCACCTGGGCTCGGCGACCGTGGCGACGCGCGACCGCATGGCGACGATGGTGGCCGAGAGCCTGGTCGCGATTCTCGACGGGCGACGGCCCGAGAACCTGGTTAATTCCACGACGTTCGACTGAGGCGAGGGGCCCGATGGCGCATCGATGTCCGTGGCCATGCGCGTACCTGTTCGACCATGTCGGTCGGCGGCTTTTCCAGCGGCCCGAGCGGATGCTTGTGCCGTACCTCGACGAGGGGATGACGGCGCTCGACGTCGGGTGCGGCATGGGGTTCTTCTCGCTCGCGATGGCCCGGCTCGTGGGCGAGCGCGGCCGCGTCATCGCCGCCGACGTGCAGCAGCCGATACTCAACGTCCTGATGCGGCGCGCTCGGCGCCGGCGCCTGGCGAGCCGGATCCGCACGTGCCGGTGCGAGGCGGGCGCGCTCAGGCTCGACGAGCCGGTCGATTTTGCGCTCGCGATGTGGGCCGTGCACGAGGTGGTCGAGTACGCCGGGCTGTTCCGCGGGCTCGCGGCGTGCCTCAAGCCTGGCGGCCGGTTTTTGCTGGCCGAGCCGAAGCTGCACGTGTCGCGGCGGCGGTTCGCGGCGTTTGTCGAGTCAGTGGAGGAAGCCGGCCTGCGGCTCGTCGATCGCCCGCGCGTCGGGCTAAGCCTGGCGGCGCTCTTCACACGTGGAGCATAGGAGGCGGTCCCGACTCGTCCCGGGCTGCTACTCGCGGCCGAGGTACCCGCCGGAGCGCGTGTCGACCTTAATCCGCTCGCCCGTGTTGATGAACAGCGGTACCTGCACGACGAGACCGGTGACGGTCTTGGCCGGCTTGGTCGCGGCGCTCACGGTATCGCCCTTGACGCCCGGCTCGGTTTCGGCGATCTCGAGCACGACGCTGGTGGGCAGGTTGATTATCAGCGCGCGCCCCTCGTGTGTGCCGATGTCGATCACCATCCCCTCGGTCAGGTAGGCGCGCGCCTCGCCGACCACGTCAGGGTCGATGGCGACCGATTCGTAGTCGGTCTGGTCCATGAAGTGGTAGTGGGTCTCGTCGCTGTACATGAACTGCATCGGCCGGGTCTCGAGGTAGGCTTGCTCGACGTCGTCGTTCGACCGGAACCGCTGGCGCACGAGGCGGCCGGTCCGCAGGTTCTTCATCGCCACCTGCATGTAGGCCGGCCCCTTGCCGGGCTTGACGTGCTGGTAGTCGGTGATAAGGCAGAGCTCGCTCTCGTGCTTGATCACCATGCCGCGCCGCAGCGCCGAGCCCTCGACCATCGGTGCGATTCCCTCCGTGCTGTGTTCGTGCAAGGCCCGCGATCTTGCATCGGCCGCGCACGCGCTGTCAAGCGTGCCTGCCAGAGGCAGGCGAGCCTGTCGCACGCGGGGGTGTTGGGGAAGGCGTTCTATGGAAGCCCTTCGGGCTATCGCTCTGTTTGTCTTGGCCGGGTGCCCCAGGGCGTTGCCCTGGGCTTCTCTATGAAGCCCCTTCGGGGCATGCGCGAAAGGCCCGACGCGCCACTTGTTCAACAGGCCAAAGCAGGGGCGGTCCAGGTGCTCACGATGAGGGGCCGGCGTCTGTGCGGTCGGTGCGGATGGCGTACTCGTTGATCTTGCGGTGGAGCGTGCGGCGGCTGACGCCGAGCAGTTTTGCCGCGCGCGACACATTGAAGTCCGTTTTGCGCAGCGTCTCCTCCATGAGCAGCCGCTCGGCCTCCTGGAGCGAGGTGCCCGGCGGGAGCAGGACCGAGCCGGCCGCCGCTGTGCCGGCCGACGAGGTCGCCGCGCCGGTACGCGAGGTCGCCGCGCCGGTGCGCGAGGTCGTCGCGCCGGTGCGCGAGGTCGTCGCGCCGGTGCGCGAGGTCGCCTCCTTGATGTGTGCCGGGAGCATCTCGAGGGTGATCTGCTTCGCCTGGGCGAGCACGATGAGGCTTTCGATCGCGTTGCGCAGTTCGCGCACGTTGCCCGGCCAGTCGTAGGCCACCAGCGCCTCGAGCGCCTCGGGCGCCACCCCGGTGATCTTCTTGCGGTTCGCGGCGGCGAACTCGGCGACGAACGCTTCGACGAGGATCGGGATGTCGTCACGCCGCTCGCGCAGCGGCGGCACCGTGATCGTCACCACGTTGAGCCGGTAGTAGAGGTCTTCGCGGAAGGCGCCGCGGTGCATGAGCGGTTCGAGCTCGCGGTTCGTCGCGGCAATCAGCCGCACGTCCACCTTGATCGGCTTCAGCCCGCCGACGTGTTCGAATTGCCAGGTCTCGAGCACGCGCAGCAGCTTGACCTGGACGTCGAGGTCGATCTCGCTGATCTCGTCGAGAAACAGCGTGCCGCCGTCGGCGCGCTCGAGCTTGCCGGGCTTGCTGGCGATCGCGCCGGTGAACGCCCCCCTCTCGTGGCCGAAGAGCTCGCTCTCGAGCAGCGTCTTGGCGAGGGCGGCGCAGTGCACGGCCACGAACGGCCCGTCGCGGCGCGGCGAGTTGGCGTGGATGGCGTTCGCGATCAGCTCCTTGCCCGTGCCGCTCTCGCCGAGCACAAGCACGTTCGCCTTCGTCGGCGCGATCTGGCGGATGCTGTCGAAGACGCGCTGCATGGCCGGCGAGCCGCCGAGGATCTTCTCGAAGCCGTATTTTTCCTCGAGCCGGCGCCGCAGCTCGACGTTCTCGGTCTGGAGCGCGCGCGTCTCGATCGCTTGCTCGACGAGCAGCTCGAGGTTGTCGAGGTTCACCGGCTTCATCAGGTAGTTGAACGCGCCGTGCTTCATCGCCTCGACCGCGTTCTCGACGGTGCCGTAGGCAGTGAGCATGATCATCTGGGTCTGCGGGCTGATTGTGGCGGCGACCTTCATCAGCTCGAGCCCGTCCATGCCGGGCATGCGCAGGTCGGTGAGCATCACGTCGACGCTGTGGGTCTGGAGCGTCTCGATCGCTTTCTCGGCGCGGTCGGCGACCAGGATCGTGTACGCTTTGCTTGCCAGCCCTTGCTTGAGCCCGCGGAGCGTGCTCTCCTCGTCGTCGACGATGAGGATGGTTTTCTTCTCCGTCATCGGTCCTCGCGTGCGCGGGGTGTGGGCGGCTGGGCGTCGAAGGCCGCGGCCTTTGACGCGCCATCCTCGATCAGCCGGCGCTCGAGCTCGAGCGTGGGCAGCGTGATCGTCACGCGCGTGCCTTTGCTCTCCTCGCTGGCGACGTCGATCCGGCCGTTGTGGTCGGTGACGATTTTGTGGACGATCATCAGGCCGAGGCCGGAGCCGCGGGCCTTGGTCGTGTAGAACGGGTCGAATATCCGGCCAAGCCGCTCGGCGGGCATCCCGACACCGGTGTCGGCGAAGGTCAGGACGATCTCGTCGCCGGCGAGCTTCGTGGTGACGGTCAGCAGCCCGCCGCCCGGTATTGCCTGCACGGCGTTCTTGATGATGTTGAGGCAGGCCTGCTTGATCTGCGCCTCGTCCATCAGCACGGGCGGGATGGCGGGGTCGTAGTGCTTCTCGATGCCGATGTTCTGCTCGGCGATCTCGACGTAGGCGAACTCGAGCAGGCCATCGACCAGCTCGTTGATTTGGACCGGCTTGGTGTCGAGCTTCGACGGGCGTACGGCGCCGAGGAACTGCTGGATGATGCCGTCGAGCCGCTCGATCTCCTGCTTGCTCGTGTCGACGCGCGCCGCGAGCTCCTCGCGGCGTCGGCCGGGCTTGAGCGCGGCGATCTCGCGCTCGAGCAGTTGCATGTGGATGCCGAGCGAGTTGAGCGGGTTGCCGATCTCGTGCGCGACGCCGGCGGCGAGCGTGGCGAGCGCGTCGAGCTTCTCGGACTGGAACGCCGCGAGCCGGTGCTTGCGCTCGGCGGTGGCGTCGTGCATGACGATGACCGTGCCAACGGATTCTTGTCCGCGAACGGACTCCTGTCCGCGGTCGGACTCCTGTCCACGGTCGCTTGGGCCGTCGTGGCGGCGCAGCGGCAGCACGTTGATCTTGAGCACCATCGGACGCGGATGATGCACGTCGATCTCGGTGCTGAACGCGGTGCGCTCGCCCGGGGCGGCCGGCTGCGCCTGGCCGAGCGGCTCGCGCGCGAACAGCTCGAGCAGCTTGCCGTCGACGAGGTATTTGAGCAGCGGGCGGTTGATCGGGTCCGTGCCCGTGAGGCCGAGCAGTCGGCGCGCGGCCCGGTTGATGAAGACGATGCGCCGCTCGGTGTCGAGCACGATGAGCGCGTCCTCGATCGTATCGAACACGCGGTGCAACAAGCCGTGTTCCCGGGCGAGGCCGGCGAGGTAGCGTTCCTGGCGCTCGGGATCGAGCTTCTCGAACCGCTCGACAAGTTTGTCCCAGAAGGTCGCCATGACGGCCGCTCCGCGACGGGCGCGCGGCGTTGTGGGTGAGACGGTCGGTTGTGCGCGTCCGCAGGTACTATATGGAACCGGCTGCGGCACGAGCAATGCTTTTGTCGTCCTCGTCCCGGACGAGCCGCCGGCCAACGAGCGTTGCGGGCGGGTAGCAGAATTTCCTTGACATATTCGCCACGCGCTCGCTATGTATCAGTAACGCCCCCTCCACCTCTGGAGGCGTTACCGACCTGGTGTTGGTGCGGCCAAGCGAGGACTTAGCCATAAGGAGGCGGCGATGCGTGTGATTTCCGTCGCCAACCAGAAGGGCGGCTGCGGCAAAACCACTACGGCAGTTAATCTCGCGGCGTGCCTGGCGGCCAAGGGGCGCCGTACACTCCTCGTTGACCTCGATTCCCAAGGCCACTCCACGCTCGCGCTCGGCGTCGAGCACGAGGGGCTCGGGGCGTCGATGTACGAGGTGCTCGCGCGCACCAGGGCGCTCGACGAGGCGATCCTCAGCGTCGGCGAGCACCTGGATCTGGCGCCGGCCGAGGTGCGCCTCAGCGCCATCGAGCAGCGCCTGGCCGGGGTCGAGGGCCGCGAGCACCGGCTCGCCGAGGCGCTCTGTTCGCTCGGGTCGAGCCGCTGCCAGTACGTCATTGTCGATTGCCCGCCGAGCCTGGGGCTGCTCACGTTCAACGCGCTGGTGGCTTCGCCCGAGCTGATCGTGCCGATCGAGGGGAGCTTCTTCTCGCTGCACGGCCTCGGCAAGCTCATGGAGACCGTCGAGCTCGTCCAGGAGCATACGGGCCACGACATCGAGGTGCGTGCGCTGGCGACGATCTACGACCGGCGCACGCGGCTCGCGCGCGAGGTGATCGAGGAGGTCCGGGAGCATTTCGGCGAGCGGTGCTTCCACACGGTGATTCATCGCACGGTGCGGCTGCGCGAGGCGGCCGGCTTCGGCCAGTCGATCCTCGACTACCGGCCGGCGTCGATCGGGGCCGAGGACTACATGTCGCTCGCGAGCGAGGTGTTGCTGGCCGAGGCGAAACTCGACTCGAAGCGCCTCTTCGAGGCCTTTGAGCAGGTGCTGCTGCCGGAGATCGAGGGTGACCGCGTCCGGTTCCTCTACGAGGACGGTGACGCGAGGCATGTGCAGGTCGCCGGCACGTTCAACGACTGGCGGCCGCAGCCGTGTGAGAAGGCCAGCGGCAGGTGGGAAAGCCGGCTGACGCTCCCGGCGGGCACCTATCAGTACCGGTTCGTCGTCGACGGCCGGTGGGTGGCCGATCCGCGCAACCCGGTCAGGGTGGCCGACGCGTTCGGCGGCCACAACTCGGTGTTCGAAATCACCTAGCAGGCTGCTGAAAAAGGCGTTTAACCCGACTTGTGCAGGTCAAGGGCCGAAGGCCCGACCGAGCCTAGCCCGGGGCGCCTGCCCGCCGAAGCCTTGGCGAAGGCGGGTAAGCCCCGGGTTCTCGACGACAAAACAAACCTCAGAGCCCCGAAGGCCCGCCGGGGGCGGGTACGGGCGACAGAAGCATTGCGCGACAGATGGAGATTCTCTGGCGCCGGCAGGGTTTTTCAGCAGCCTGCTAGTGCGCCTGCCGCGCGCGGGAGCGTGCATCGCTGAGAGGGAACGACTTGACCAGAGAGCACCGATGACGGCACGCAAACACCTCGGCAGAGGGCTCGAGTCGGTTTCCCACCTCTTTCTCTCTCGACACGACCCGTCGCCGTCGGAGGCGCCCTCTGAGCAGGAGGCGCCGGCCCCGGCCGTCGAGCCCGGGGTGCCGGTGCCGTATCTGTTCGTGACTTCCGGCTCCGATGTCATCGGCCGGGCCGTGGTCGCCTGCAACGTCGCGCTCGAGCTGGCACGGCGCGGTCACGCGACCGCCGTCGTCGATGCCGATGCGAGCCAACCGAACCTGCGCCTGCTCATGGGGGCGCTGCTCGAGTCGGCGGCGAGGCCGGCGCGGGTTGCCGTCGACGAATCCCACGAGCTGGCGCTGTTCGATTCGCTCGAGGCGGCCGGACGCGTCGAGAAGGCATGGGACTACGTGGTGGTCAACGCGCCGAGCGCCCTGTTCGCCGCCGCGCCGCCGCCTGTGGCGGCGGCGCGCGTGCTCCTCGTTGTCTCGCCGGACGCGCGCGAGCTGATTCGCGGCTACGCGCTGGTCAAGCGCACGACACGATGGCATTCGAGGCTCCAGCTTGGTATTGTTGTGAGCGGCGTCGACGCAGCGGACGCGGCGCGCGCGTTATTCGATCAGTTTCTCGATCTGCTCGGGCGTCGGCTCAACGTGCTGCCCGCCTACTGCGGCTACCTGGCCGAGCACGAAGCGATCGGGCGCTCAGTGCTTCGCCGCACGCCGGCCGTGCTCGGGTCGGAGGCGTCAGATCTGGTCGAGCAGTTGCGCGCCATTGCCGGGGCCGTGGCGTGCGAATTCGAGCCCGGAGGGAGCGCAAGGAACCGATGAAGTTGTGCACGCGAGTACCGCTCAAGAGCAAGGCGATTCTCCTGCCGTTTCTGCGCGAGCATTTCCTCGCCTCGGACCCGCCGCACGAGGTGCTGGCCACCTCGTTCGAGTTCCGCGCCGGCGAGGGCGTCGACGTGCTCGCCCTGGCGCCCGAGGGGCGGCTCGTGGCCGTGGTGGCCCATCTCGACGAGCCCGACGCGGTCGTCGACGAGCTGCTCCGGCGGCTGCACTGGATGATCGAGAACGCGCCGCTCGTGCAGCGCATGTTCCCCAGCGTCGAGATCGACCCCACCCGGCCGCCGCGCCTCGTGCTGGCGCTGCCGCGGCTCGAGGCGCGCCTGCGGGCCGTGCTGCGCTACTTCACGGCGACCGAGCTCGCCGTGTACGAATACCGCCTCGTGGAGCTCGACAGCGAGCTTGCTCTGCTCGTCGAGCCCGTTGCCCAGTACCCGCATCTCGAGGAGGCCACGATGGCCGTCGCCGCGGCGCCGGCTGCGGCCCCCGAGGCCGAACCGCGGCCGCCGACCGAGGAAGCCGAGGCCGCGCTCGACGAGGTCGTCACCCGCCAGGAGCCGTCCGTGGCCGACCTGGTCGACGACGCGAACGTCGAGATCCACGTCGACGACATGAACGTGGCCGAGCTCGGCGTGAGTGAAGAGGAGCTGCTCGAGCTCCTGAACATCCATCTGCCCGGTCGCGATCCCGACGCCCACGCCCGCTAGTATTCTGTCCGAGAAACGCGCAGCATACGTGCAGGTTCGCCTTCTCGAGGCCTTGACGAGGCTTTGTCCAGCGAGAACCCGTGGGCGTTTCAACGCCCGTGCCCTTCATAGGCCAGCCCTTGAGGGCTGGTTTGCGCGCGTGCCACCTGCTTCTTTGTAGGGCGTTTCAACGTCCTTCGCGTTCTTGGCCTTAGCCACCTCCTGGAAGCCCGTTGAAACGGGCTGCCGGAATGTACACGATGTCGCAGTCGACCAGCCCTGAAGGGCTGGCCTATCGAAGAATGGAACAAGCCCGTTGAAACGGGCTCGTCCGCTATTCCCCGTTTGGGCGCCCTCGAAGAGCCCGTCGCCGCGGACCAGTGGATGAACGCATTTCGGGAACACGGTACCAGGGCGGGTCGTGCGGACTCGGACTCGCTCGCCCGATCCCCGTCGAGTAGCCTGCGCGACGGCCAAATTGCCTTGACACCCGACGTGGCGCTATGACAGCATTTCACGCTCCGGGCGCGTGATAGGTGCTCTGAGCTCACACTCGGCGCTCCAAGCGCACGCTCGGGGCGCACAACCGGCGCTGCCAGCGCACAACCGGCGCTGCTAGCGCCCAATCGGCACAACGCGGGTTTCTCTGGAGAGGGAGGTACGTTTCCCATGGCGATTCGAGTGGGCATCAACGGGTTTGGCCGCATCGGGCGGCAGGTGTTCCGGATCATGAAGGAGCGCGGCGGCTACGACGTCGTCGGCATCAACGACATCACCGACGCCGCCACCCTGGCGCACCTGCTCAAGTACGACTCGATCCACGGCAAGTACCCGGGCGAGATCGCCGTCGAGGGCGAGGAGTTGATCGTCGATGGCGACCGGATCAAGATTACCGCGATCAGAACGCCCAAGGAGCTGCCGTGGAAGGCGCTCGGCGCCGACATCGTGCTCGAGTCCACGGGCGTGTTCCGCAAGAAGGCCCAGTGCATGGAGCACATCGAGGCGGGCGCCAAGAAGGTGCTGCTCAGCGTGCCGGCCAAGGATGAGGTCGACGCCACGCTCGTGCTGGGCGTCAACCACGACACCTACAAGCCGGCGCACCAGGTCATCTCGAACGCCTCGTGCACGACGAACTGCCTGGCGCCGATGGCCAAGGTGCTCAACGACCGGTTCGGCATCGTGCGCGGGCTCATGACGACCGTCCATTCGTATACGAACGACCAGAGCATCCTCGACCTGCCCCACACGGACCTGCGCCGCGCGCGCGCCGCCGCGATGAACATCATCCCGACCACCACCGGCGCCGCCAAAGCGATCGGCAAGGTGATCCCCTCGCTGGACGGCAAGCTCGACGGCCTCTCGCTGCGCGTGCCGACGCCGTGCGGCTCGCTCACCGACCTGACCGTGGAGCTCGGCAAGGCGGCGAGCAAGAACGCCGTCAACGACGCGATGAAGGAGGCAGCCGCCACGCCGCTCGACCAGGGCGGGCTCAAGGGCATCCTGGAGTACTGCGACGAGCCGATTGTGCTCACCGACATCGTCGACAACCCGGCCTCGTGCATCTTCGACGCGCTGGGGACCTATATCAACGGCGACACATTCGTCAAGGTGCTCGGCTGGTACGACAACGAGTGGGGCTACTCGCAGCGCTGCGTCGATCTGTTCCAGCTTATGGCGGCTGGTTGAGCTCGGCGGACGCCGAGCCCAACCAGCCGGAGATGACGGAGCGCTCGGCTTGGGGAACTGACCATGGCGAAGCTTTTCATCGACGATCTCGACGTGAAGGGCAAGCGCGTCCTGACGCGCGTCGACTTCAACGTCCCGCTCGACGATAACCAGAACGTCACGGACGACACGCGGCTGCGCGCCTCGCTGCCGACGATCAAGCGCATCGTCGACGGCGGCGGCAAGGCCGTGCTCATGTCGCACCTGGGCCGGCCGAAAGGGAAGGTCGTCGACGCGCTCCGCATGAAGCCCGTCGGTGACAAGCTCGCCGAGATCATGGGCAAGCCGGTGAAGACGTTGACCGACTGCATCGGCGCCGAGGTTGAGGCCGCCGTCAACGCGATGCAGCCGGGCGCCGTCGTGCTGCTCGAGAACCTGCGTTTCCATCCCGAGGAGGAGAAGAACGACGCCGGTTTCGCGGCGGCGCTCGCCAAGCTCGGCGACGTGTACGTGAACGACGCGTTCGGCTCGAGCCATCGGGCGCACGGGTCCGTCGTCGGGGTCACCGAGCACATCGCCCAGTGCGCGTGCGGCTACCTGATCCGCAACGAGATCGAGTTCCTCGACGAGGCGCTGCGCGAGCCGAAGCGCCCGCTCGTCGTCATCCTCGGCGGCGCGAAGGTCTCGAGCAAGATCGGCGTGATCGAGCGGCTCATGGACCGGGCCGACGCGTTCCTGATCGGCGGCGGGATGAGCTACACGTTCGTCAAGGCGCAGGGGCACAACGTCGGCGGCTCGCTGCTCGAGGCCGACTACGTCGAGACCGCCAAGGGGCTGCTCGAGAAGGCCGCCGCGAAAGGGATCACGTTTATGCTGCCGGACGACTACGTCGTCGCCGACGCGTTCGACAACGGCGCGAACTCGAAGGTCGTCGCGCCCGACGGGATCGACGACGGCTGGCAGGGCGTCGACATCGGGCCGAAGACGATCAAAGCGTTCGGACGTGTCATCGCGGGCGCGGGGACGATTTTCTGGAACGGGCCGCTCGGGGTGTTCGAGATGCCGAGCTTCGCGCGCGGCACGTTCGAGGTCGCCCACCTCGTCGCCGAGGGCGGCGCCGTGAGCGTGATCGGCGGCGGCGACTCGGCGAGCGCGATCAAGAAGGCGGGCCTCGCCGACCGAATCACGCACATCTCGACGGGCGGCGGCGCGTCGATGGAGTACGTCGAGAACGGCGAACTGCCCGGGATCAACGCATTGACCGACGCGTAGCGCGCCGCGTGCGATAGGCAGACAGGGGGAGCGATGCGCCCTGCCAGAGGCTTCCTGGAAGAGTCGAACGAACACGGGCCGCCGATGCGAAAGCCGCTGATCGCCGGCAACTGGAAGATGCACAAGACGCTCGGCGAGGCGATCGACTACGTCATGGCGTTCCGCGAGGCGGTCGAGGACGTCATTGCCGTCGACGTGCTGCTGTGCGTGCCGGCGCCGCTGTGCAGCCCGCTGGCGAAGCTGCTCAAGGAATCGAACATCCAGCTCGGCGCCCAGAACCTGTACTGGGAGGAAAAGGGCGCGTTCACGGGCGAGGTCTCCGGGCCGAT
>Ga0307432_1001868_pt1 | contig 12072 bp, 8 predicted proteins | sample SalMarWE160150MG_FD_202158 | JGI IMG/M metagenome (GOLD analysis project Ga0307432, IMG submission 202158) | Salt marsh sediment microbial communities from the Plum Island Ecosystem LTER, Massachusetts, United States - WE1603-150 | ecosystem: Environmental > Aquatic > Marine > Intertidal zone >...
TCCCTGTTTATGTTGCATAATAAAACGTGGTTGGTATAGTATACAAGTTACTTAATGCCTGGCGCCTAGGCTAAAATTGAAAAGGAGGGTTATTAACAAGAGCAGGAAGTTTTTGCACAGTCTGACGTTCCGCCGGTAAGGTGTCGTAGGCGTTGCATCGCATTAAGTTTTGTTTGGAAAGATACAAAAAATCGGCCTGCGTTCCTATCCCCGTGGCACGGCATAGCCTATGCACTTTACCGGCTGTTAGGCACTGGCGGTTTTATTAAAGAAACAACAATTATTTTACAGGCTTTACTCCTTCAGTTGTTTGTTCTATTTTTTGTATTGTCCCATCTGGATTATAATACATATAATCAACGCATATTGAACGTCTGTAACTACCACCTGTTGGAAGCAATCCATTATGATAGAAGAAATAGGTTTTATTCTTATAATCAATGATCCCGGGATGAATGGTAAAACTATTTGGAGCATTTTCCACAATAATTCCCCTGTAAGTCCATAGACCTTCAGGACTTTCTGCAGTACAGTATTCAATCATTTCAGGTTTAGTCCCGGCACTGGCATACACCAAATAATACAGCCCATTTCGTTTGTATACCCATGGTCCTTCAATAAAATTTTTTGGAATAAAGGTGTGAATAGTATCTTCCAGTTCAACCATATTTTCTTTTAACCTGACCCATTTGCAGCTGCCATTACCCCAAAAAAGATAAGCTTTACCGTTATCATCAATAAAAACCGTTGGATCAATATCATCCCAACTATGTTTCATATCGGTTGTCATTTCATTTACAATAAGTGCTTTACCAATTGCATCTTTAAAAGGCCCGGTTGGTCGTTCAGAAACAGCTACGCCAATTGCTGCCCCACCTTTACTGTCTTCATTGTTTTTATGAAAAGTTGATACATACCAATAGAATTTCCCATTTCGAAATACACATTGAGCTGCATAAGCATCTCCTGTGGCCCATGAAAAGGTTTTAGGAGAGAGACAAACACCATGATTTGTCCAGTTTACCATATTGGTTGTTGAAAATACATACCAATCTGGCATCTTGTAATTCGTAGCATCAATTGAAGCTGTATCATGACCGGTATATAAAAACAATGTATCATTATAAACTAATGGAGCCGGATCAGCTGTAAATAATTTCTGAATTATTGGATTTTGTGCCAGTATTTTCCCAATGGTTAAAACCATTAATAAAACTAAAACAGAAGTTTTTCTTTTAAACATTTCTTCAATTATTTTAATTGGAATCTATTATTACTCTCCGGACTTTGCTGTAAGAAAGCCATTAACATCTAACCAGTGTATAAAGGCATCAAACCAACGATTGCTTGTTCGATCGGGATTTCCCAGACCGAAACCGTGACCACCATTTTGGTAAAGATGAAACTCAACAGGAATACCAGCTTTATACCAGGAATCGATGACGCCAAACTGACCTCTGAAGAGAAAATCATCGGTGGCTATAACATTGAACATAGGCGGAGCATCTTCTGGTACTTCTACTGAACCCATACCTCCATAGATCGGACCGATAAAAGCCAGGTTCATGGTTTGAGAATTCAGTGTTGAATGCATTGTGAGGCCGGCACCGGCTGAAAAACCAATCATACCTATTCTGTTCGTATCAACACCCCACTCCTCAGCTCGTTTAACAATCATGGTATAGGCAGCCTCAGCGTCCTTAAGTTGGTTGGAGAGGTCAATTTGCATTGGACGTGGCGGTGCTTCTTGTTTGGCAGAATCAGAGGATTCAGCAGGAGGTGTGAATGCACGATTCATCCAGGCCGTGAAGTCATCAAGTGACTCGGGAGTTGGATGGAGCCGATACTTGAGCACAAAAGCGATGATTCCCTGCTCTGCAAGTGCCTCTGCCACTTCCCAACCTTCGTTACCCATCGAAAGCCAACGAAAGCCTCCTCCTGGAGCTACAATAACGGCCGCACCGTTTGCCTTACCTGGTTGTGGAAGGAAAGGGGTAAGGGTTGCAGTGGTGATGTTACGAGCCATTGGATCACCCCACTGCAGAAACCAAGTCTCTGAAGCGGGTTGGTCATTAACACCACCTGTGCCGAGTGGAATTGCATTCGGTTCTGCCGGGGCATTGAGTGGGTAGATCGTTCCGTCCTGGGCCATTGCAGATTCAGCAAAAAAGAGTAAGAAACCCAAGATAGAAATTTTAGTAAGATTTTTAAGCTGGTAAAACATAATCGGTTAATTTTAATAAGTTAATATTCAAATATAGTATGCTTTTACAATTATTATGAAATTCTCAGTCATTTTGTCAAAAGACCTTTACTATTTTAATAAAGTATGAAGCTCCGATTGGATTTGGTTGCAACTTTTTTAAGGTGCAAAGAAAGCAAGTGTGTGGAAGCGTCCTTGTACCGCCAAAGCTTTAACGGTGGCGTAAGGGATGGTTGTGGGGTGGGCTGGAACACTCTTGCTTTACTCGCATTGTATAATTCTTTACTTGAGCTCGTGAGTTTATCCCGATATATATCGGGATTCAGATTTGCATTGGCAATCATTCAATTTTATCAAATTAACTGGTACAATCCCATTGTTTCATTGATGGCGATCCGCTTGAGTGTAACTCACTAATATACTCAACCCGAAACATGGGAAATTGATTATAAATCTTTATGATTTGGAGTAATTAACGCAGTGAGGCCCCCGCTATCGGGAGAGGGCATATTTGCGAAATATAAAAATTAAAAGTACTTTTAACTCTTATTCAATATATTAATAATAAGCTTTTGTTAATTAACACCAAATATGCAGATTGCACTAATCGTATTTTTATGAAAAAACATGTTATCTACTACCATCTTGTTCTAATTGTGTTAGGACTCATCGGCATTTCGAACATTTCGAATGCACAGATAGAAGATTTTCTGGTTGATACTACAACCCGTAAAATGTTGGTTTATGCTCCTTCAACCATTGTACCTGAACGTCCGCTACTTATTTCCATGCATGGATATAACCAGGACATTAACTACCAGAAGAATCAGACACAATGGGAGCTGATTGCTAAGGAAAATAACTTTGTGGTTGTTTATCCGGGAGGCATCAATAATTCTTGGAATATTTATGGAACAAGTGATATTGATTTTATCCTCGCCATTATCGATGAAATGTATGACCGCTATGGTATTGATCGCGACAGAGTCTATCTTTCAGGCTTTTCAATGGGAGCTATGATGACCTATTACGCGGCGACTAAAATAGCTGATAAGATTGCAGCTTTTGCCCCGGTAAGCGGATACCTTATGGGGGGGCCCGATACCAATAGTTCCCGTCCGATACCAATCATCCATACGCATGGAACATCCGATGATGTGGTTTCTTACGACGGGGTGTCAACCTGCTTAAACGCCTGGATTGCCAGAAATGATTGCCCGCCAACAGCCCAGGTTACTCAACCGTATCCGCCGGGGTCACCTTACAGTGACAGTAAATCTTACTGGGGTCCGGGTATTGATTCTGTCGAAGTCGTTCTTATTAGCCTGGCAGGCAAGGGACATTACCACTCAATCCAGGCTAGTGGTGTAAATACCAGCCAGGAAATATGGGACTTTTGTAAAAAATTTTCTCTCAGTTATGGAATAGCCAAGTTTAAAGCTGCTTCAGTCACTGATGCAGATCCAAAACTAATTCAGCTTTCGTTTACGAAACCACTAAAAGAACAAAGCCAATATGATGGTTTTGTTGTAAAAGTAGACGAACTGGGTGCTGAAATTGACACAGTGATTATGACTGATTCCCTAAACTTAGCCGTCTTCATGGAGGATAATATTCTTAAAAACAATGAAGTTTACATTTCCTACAGCGGTGGCAATGTTCTGTCTGTTTATGACAAGCCCCTGGCAGAATTTTCTGATACGCTTGTTGATAACCAGCTCTATGGTTCTCCTCCAAAATTTGTGGAACTTAAGGTTACTGACGAAGGAGATACGCTTATTGCCAGATTTAATAAGAAAATGATTTTGCCTTCTGACATTTCAGCCCTGGCTCTGAAAGCTGATTTTAACGGAGAAATAGACATTCCGCTTCTCCATTGTGTATTTTTGGATGATGATTCCACAACTCTGGTATTCCCTCTGGGCGATACTGTTTATGCAGATTATTCACTCGTTCTTGATTATTCGGGCAATAACATTTCTTCTATAGATGGAGGATTACTTAAAACTTACCCAAGCTATATAGTAACAAACAATTCCATAGGTTTACCGGTACATATTATTTCCGCAGCCCTGGATGAAAGTGCCATAGGTATTACTTTAGAGTTTTCCAAACCAATGTTTATGACTGATAGTCAGATTGACCAGCTTACTTTAAAAGTCAACGGCCAGGAAGTAAACATAAAAGAAGTTTTTAATGTATTAAACTCGATCAGAATCAACTTGTATAGCAATTTGCGTTATGGGGATGTTATCACTATTACATACACCCCTGGTAACATTAAGGCCAAAGATAAGGGAGCCCTGGAAGCCTTTACTGATTTTGCTGTAGTAAACCCAATAAGTGAGCCAACATATATGCAACTACCCGGAAAAATCGAGGCCGAAAATTATACCATGCAATTTGGTACTGAGACTGAAACTACCAGTGATGAAGGTGGTGGATTAAATGTTGGATGGCTCGATACTGATGATTGGTTGGTTTATGCCATCGAAAACAATACGGATATAACAGATTTTAAAATAAAATTCAGGCTTGCTACGCAAAATTCAGGAACCAGGTTTGACTATTATCTTGATGATGTAAAAATCGGACAAATTGCTGTCCCAAATACAGGCAACTGGCAAACATTTACCTCAGTTATAACTGATATATCTATACCCGAAGGAAAACATTACTTTAAAATAGTAATAGTAACCGGACCTTTCAATATAAACTATTTCGAAGTCCAGGAAGATTTTGAAAGCGGAATAAATACAAATTCAATGGATAATGTACTTATTTATCCTAATCCTGCTTCAGACAACATCGTAATAAAATCTTCAGAGTTTCAATATAATCAGATAGAAATTTTGGATATAATGGGCAAGTCAGTTTTTAATGCTTCTGTGCCTTATTTGCCTGAATTACAATTAACTGTGAAATTAAACAATGGAATTTATCTTTTGAGATTAAGTGATGGCAAATCCTTTTATTCTCAACGATTAGAAATAATAAATTAACATAGCTAACTACACTTTCAGATTATAGGGCGAATCAGTTGAACCAAAAATAAAAAGTCTTTTTTTATTTAATATTCAACTGGTTCGATCCTTTGGGGAAGCACAAAGTTGAATAGACAACAAGGGTAATTTCAAACCAAGCCTATCACAGAACCGTATGTGACAGTCTCCCGTTATACGGCTCTTAATGTTCAATCACAAATTATGAAGAAATTATGGATTTACCAATTTCCAGTGAGGGAAAAGAGTTGGTCATTTTCTGGCAGCCTTCTTTAAAAATAAAGACTTCCCCAAATAATTCAATTATTATAATCCATTCAATTTGAAATTATTTCTTATTCTTAAGTATCTTATTTTTAATTTGTGTTTTTGTATGAAAGCAAGTGTGTGGAAGCGACGAGATGGTTGTGGGATGAGCTGGAACACTCTTGCTTTACTCACAATGTATTTTGTTTTTATTTATGTTCGTGAGTTCACTTCGTTCGGTTGTGCGTTGGTTATTATAATTCTTAATCATTTTATTGGGTCAATTTCATTATTTTACGGCTGCAATCCGCTTGTGCCTAACGTTCCCGCCATAAGAGTAGTTTGCTTGCCTGCTGTAGTTCGCAGGGGCACCCAGGCAATGTGCTTGAGCTCTTGCGAAAGCTCATTGCAGTTTCGCTTTCTTCCACACATTTTGGCTTATCAAGCCAAAGGGTGTGTTGAAATTTCATTTCTAAATTCTGCATAGCAAATTACTTTTATGGCGTGTTGTGGTGTCGTAGCATTTTATATCTAATACGAATTCTTTTCAATTTTTCAATATCTTAAAACATTCTAAGTTTTCCCAATTTGATTGAATTTGAATAAAATATATACCGTTTGTAAAATTTGATATGTCTACATTTATTAATCCTGTATTAGGCAGTTCAAAGGATTTTACCTTTATACCCAGACTATTGTATATATAGCAATGTGAAGAATTTTCAATGGCTGACTTTAATTTTATAGTAACTTCAGATGTTGTAGGGTTAGGGTAGATAAACCATTTTTTTGCAACAGATGTTTGTTCTACACCATTTATTACGACTGAGAAATCACTTTTATAATGATCGGTCCAGTTACGATGATACAAGCCCAAATGCATAGTTCTGGACGGTTCATTACTGTTCCATGGATCATTGACAATTTTATATTCCGGACTTTCAGGATCAATAAACATGCTATTAGTAATTTCAATTTTATCACTGCTCCCACTAATCTGAATATAATGTAAACCATAATCTCTAAAATGAGATAAATCTATTATGCTTGTTAAAAAAATATTTTCGCTATTATTAATTGTTGCGTATGGTTGAGATGTTTCAGTCTTTGCACCAAATATTCTTATATTTGACGAGTTATCAATCTCTAACATTGGTTCTTCAGACTGAGGATGTTCCGTTCCTCCACGTTCGAGATTAAGACCATAAAAGGTTAACTGTTGCGAAGTGCCTGAAACTTTAACAATCCGGTGGTTTGGATTATTTGGTAGAGCACCCCCACCTGGATAGTTGAAAATACGTCCACCACCATTTCCTGATATATACAAGTGTATATTATCGTGTTCCTCATATATCCAGTCTTTATCGGTCCAAAGATCACGAATAATTGAGTTTTCACCTGCCTGCCAATGAACACTTCCCTCATAATCTGCCTGTCCGGCATTTGTAGTTATATCAAGTAAATAAGTTGTTGCGCTAGCACTGTTTTCTGTTTCAATTAACCATGAAGGTGTATATGGCGTCCATCCATATTCAAAAATAGTTCCACAGCTACCTCTACCCGGACAACCTATTAAAATGGTGTTCTCTTTAAGAATTATAGGTTCACTTAATGTATATGTCCCTTTTGCAATACATACTTTTTGATTGGAATCAATTGCAGATTGAATTTCACCGGCTGATGTTACCAAAACGGCATCATCATCTTCAAAAAATGGCGTTGATTCCCAAATATGCCTGGAAATTAAATCAGATGGAGGAGCATAAACTTCCATGTGAATTATAGCATTTTTATACTGAATGCCTCTGATCGCATCAAAATGCTTTCCTTCATATAGTTTACCTCCTTGTGCTGCACGAGGATCCTTATCAATATAATTATACCTGTAAACTGCGGTCCAATCATTTTCTTGTCCTGCCGGAACCAGATCTTCATCATTATTATTATCACAGATTATTCCAGCTTTTTTTACATATAAACCACGTATAGAAACTGATCCCTGAAGAAGATTTTTAATTGCACAGTTTGATTGATTATAAGAATTAAATTCAATTTTTGAATCAATTATTGAAAAAGGAAATTGAACAAGAGGTGCATAAGTTTCGCAATCCATCTTGATTGCAATTCCATCATTTTTAACTATATCAATACCAACCAGAGTTATTCCACCCCAGCCTCTTAACCATAATGCAGTAATACTTTGATTGATGAATTTACATCCATTTATAGTGTTTTGCGGGGATCCTCTCATATCCCAATTCTGTCCTTCATTGTAATTAGGTAAATAAATTCCATATTGTCCTCCGGTTACATAAACATTTGACACTAAATTATTAGCCCCACCTATACTAGTTAAACCGGCAAATCCATCACCAGCATTAATATGAATATCTTCAACGAAACAATTTTGAGCACAACCCCAATAAATGGCTACGGCTTTCGTATTTCCAGAGCCAAGATCAAAATTAATACTTCGTAATCCACCTTCCATAACACCATCCGTACCATAAGTATCGGGGTTGCTTACATTGTAATGAAAAACTGCTTTTGGTATCTCGCCATTAAAAACTTCAAGATTATCTTCAAGTTTAATTATAGGAGGATCGATTGCTGAGCCGACAATACAAACGGGAGTTTTAAGCCACCAATTATCAATTTCAAGGATGCAATTAATAGTATTAGATATTTTATACGTTCCAGATGCAATAAATAATGTTTTATTTGATAATCGTGCAGTATCTACTGCTGCTTGCAATTTCTCAGTTACGTCAATAATACCATTCATTTCATCTTCCGATAAGTTCTGATGAACCTTAAAATCGAGCATACCCATTTGTGTCGCTGTAATTTGAGCATAACTAACTTGACTTAATATGATTGATATTATTGTGATGCAGATTATGAGAATAATACACTTTAAATATATTTCATGCATAATAGTTGATTTATATAATTTTCAATAAGAATAAAACAAGATGATCAATCAAGTAATTTTCCTTATTGTTATTATCAATGTTCTCGAAGTAAAATGCTATGCACCACAACGTTCTGCCGGTATGAATAGTTTGGCTTTCAAAGCTTTATAATTATCAAGTTACAGTAAACATAAATAAAAGAACTGAACTGCGCAAATCACTGATTGCCAAATTATTTATAGCATATATGTAAAAGCACAGGTCCCAGGTAATTAGTAAATTAATAGTTCCAATTATAACTTATTAATACTTAAGACCTATGCAGAACAAATCTACAAAAATCTTAGACTTTTCCGGACACAATGTATATGTTGGTCTGGATGTACATGGATCCTCTTGGGCGGTAAATATCTTAGTTGATGATATTGAACATCGCAGATTTACCCAACCACCCGATCCTGTTGTGCTCTTCAATTATCTTAATAGCCATTTCCCCGGAGCTAACTATTTCAGTGCTTATGAATGCGGTTTCAGTGGATACCATCATCACAGAAAATTACTCAAGTTAGGTATTAACAATATCGTGATTAATCCCGCTGATCTTCCTGTGACGGATAAGGAAAAAATTAATAAGCGAGATCCTCTTGACAGCAGACGAATATCCAGAGCTCTACAGAATAATCAGTTGAAAGGCATTCATATCTTCAACCCTGATCATGAGCAATTCCGGTCACTTAACCGAATGCGGTGGAAGGCAGCCAAAGAACATCGTAGGGTTAAGAATCGTATTCGTTCATTTCTGTACTACTATGGGATTAATCCTCCCTCGGAGTTAAATCCGAAATATTGGACGATGTCATTTGTAAATTGGCTCAAACAACTTAAACTCCCCGATCAGGCCGGTACGTTGTCCATGGAGTACTTATTGGATTCCTACCAATATACAAAAGATCAATTACTAAAAGTGTCCAGACATTTACGCCAGCAAGTCAAACTTCATTATCCGGATATTTATAAACGCCTAATGACAGTACCTGGTATTGGTCCTATCAATGCCATGTGCCTGATTGCTGAGATTGGGGACATGACCAGATTTAAATCCTGTAAACAACTCGCTTCTTTTGTAGGATTAGTTCCCCGTTCGCACCAAAGTGGCCCGAAAGATCCCAATTGTTCTCTTACCTATAGAAGCAATAAATACCTGCGTACGGCCCTGGTTGAATCGGCTTGGATGGCATTGCGATATGATCCGGCTCTGCTAAAGTATTACAAGGAAAGAATTATAAAATTTAAAACACAGGTAGCCATCATTAAGGTGGCTCATAAAGTGCTCAACCGTATTCGTCATGTATGGTTGAATGAGAATACATATCAAATTGGATTATCATAATTATACTATAAAACCTACTATATGGGAGATTAGTACAAAACAGCCGGTGTGGCTCTTGAGTCCACAACTATAGTCTGTGCCTCCCTTTCATAAAACATAAAATAATGCTGTGGCATTTTGACCACAAATAGCAGTCTGGTTTTATATTTTTTGGATATTCAAAATTTAAAATGATTCTTAGAACCTGTCAAGGGTAAACAAGTGGCCACACAAAAGCGCCCCACTACCAAAGCCACCCTTGACAGAACCATAAAATCATTTAGGAAAGTATTTTGCATCCAAAAAAAGAAAATAATGTAACTTAGTGATTAGTAATTACCTCCGATTAGTGCTTTTCATAGCACCGGCTGTTAGTGGCTGGCAGACATAGTCTTTAGATAACTCTCTGGAGTCAATACTCCTATATCGCTTTTCATAAAATCTTTAACATTACGCGTCAAAATCACATCGATAAATCCTGATTTAATTGCAGCGAAATTTTGTAAAGCATCCTCAAAATCTTTGAATCCTGATCCTAAGGCTTGAATAATAATGTCTCTATCCATTGACAACACATCCATAATAGTCATTAATTGACTGAGTTTTTCAATCACTTTCTCATGCTTGGCTGTTTGCCTTAAAAGATAATAGGCATTACTACAAATTACAGGAGTGATAAATCCTTTAATTTTATTTGACTCACATAATGAAAATATCTGTGCTGCATTTTCCGAAAACGGATGTCTGTCGAAGAAGAAATCAAGAATAACATCTGTGTCAATGAGTACTTTATCCATTTTACAAATATTTTTCAGATAATCCCTTTGATAATTCCTTTTTATAGTCAAAATCCTTTGGAGCTTTGAAAGAGCCTCTTAATGATTTTGTCAATGGAGTTATCTCAATGTCAACTTTGCTCCCTTCTTTAGTTATAACCTTTAAATAATTCTCAATGATGTCAGATAAGCTACGGCCTTTTTGTTTGGCATACTTCTTTGCTCTTTCAATTATAGTCTGCTCAATTGTTAACGTAAGTTTTGTATTCATGACACTTCTCTTTTATTGCCAATTTATACGTGTAAAATTATAAAAAAGATTTAATCCGTGCAAATAATTGTGAATTTATACGTGTTTATTTGCTGCTTGCCACTAACGTTCCTCGCATATGAAAAGTAGCGGCATTCCGGGCTACGTTCTTATCCACCGTTAGTGTTTTTGCCACAAGGTACAAAATTTTGCAAACCACCAACCCAGCTATTTTTTATATGCGATGTTAGCACTAGTAAATCCTTCTAAATAATTTTATATCTTATTCCAATCGAATATCATATTTATTAATGATATCATCTAAAACTATATCTGATTGAAGAGTATTTTCGAAGTCTCTGAGAAATTCTTCGAGATCAATTTCTCGGTTATTTATTAAGCAGCTGGTTCTTAATTCCCATAAGTAATTCAGTATATTATTACCAAATCCGATATTTGATGGATAGACAACAAATGTATTCTCTAATCTTTTGTCATCGGAAACAGCTATGATAGAAATATTATCCTGATCGACATATCCACCACCTATATTATGAACCCTAATACCCGGATCAGTTAGATTAAAAGCCATATTTTCATTTAGTATATCGATCATTCTTAAAATATTAGAATTTTTCAAATACCTTACTTTAATACCGGTCCCATGATCTTCAATAAAAAGAATAAAAGCCTTATTATCTGAGAGTATATTTGGATTATAATAGAAAAACCTATGACTGAATCCAACACCATAATCTCCAATTGCATGAACGTCATGTAATAAGAAGTATTCTAAACTTCCAGATATTGTATCACGAATTAGATACTCATCAGCATTTCTTAGACTGTCCATCATTGAAATGTAAAACTCATCATATTCAATTTCATGGATTGTATCTTTTCCACAAATAGTAGTAGTATAAAGACTTGTCAAATCATTTTTTGTAATAATCTTAGTTGTATCATTAATGGCAATTGTGTCAACAAAAATTAGCTGACAATCTACTCTTAAAGAAAGTAGTATTATAAGGGAGAATATAAGTGTAGATTGTTTCATATTATTAGTGCTAACGTTCCGCCGGTAAGGTGTCGTAGGCGTTGCATCGCATTTAGTTTTGTTTGGAAAGATACAAAAAAGTTGCCTACGTTCTTATCGCCCGTGGTATTGCATAGCCTATGCACTTTAGCATATATGTAAAAGCACAGGTCCCAGGTAATTAGTAAATTAATAGTTCCAATTATAACTTATTAATACTTAAGACCTATGCAGAACAAATCTACAAAAATCTTAGACTTTTCCGGACACAATGT
>Ga0307432_1001870_pt1 | contig 12059 bp, 7 predicted proteins | sample SalMarWE160150MG_FD_202158 | JGI IMG/M metagenome (GOLD analysis project Ga0307432, IMG submission 202158) | Salt marsh sediment microbial communities from the Plum Island Ecosystem LTER, Massachusetts, United States - WE1603-150 | ecosystem: Environmental > Aquatic > Marine > Intertidal zone >...
AGGTTCCGATCGGGTCGACGTTTGGGTCGAGCGACTCAATGGCAACCTTGCTACGGCGCCCTGGTTCACGGGCGATCTGACGGACGACCAATGTCCCCTCTTCGATTTCGGGGACCTCTAGTCGTAGGAGTTGATGGACGAACTCCGGGTGAGCGCGGGAGATGAGAATGCGGGGGTCACCCTGTGTCCGCTCCACACTCACGAGATAAGCACGCAACCGCTGTCCCCCATGGTAGCGCTCGCCGGGGATCCTCCCCGCATCGGGGAGTAGAGCCTCAGCTTCCCCCAGGTTGACCCAGACGTCTTTTCCCTCAAAGCGGTGAATCGAGCCGCTGATGATCTCCCCCACGCGGTGGATGTACAACTCGTAGACGATTTCCCGCCGTTTATGCGTGATCTCTTGTTTGATCGTCTCCTCGGCCTTCTTAGTGGCGATCCGGCCGAACTTTGCTAGCTCGATCAATTTGCCGTCAATGCAGATGTCACCCGAGTTGCGGTCAATCTCCACCTCTACCGTGGCGTCGGTGTGGTACTCCTCCTGATATGCTACGGCAAGTCCTTTGCAAATCGCTTCGTACAGGTCTTCCCGAGCGATCCCCTTCTCTTTGGCCATCTCCTCTAGGGCTTCGATAAATTCAATATTCATGTTGCAGTGGAATCGCTCCTAGTCACTCTCCTTAATTCAGAACGTAGGATTTCCTGGAAGGTCTTCTCGACGTGGGATGATATGGCGTCCATCCTCTCTGTTAAAGTGAGGCGAAAGCCTTTGTACAAAGATCTCTCCACTGACGAAAACCTCCAAACCCTCTTTCATTCCTTGGCATAATCTGTAGTATTATACTGCAAGCCCGCACTGACGGACAAATAGCAAGGAGAGAGCGATGGGGAAAATTGAGCTGAGAGTGGCGGGTGAGGAGGACGGATTTCGCCTCGACCGTTACCTCACTGAGAAAATTAATGGGATTTCTCGTAGTGAGGTTCAGCGGGTGATCCGTGCCGGATACGTCACAATCGGCGATGTAGCAGCTATCCAGCCGTCGCGCCGGCTTAAAAGGGAAGAGCGGGTCTTGTGGGAGGCACCGGCGCATTCTCTTCTTACCCCAGCGCGAATCGATCTTGCGATTCTATATGAGGACGAGGAGATCGTGGTGGTGGATAAGCCGGTGGGGTTGATCGTCCATCCAGGGGCGGGAGTGAGCGGTACCACGCTTGTGGAGGGGCTTCTCGTTGACCGCTCCCTTCCCCAGGGGGATGATCCGGTCCGGCCGGGGATCGTCCACCGATTGGATAAGGCGACAAGCGGGCTGATCGTTGTAGCCAAGAGCCCTTCTGCCCTTGACTCGCTCAAGGAGCAGTTCGCCACGCGGAGGGTAACCAAGTTTTACCTGACCCAAGTGGAAGGCAAAGTCGTGGAGGAGGAGGGGCGTATTGAAGCTCCGATCGGTCGGAGTCCTAGCTGTCCGAGCCGGATGGCGATCCATCCGCAGGGACGCTCTTCCCAGACTAAGTTCCGAGTCCTAGACAGAGGGAAAGATACGAGCCTTCTCCTCGTGCGTCCGCTTTCTGGACGTACCCATCAGATTCGCGTTCACCTACGCTACATTGGTCATCCGGTTGTCGGTGATCCGGTGTACGGTCGCACAAGAAAGCGACTCCTGTTGCATGCCTGGCGGATCGAGTTCACCCATCCGGGAAACGGCGCGCGGGTTCGCTTCGAGGCGCCGGTCCCGCCAGAGTTTCCGAAGTATCCTTACCATGAGATTCCGTGGCCCGAATCGCAGTACGTAAGTAGTCAAGTGCAGCGAGATAACTAACCCCAATTGCTGCGTAGAGGAAACACACTCTGTACGGATGGATTGATAAGGGAAGAGGCAGCAACAGGAAGACCATGGCGGCGAAAGTGAGCGTCGCAGCGAGTTTTCCCGGCGCGCGTGCGCCCTGGACCATTCTCGCGCGCATACGAAGACAGAGCGCACCAATGCCTAATCCAAGCTGGGGAACAAGGAACAGAATCAGTGCGAGAAGCGGTATCTCGCCCAAAACGGCGAGGGAGATAAAAAGGGAGAGATAAAGCGCTTTGTCGACCGCCGGATCGAGTGCCTTTCCTAAAGAACTTACCTCCCCGCGCCATCGCGCCGCCATCCCATCGAGCACGTCCCCCAAACAGGCAAGTAGGAAGAGCGCTAACACTGCCTCCCGCTTGTCAAGAAAGAGGAGGATGAGGATTGGCGGGATCAACGCCGATCGGGCAAGGGTAATCTTGTTAGCGAGCGACATAGCCTTTTCATCTTATTGCCCTTGCACTGTTCATACAAGCTCTCCTTGAACGGTTTTCCTGCGAGCCGGTATAATTCGCTGTACGCATTACCAACAGGAGAGCGATGAGATGAAGAAAAGAGTGGCTATTATGGGCGCGGCCGGCCGGGATTTTCACAATTTTAATGTCTACTTTCGGGATAACCCCGAATACGAAGTTGTAGTGTTCACCGCCACGCAGATTCCCGATATCGAGGGGCGGGTTTATCCCCCCGAACTGGCAGGGGATCTTTACTCACAGGGGATTCCGATCGAGCCGGAGGACGACTTGGAACGTCTGATTGTGGAGCGAAAGATCGATATGGTTGTGTTCGCCTACAGCGACGTCTCCAATCAGCACGTGATGGAGCGCTCGGCGGTGGTTAACGCAGCCGGTGCCGACTTCCTGTTGATGGGAACGGCTTCCACAATGATCGAACCACAAAAACCTCTTATCTCAATCACTGCTACCCGGACGGGCTCAGGGAAGAGCCAGACGACGAGGCGGATATGCAACATCCTCAAGGAGCGGGGGAGGAAATTAGTGGTGATCCGCCATCCGATGCCATACGGAGATTTGGTGAAACAGGTGTGGCAGCGGTTTGAGACCTACGCGGACTTGGACCGTTACGAGTGCACGATCGAGGAGCGGGAAGAATATGAACCGCACATCGACAACAAAACGATCGTATATGCAGGGGTGGATTACGAGAAGATCCTGCGCAAGGCAGAGGAGGAAGCAGACGTCGTCATCTGGGATGGCGGGAACAACGACTTCTCCTTCTACCGATCGGATCTCTCCATCGTCGTAGTTGACCCTCATCGGGCTGGACATGAGCTGTTGTACTATCCGAGCGGGGTCAACCTTCGCACGGCTGATGTTGTAGTGATCAACAAAGTTGATACCGCAGCACTGGAGGACATTCACTTTGTACGAGAGAACGTAATGGCCGCCAATCCCGAAGCAAAGATCATCGAAGCGGCCTCGCCGATTCAGGTGGATAATCCCGCGGTAATCTGCGACAAGCGAGTGCTGGTAATTGAGGACGGACCGACTCTTACCCACGGTGGGATGCAGTACGGGGCAGGAACGATCGCGGCACAGCGGTTCCGAGCACGGGAGATCATCGATCCGCGGCCATACACGGTGGATTCCATCTCCGAGATTTACCGCAAGTACCCCAAAATCGGGCGGCTCCTGCCAGCGATGGGGTACAAAGACGAACAAGTTCGCGATCTTCAGGAGACAGTAAACCGGGTGGATTGTGAGGGAATCGTGATCGGGACGCCGATTGACCTTAAGCGGCTGCTCTCGTTTAACGTACCGGTAACGCGGGTTCGCTACGAGCTGCAAGAGATTGGCTTCCCCACTCTCTCTGAGCTGCTGGAAGATTTCTAAAGTTAGGCATACAGGAAGCCAATACATAAGTGCAAACATCTTGGCTGAGATTCTTTACCAGGAGCCGAGTGTGCCTGTTTTAGTGGGTGCGCAGCGCAAATAAGCCACTGAACAGAAGGCCAAGAACAAAGCCTGCAAGTAGGCCAAACAGAACATCGTTGAAAAGCGCGCCAACAACTGTCCCAACGATAAGTCCCAATGGAATAAGTATAAGGACGTGCCTAGCGCGTGAATGAACAAGCTTGGAAAACATCGTCATCCTTTAAGCACCGTTAAGAACGTCTCAACATTGGGGAACATAGTGAGTCCTTCTGTTTCCTCATGACTTGTCGCTTCACTCTCTTCATATCCTTTACTTTAAGAATTCATCGTGCACAGCATCCGAAGTGTTTCGATCAGCAAAGACGTCATGGCTGGCCTTTTGCCTGTTCTCGGTCATTTTCTCCTTTGGTTATCGTACCTTGCGAGCCACACCCTGATAGACTTTAGATTATGTTGGGAAATGAAGCAAGGGGGCGATTCGTGAAGGTCGTTGTGGAAGGGATGGAAGCGCTGTACAATTATTTAGCGGTAATTATTCGCGCGTTTAATCTGATCAGGAGGGTATCCTATGCCGGAAAGACAAATGATGACGATCGACGGCAACACAGCAGCAGCGCATGTTGCCTACGCATTCAGTGACGTAGCTGCGATCTACCCGATAACCCCTAGTTCATCGATGGGCGAGGTAGCGGACAGTTGGGCAGCGCATGGAAGGAAGAATATCTTCGGACAGCCTCTCCAGGTGACGGAGATGCAGTCTGAGGCTGGAGCTGCCGGAGCTGTGCACGGCTCTCTTGCTACCGGTGCACTTACCACGACCTTTACCGCCTCCCAGGGGCTGCTTTTGATGATCCCCAACATGTACAAGATTGCCGGGGAGCTTCTGCCGGCTGTGTTCCACGTGTCGGCGCGTGCGCTAGCTGGACACGCTCTGTCCATCTTCGGCGATCACTCTGATGTGATGGCAACACGGCAAACCGGCTTTGGCCTTCTCGCATCTGCTTCAGTGCAAGAGGTGATAGATCTCGGTTTGGTTGCCCACTTGGCTGCTATCAAGACGAAAGTTCCGTTCATCCACTTCTTTGATGGCTTCCGTACCTCGCATGAGATCCAAAAGGTCGATGTGCTCGGATACGACCAGATGGCAAAGCTCGCACCGTGGAAGGAGATCGAGGCCTTTCGTCGTCGGGCAATGAACCCGGAGCACCCGCACCTGCGTGGCACGGCTCAGAACCCGGACATCTACTTTCAGGGGCGTGAGGCGGCCAACAGATATTATCTGGCAGCTCCACAGATCGTGGCCCAGCTAATGCAGCAGGTGAGTGAGCTCACCGGACGGGAGTATCACCTGTTTGATTATGTAGGCTCGCCAGAGGCAGAAAGGGTTATCACCCTAATGGGCTCGGCCTGTGACGTTGCTGAGGAGGCGGTGAACTACCTCGTGAGTCAAGGGGAGAAGGTCGGTCTGGTGAAGGTTCGCCTCTATCGCCCCTGGTCGGCGGAGCACTTCCTAGAGGCCCTTCCCGCGAGTGTCAAGCGGCTTGCTGTACTCGATCGGGCCAAGGAATCGGGGAGCCAAGGCGAACCGCTCTATAAGGATGTGTGTACCCTTTACCAGGAGCGCGGTGAGGCCCCGCTCATCGTCGGCGGTCGCTACGGCCTTGGATCGAAGGATTTCACCCCAGCGATGGTGAAGGCGGTCTTCGATAACCTCGCTCAAGATGCCCCGAAGAACCACTTCACCGTAGGGATCACCGACGACGTCACTTATACCTCGCTCCCCCTAGGAGAAGAAGTCGATGTCGCTCCGGAAGGGACGATCCAGTGCAAGTTTTGGGGGCTCGGAGCCGACGGGACCGTGGGAGCAAACAAGAGCGCGATCAAGATCGTCGGTAACAACACAGACCTCTACGCTCAAGGCTACTTCGCTTATGACGCAAAGAAGTCTGGCGGAATCACCATGTCACACCTGCGCTTCGGCAAAGAGCGAATTCAGTCTCCGTATCTGATAAAGACGGCCGACTACATCGCCTGTCACAACCCTGCTTTCGTCCGCAAATACGACCTTCTCGCCGGGATCAAGGACGGGGGAACATTCGTTCTTAACTGTCCCTGGAATGCGGATGAGCTCAACGCACATCTTCCGGCATCACTTAAGAGAACCATCGCCGAGAAACACCTCAACTTCTACACGATCGACGCGGTGAAGCTCGCCGGGAAGGTCGGTCTAGGCGGCCGGATTAACATGATCATGCAGACCGTCTTCTTTAAGCTCGCCAAGGTTTTGCCGGTCGATGAAGCGGTCACCCACTTGAAGGAAGCGATCGTCAAGGCCTATGGGAAGAAGGGGGAGAAGGTTGTGCAGATGAACTACGCCGGGGTTGATGCCGCCCTAGATAACCTGGTTAAAGTGGACGTCCCTGCAGGATGGGCTAGCGCCCCTTCCTCTGGGGGAGAGGCACCCTCCGATCCAGAGTGGGTTCTCAAGGTTATGCGGCCAATGATCATGCAAGACGGAGACAATCTGCCGGTTAGTGCCTTTGCTGCTGAGCTTGATGGCGCCTACCAGTGGACCGGACCAGATGGATCGTTCCCAGTAGCAACGACAAAGTACGAGAAGCGCGGTGTCGCAATCAACGTTCCGGAGTGGAACGCCGAGAACTGTATTCAGTGCAACCAATGCGCCTTTGTTTGTCCCCATGCCGCGATCCGCCCGATCCTCGTCTCTGAGGAAGGTCTCGCAGGCGCCCCAGCCGCGTTCAATACGATACCGGCGATGGGGAAGGGAATGGAAGGCCTGAAGTTTCGCATTCAGGTGAGCACGCTCGACTGCACCGGTTGTGGGAACTGCGCCGACATCTGCCCTGGAAAGAAGGGGGAGAAAGCGCTCGTCATGAAGCCGCTCGTCTCCCAAACCGAGCGGGAGGTCGCAAATCACGAGTTCTCGGTGAAGCTTCCGGTTCGCGATGATGTAATGAGCGCCGAAACGGTTAAAGGGAGCCAGTTCCGCCAGCCGTTGTTCGAGTTCTCCGGCGCGTGCCCAGGCTGCGGTGAGACCCCGTACGTCAAACTGGTGACACAGCTCTTCGGCGACCGGATGCTGATCGGCAACGCTACTGGCTGTTCCTCGATCTATGGCGGCTCGGCCCCGGCCGTTCCTTACTGTGTGGACAAGGACGGACATGGTCCCACCTGGGCAAACTCCCTGTTCGAGGACAACGCCGAGTTCGGATTCGGGATGCGACTGGCGCTCTCTGCCCGTCGCGACCGACTGGCTAGATTGATCGAGGAAGCGGCCGCAAGTGGTGTATCCGCTGATCTGAAAGTAGCGATGACCGATTGGCTCGCCGGAAAGGATGAGGCCAAGGCATCCCGCGCGGCAGGGGATCGGATGGCCAAGCTCCTCGAAGCGGAAGCCGGATCAAGCGAGCAACTGCGCGAGATCCTCTCCATGCGTGATCTGTTCACAAAAAAGTCGGTGTGGGCCATCGGAGGAGACGGTTGGGCGTACGACATTGGCTACGGCGGCCTCGATCATGTCGCGGCGATGAACCAGGACGTCAACGTCCTCGTACTCGACACCGAGGTCTATTCCAACACCGGTGGACAGTCCTCCAAGGCAACCCCGACCGGCTCGGTCGCTAAGTTTGCCGCCTCCGGCAAGAAGACGAAGAAGAAGGACCTCGGACGGATGCTGATGATCTACGGCTACGTATACGTCGCCTCGGTGGCGATGGGCGCGAACAAGAACCAGTGCCTGAAAGCGTTCTTAGAGGCGGAGTCCTACCCCGGCCCGAGCGTGATCATCGCCTATGCACCGTGCATCAACCAGGGATTGAAGAAGGGGATGGGAAAATCCCAGGAAGAGGAGAAGCTCGCCGTCGAGGCCGGCTACTGGCCGCTCTATCGGTTCGACCCACGCCGGATCGCGGCCGGCGAGAACCCGTTCCAGCTCGACATGAAGGACCCAACGGGCGAGTTCCAAGAGTTCTTAATGGGCGAGGTCCGCTACGCCAGCCTCCACCAGACCTTCCCCGAGGAAGCCAAGAGACTCCACGCGAAGCTCGAGAAGGAGTACAAAGAGCGGTACGAGACGTACAAGCAGATGGCTGAAGGCTAGCCTGCGAACGATTCGGAATCGTGAGAAAGGGAGTGACGCCCATGTCACTCCCTCTCTCAAGCAACTCGATGAAGCATCGAGTTGGCAAGCTACATCAGTGCAGGCAAGCAACCCCAGGCCAAGCCCGAGTAGCCCTGCATTCCCCTTTTCATTGTGCACTGGCGAAAGATGGAGTCCCCAACAACGAAACTTACCAGCTACTACGGACCATAGTGGATTGGCCACCCACTGAGATGCCTCGTTCACATTCTGTTGCTGGTCAACACCACTCAATCAGCGATGTATCAACATGCCTTAGGAAGGGCGTCATGGATTTGGGGTATCGACACCCTCCTTCTGTCACATAGACCTGGAAGCCGGAGATGAAGAGATGTTTCTTGGGGCGTGTCATTGCCACGTAGAAGAGCCTTTTCTCCTCTTCCATGTCGCTCGAGTTGAAGATGGGGATGAAGCCGTCCACGGCCCCCGCAATGAACACCGACTTGAATTCCAGCCCTTTGCTTTGATGGATAGGAGCAACGATTACTTTGTTTGATTTCGCTGAAAGGTGGTCGATGTTCTTAGCTAGGCTCGTGAACTGAACTAGCACCTGGAGAGCGTCCAATGGATTCATCGACGTGGGGTCACGCTCCCTGAAAACGGACACCAGATGCATCAAATTAGCAACTCGGCGTGGTTCATCGCGGAATGCATCCAGTACGCCAAACTCTGTCAAGATGCTCTCCAGCAGCTTACCGGGACGCTGCTTGTTTGCCTCACGTCGAAAGTGCAACAAGCGGCCAGCAAACGAATGGAACTCACGTCGGTGTTTGACAACGAATTTACGCCGCTTGGTTTGGGTTTTGAGGATATGCGGCATCAGTTTGTGGAGCAGTTCCACCGTAGCCTTCACATCATCCATGGCCCGGTGGGTGGAGCTAGTGCGTAGGTTGAGCGTCTTCGACAGATCCCCGAGTTGGTAGGAATCGGACGATATGAACCGGCGAGCCAGCTCATAGGTGTCCGCATACGACAATGCGGAAGTGTCAATACCCTGCCGAGACGACTGTGCACGGATCATGGCGATGTCGAACGTAACGTTGTGGCCGACGACCAGGCTCCCAACATAATCATCCCTGAGCATCTGTAATACGATGGCAGGATCCTTCCCTTCCCGCTCCAGCACAGCATCCGTTATCCCGTGAACATGAACAGACGCAGCTACTGACTTATCGGAACGGACGTATGCCTGCATCTCTTTCACCGGCTCGGCATGATCGAGCACGCAGTAGGCCAACTCGATCACGTTGTCCTCAAACGGCGAGAGCCCCGTCGTCTCCGTATCTATGACAACAATCGAGCCATTGGAATAGGCATCGATGAGCAACCCGAACGGATCGTCATGGATGAAGGTATCGCCGTTGAGGAAGTCAGGCAGACGGATTCCCAGCCGTGCGTCAGCGTTCAGGATGCGGTTGACTGTTGCCACGCCGACGTTTTCAACGTAGCGCAACGTGATCCGCTGGGCAGCAGAGGTATCGTGCGCATTGAGGAGCAACTTGACAAAGCAAAGGGCATCTTTGATCTCCTGTCGCCGAAAGAACTGGTATTGCTCTACTGTCAGGGTGGGGATATTTGCCTCCTCCAGCGCGGTTCCAATTTGCTGGCTCTTCTTGTTAGTGCGGCATAACACCGCTATGTCGTTGTACCCGCAGTCAGAGCTGGCTTTAAGTCGCTGAATATGTTCCGAAATCCATTGGGCTTCTTGGCTCTCCGTTTCGGCGTGATGTACTTTGATCGACGTGCCATCAGGGCACGTGTCATCAGGAATCAACTGGGTGTACCTGTTCGTAAAAGCGGATGCAAACCCATCAGCGGCACGAAGAAGCTTCTTGGTCGCTCTGTAGTTGCGAGGAAGGCTAATCTGTGTTGGTTTAAAATCAGAAACCAAGCGGTCTTTGACTTCGACAGGCGTCGAGCCTCGCCACCCGTAGATCGACTGGTCCAAATCGCCAAAAAACGCTATGTTCCCCTCCGAAGCCAGCGTACGGATCACATCGTATTCCGCCAAGTGTGTGTCCTGAACCTCATCGATCTGGATGAAACTGAACCTGTGGGCCCACTTCTCCTTGATGTTCTCCGAGTTATTAAATATCGCCCGGACATAGTAGATCAAGTCAGAGAAGTCAAGGGCGTGACGTGCACGAAGCTCAGCCACGTAGCGCGTGTGAAGCTGTCTATATGGCTTTGGGAGGTCCGAACCATCATAGCCACGTAACCGAAGACTCACACCAGCGGCTTTAGATTTCGCTTTCCCGAAACGAAGCAGGATTTCAGCCGGTTTTTCCGCAACCACGGTGCCGCTACGACTCATGATGTGAGACAACAGCTCTTTAGAGTCCTCCTCATCATAGATTACGTAATCACCTGGCAAACCCACATTCTTGGCTTCAACTCGGAGGACGGATGCACAGAAGCCGTGAAAGGTGCTCATCCAAATGTGGGGCGCGAATCGCGGGAGAGCCTTCTCGACACTCTCCCGCAGCTGCCTGGCTGCAAGATTCGTGAAGGTCAGGCAAAGCATCTCCTCCGCCCGAAAACCCGTCTCCAGAGCGGCAACGGCACGGGCAGCCAGGAGTGAAGTCTTGCCAGTTCCTGCTGGCGCCATGACCAGAAGCGAGCCTATCACATGCTGGACTACTCGTCGCTGTTGCGGATCAAAGCTCATACCCATGTTGTGTCCATGCGAACAATTATCGGCGTGCAACTTCGTGACGCGACGGGGCAGCTATCTCGTCGCCAATGCTCAACTACATTAGGAATCCATCTCTCCCTCATCCTCCCATACTAACATCTGTACTCGTACGACACATCGTACCATCATGAGATTCCTGGAGCAAGTTTACCGAGCGGTCGAGCTGAGGAGAGGATTCAGCGCGGCTTCGCGCCGATTTGCTCCAGCGCACGGCAGAAGCCAGCTTGAAGGAAAGATTCGGTTCCTCACTATTTGGTGTGCTAATCAGCCACTGGGCATCGAAACTGGCCTGCTCTTGTGAATCAAGATCTTCTCCCCCTGAGGAAGGCAGGAAAGCAGGAAAAATCAAAGTTTCTTGTGCGACAACAGCCAATCCCCCAGTCTCGTGAAAAGCCCCGTTCTCTCGCCAAGACGCTAAGATCGCCAAGGGTTATTTGTCCTCAACGTTAGGCAGTTGCTGTTGGTCTGAGCCAGGTTCAACTTCAAGACAGGAAGCCAAGAAAGACACAGGTTTTCTGTATCTTCCATTTTCTCCGTCCTTTGCGTTCTTAGCGCCTTTGCGAGAGTCTCGTCGTTTCAGCCTTTCTCTTTAAGTTACTCCCGCGAAACAGTGAGGAGCCAAAGATTCTGGTCGAAGAGTAGCTTCACGCTACAGACGCCGACAGACGCTTCTCCCTGTCTGCGGCAAAGGCGAGGCATGCGCGGATGTCTTCCCGTGTCAGTTCCGGGAAGTCGTTGAGAATCTCTTCTTCCGTCATGCCGGAGGCGAGATACTCGAGCACGTCGGAGACCGTGATCCTCATGCCACGGATGCAAGGCTTGCCGCTCCTCTTTCCCGGCTCAATCGTGATGATCTTCAAGTAGTCCATGCTTCCAGCATACCCCATTTTCACAATAGACAGCAAGTCCAAGGGAGGGTAGAAGCTCGCCGTCGGAGGCAGGAACCCATTCCAGCTCCACTCCAAGGACCCAACGGGCAACTTCCACGACTTCCTGATGGGCGAAGTGCGCTACTCCAGCTTGGTCAAGTCGTTCCCCGAGGAAGCCAAGAAGCTCCACGCCCAGCTTGAAAAGGAATACAAAGACCGGTACGAGACGTACAAGCAGATGGCTGAGAGCTAGGCACGCGAAGCGCTACTAGCACCGGAGAGTAGCTGAAGGGGCGACGCGTGTCGCCCCTTCTCATTGGGTGCCGTTCTCCTGACTCGATCACTCGATGACAAACGCGATGGCCTGATAAGCCAGGCTTGAGTAGCTCATTCAGCCATAGAGAGGGAACGCCAGACGGCACTTGCTTCTTGGCATCCTTGATCTGGTCTTTCAGGGCTCGGAGAGTCCAAGTGTGTGGTGCGAGTCCAGGCCCAATGTACAGGTCGAATCAGTAGTCCGCAGCCTCTAGGACGACCGAGACGCACCCCTGGATGCGGCGCCATAGGACTCGCATCTGCTTGTCTGAAAGAGGACATGAG
>Ga0307432_1001872_pt1 | contig 12048 bp, 14 predicted proteins | sample SalMarWE160150MG_FD_202158 | JGI IMG/M metagenome (GOLD analysis project Ga0307432, IMG submission 202158) | Salt marsh sediment microbial communities from the Plum Island Ecosystem LTER, Massachusetts, United States - WE1603-150 | ecosystem: Environmental > Aquatic > Marine > Intertidal zone >...
CCGTGACCCATTTTCAGCTAGCCGAAAGAGCGTTACAAGAAGACAAACATGTATTAGTAGAAAAGCCTCTTGCTATGGAGATCGATGAGGCGGTTCATCTCATCAACTTGGCCAAAGAGAAACATAAAACCCTGATGGTAGATCATCTCTTGGAATATCATCCCGCAGTAGAGGAGATGAAGAGGAGAATCGATTCCGGCAAGCTGGGCCAGATCTATTATGCCTATGGCCAGCGAGTAAATCTAGGCGTAGTGCGAACTAAAGAAAATGCTTTGTGGAGCCTGGGGCCTCACGATATATCCGTCCTGTTGTATCTTTTGGGCGAAGAGCCAAAACGTGTCTCCGCTCATGGAGGTGTCTACTTGCAAAAAGAGGAAAATATCGAAGATGTCGTCTTCCTCGACCTCGAGTTTGCAGGTAGCCTCCGGGCTCATTGCCATCTCAGTTGGCTTGATCCCCACAAGATACGAAAGATGACCGTCGTCGGAGACCGGGCGATGATGGTATTCGATGATATGGAGTCCCGCGACAAGCTTAAGATCTTCGACAAAGGAGCGGAGGAGAATAATAAGGGGAGGTTCAACGTCCGCTTCGGCGACGTCCACATCCCTAATATCGAGCTGGCAGAACCTGTAAAAAGAATGTGTTTCCATTTTCTGGATTGTGTTGAAAACGGAAAAGGACCAAGAAGTGACGGTTACGATGGACTTAGGGTGTTAAAAGTTTTAGATGCCGCCCAGCGATCCCTGGATAGTGGCGGGAGACCGACAACAGTGATGAATCTGGATCCGGAGTAGTGAGGAAATGACTACAGATAAAGGGTATTTTGTTCACGAATCCTCCTACATCGATGACGATGTAGAAATTGGCAAGGATACCAAGATCTGGCATTTTTCTCACATAATGGGTAATGCCCGGATCGGGAAAAACTGTACTTTAGGGCAAAACGTGTTGGTAGCACCAAACGTAGAGATTGGGAACAACGTTAAGATACAGAACAACGTCTCCGTCTATGAAGGAGTCATCCTAGAAGATAATGTCTTCTGCGGGCCAAGCTGTGTGTTCACCAACGACCTGAACCCGCGGGCTGCGTACCCCAAGGGGCCGTCCGGCTACATCCAGACGCTTGTCAAGCGCGGAGCGAGCATCGGCGCCAACGCCACGATCGTCTGTGGGTGCACCCTTGGCGAGCACTCCTTCATTGGTGCCGGGGCGGTTGTGACCAAGGATATTCCCGCGTATGCTGTAGTGTATGGTAACCCAGCACGGATTCGAGGTTGGGCCTGCGAGTGCGGAGCGAAGCTGGAGTTAGTGGACCGGCAAGTCCGCTGCCCTGACTGTGGTCGAGAGTATAGGCTGATTAGCAAGGGAAGATTGTCAAGATCAGAGATTCAGAGGCAAAGAAGGCGAGTACCTAATGGCTTGTGATTTCACGTATTCACACTATAGAGAAATTGTGCGAAACGCTTTGGAAGCCGGTTATCAGATTTCCAGTTTTCATAACCCTGTACCAGTCGATGAGCATGCCAAGCGAGTATTGTATATTCGCCACGACATTGATGGTGCACTGACAGAGGCGATTAAGCTGGCAAGAGTTGAAGCGGAAATGAAGGTAAGAGCTACATACTTTGTCCATGCCAATTCCCCTCTTTACAACCTTCTTGAGGAGAGTTCATTACCCCTTATTGAGGAACTCGCCTCTTTAGGTCATTGGATAGGATTGCATGTAGATCCAACGATGATCTCAGCCTTAAAAGCAGGATCCATAGAAGAACTAGTTGAGAAGCTTTTTGCCTCCTTTGGAGGCTTGATTCCTTTGACACGCGTTGCTTCCTTTCATCGTCCTGCTGCAGAGGTTCTAGACAAGAGCTTCACATCATTCACTAGCACGTATGAACCGCGCTTCTTTTCAACAATAAAATATCTCTCTGATAGCCGAGGAAAGTGGAGGGAAGGTTGTCCGTGTGAAGTTCTAAAGGATGGTCGCTACTCGAAGCTTCAGCTATTGATGCACCCGATTTGGTGGTCGGAATCTGACCAAAGAGATGTTGCGGAATTAGCTGAAGAGGTGCTTGAGGTTAGACGCGAGACCTGCCTGAGATACTTAAGGACGATGGAGCCATTCAAGAGCGAGATAAAGTAGTAAGGGGGGGAGATGAGTATTAAGATTTCCTCAGTTACCGTGCAAGAGATGGTAACGGAGCTGCAATGTGAGTACCATGTTCTTGGTTCAATCAACCGCAGAATATCCAGTGTGATTCCTCTCAGTGAAGAACAGGACGGAGGGCTAACCTTTTCTTCGGCAAAGACCGATGCTGTAGACAAGATTAGAAAGAGCGGAGCAGAAGTTGTTATTTGCTCTGATAAAGAGGAATACCCTGATGATATTATTGCCAACAAGACGCTTGTTCTTGTAGCAAACCCACGGCTTGCTTTCGCACGGGTGGTGCGAGGATTATCCCCAGTGAAAAAGGCAAGAGGTATTCATCCAATGGCGGTAGTTCACCCGCAGGCAATTGTAGACCCAACAGCATACGTAGGGCCATTTGTATACATAGGGCGAAGCTCTATTGGCCCTGGCACGGTTATCCTCGGGCATTCGTACATCTACGATAGGTGTCAGGTAGGGGCAAATGTTACAATTCATGCGGGATGTGTTATTGGGGCAGATGGGTTTGGTTATGAGCAAAATCCAGATGGAGACTGGGAAAAGTTTCCTCAGCTTGGTGGCGTCATAATAGAAGATGACGTTGAACTTCACGCCATGACACATGTGGCACAAGGCGCTATTTCACCTACTGTGATCGGGCAGGGGAGCAAGATCGATGCGCAATGTCATATTGCTCACAACGTAGTGATCGGTAAGCGTTGTGTTATCACTGCTCATGCTGAGTTATCCGGCGGGGTTCAAGTGGGGGATGGGGTTTGGATTGCTCCTGGGGTTTGTGTTCGAGAAAAGGTTCGAATTGGGAGTAGAGCTGTTATTGGTATGGGATCCGCGGTTACAAAAGATGTTCCTGAAGGAATAACCGTGATGGGGGCACCGGCTCGACCTGCTGATGAGTTCAAGAAGATGTTAAGGCAGCTGGCCAAGGGGACGTAAGAACGGTGTAGTACTAGAACTATACGGAGAGGAGGCAACAGATGGGTATACAGGGAAATCATCGACCCACGGCAATAGTAACAGGAAGTTCACGTGGAATTGGGCGGGTTATTGCCCTGAACCTGGCTAACGCTGGTTACAATCTGGTTGTAAACTACAAGGAATCTCAGGCTGCTGCTGAATCGTTGGGTTTGGAATTGGAGCAGATCGGAACCGAGTATCTCCTTTGCCGGGCCAATGTGAGCGCTTGGGATGACGTAGTACAAATGCGCGACCAAGTTTTGGAAAGATGGGGTCACATTGACCTTTTAGTCAACAATGCGGGCATCATCTCGGACGCGTTGTTTCATAAAATGGCGAAGGAAGATTGGCAACAAGTGATTGATACTAATTTAACGGGCGTGTTCAATTGTGCTCGTGTGTGCGTGTCCCAGATGATCGAGCAAGCACATGGCAAAATAATCAATATCTCGTCTTTTGTAGCGCTTAAAGGAAATATTGGTCAAGCAAATTACGCTGCCGCAAAAGCTGGCATCATAGGTTTTTCCAAAACCTTAGCCCTTGAGTTAGCGAGGTACGAGATCACCGTGAATGTTATTGCGCCTGGGTTCATCGAGACTGATATGTTGAGTGAAGTGCCGGAACGTATACGAGAAAAACTCATAGCACAAATTCCGCAGCGCCGATTTGGCACACCAGAGGATATAGCACAAGCTGTTCTCTATCTGGCAGGTAAATCGGGAGATTACATCACTGGCCAAGTACTGAACATCAATGGCGGAATCTATATGTAAAGGAGATATCTGGATGAAAGATTGTTACATTATCGGTGGTTTACGGACGCCGATCGGCAATTTTGGCAAAGGTTTAGCGAGTGTGCCTGCACCGGAACTGGGAGGGATCCTTGTGAACGAGTTCATCGCTCGTGAGGTCTGTGATCCAGATCAAGTGGATCAAGCCGTGTTCGGCAATGTACTTCAGGCAGGAGCAGGAATGAACCCTGCACGTCAGGCAGCTATCAAGGGCGGACTCCCTTACAGTGTACCAGCATACACGGTAAATATGGTTTGTGCCTCGGGTCTTTACTCGATTATCCTCGGTGATCAAGCAATACGCCACGGACAAGCTCACACGGTAATCGCTGGCGGGTTTGAGAACATGAGCCGCGCTCCGCGTGCGTTGCTCAACTCGCGCTGGGGAAATCCTCTTGGCCACGCGCAAATAACGGATTTGATGCTTACGGATGGACTGTGGGATGTGTTCTACGATGTTCACATGGCCGTTACGGTGGAAGCTCTTGTGAAACGATATGGGATTTCTAGGCAAGCCCAGGACGAGTTTGCACTGGAAAGTCACAAAAGGGCCATTACTGCGATACGTACAGGTAAGTTTGGCGATGAAATTGTGCCGGTACAGGTAAGAGGGGTACAAGTAAAGCAAGATGAACGGCCCCGCGCTGACACAACGCTGGAAAAACTTACTAGTTTGAAGGCGGCCTTCGACCCTAATGGAACTATCACAGCTGGCAATGCTTCTGGATTGAACGATGGAGCCGCCGCTGTAGTTCTCTCCTCCGAGAAACGCTCGTCAAATGCCGCAATTTGCGCTGAAATCGTCGATAGTGCCTTGGTCGCTGTTGACCCTATGGACATGGGCATCGCTCCGGTATTCGCTATTCGAGAATTACTTGCCAAGACAAGACTCAAGGTTGAAGATGTTGATTTATGGGAGATCAACGAAGCCTTTGCGGGGCAAGTGCTCGCAGTGTTAAAGGAAATTCCACTGCCGTTGGACAAACTTAACGTCGACGGTGGTGCTGTTGCCTTAGGACATCCCATTGGTTGTTCGGGAGCAAGGATTCAGGTCACTCTTCTTCACGAGATGAAACGTCAAGAGGTTGAATTAGGCGTGGCAGCCTTGTGTGTGGGCGGTGGGTTAGGTGTAGCAGTATTGGTGCGCTATCTTGGTTAGGGTGGCCGGAGGGAGCAACATGAATGTACCGATTCTTGATCTTACGCGTCAGTACGAAACCATCAAGGCGGAGATCGACGCTGCGATTCAGCGGGTGCTGGATTCAGGCCGGTTTATCCTTGGCTCCGAGGTGAAGGCGTTTGAAAAGGAGATAGCTGAGTATTGTGGTGCCAAACACGCGATCGGCGTGGCAAGCGGTACTGATGCGCTGTTTCTCTCCCTGCGTGTACTTGGGGTCGGTCCGGGTGATAAGGTGATCGTCCCCAGTTTCACCTTCTTTGCCACCGCTGGAGTAGTCCACAACGTCGGTGCTACCCCGGTCTTTGTCGATATCGATCCCAAAACATTCAACCTCGATCCTGCGCATCTCAAGCAACTCTTCACTTATCACCCATCACTGGTTACCGATGTTAAGGTCATCATCCCTGTTCACCTCTACGGCCAAATGGCGGATATGGACGAGATTATGGCAATCGCCAAAAAGTACAATATCGCGGTAGTAGAAGACGCCGCCCAAGCCATCGGTGCTGAGTATCGGACTACGTCCGAGCCAGTAGGCAGTAGCCAGTTGCGAGTAGGCAGGACAGGAGCAAGCACATCAGAGTCGGCTTCCCCACAAGCTACAGACCACAAGCCACAAGCCTACAAGGCTGGAAGCCTTGGCAATCTCGGCTGTTTCAGCTTCTTCCCCACCAAGAACCTTGGGGCCTACGGAGATGGCGGGATGATCGTCACCAACGATGATGCTCTCGCCAACCGTGTGCGGATCCTCCGCGTGCACGGCTCCAAACCGAAGTACTTCCATCACATCGTCGGGACAAACTCCCGGCTTGACGCCATCCAGGCCGCAATTCTACGCGTCAAACTCCCACACCTCGACGAGTGGACAGCCGTGCGACAGCGAGTAGCTGCCCGCTATGATGAGCAGCTCCGTGACGTGCCTGGCATCGAAACACCATATCGGGCGTCAGATCGGACGCACATCTTCCATCAGTACACGATTCGCGTATTAGATGGAGGACGCGATGAGCTACGCGATTTCCTCAAAGAGCAAGGGATCGTCACCTTCGTATATTACCCCCTTCCACTACATCTCCAAGGGTGTTTCCAGGAACTTGGATATCGGGAAGGTGATCTTCCACAATCTGAGTTAGCCAGTCAGGAAGTGTTATCGCTTCCTGTCTTCCCAGAGCTTACTGATCAAGAGCAGAGCTATGTTGTGCGAACCATTCGGGCTTTTTCAAAGGAGGTAAAACCATGAAAATAGTAGCCATCGCTGGCGCACGACCTCCCACCGCGGGACCGCGTTTCTCTTTCACGTTTCCTGTGTTACCATGGATTGCACCTGCGGTTGGGCGGAGACAGTGGAAAGTGACTTGAACAGACTGGTGGGAGGAGATCGCGAAAAGATACTCAGTGCAAGCCGTGCCTTTTTGCACGATGGAACACCAAGGGTGGATACTACCGCCTACGGTGATGCCCATGGTGCTGCGCGAATTGTGAATATGTTGATCAAAGAAATCGCAGTTGAGGTAACGGGCTGAAATGAACATCTGGATCTTTAACCATTATGCGCATGCCGCAGATGTTCCTGGAGGAACGCGGCATTATGATCTGGCTCGCGAACTTGTGAGACGGGGCCATCAGGTGACGATCTTTGCCTCAAGCTTCCACCACGGTCGCCATCAGGAGATGAAGCTTGTCCCGGGTGAAAGATGGAAGATCGAAGATGTTGACGGTATCAGGTTTGTGTGGATTAAGACATTCTCCTATCAACGCAACAACTGGCGCCGGGTACTGAGCATGGTTAGCTACATGCTGTGGGCTTGGTGGCTTGGATGGAGGCTGACCAAAGTGTCTCGATCCATTGAAAAACCGGATTTGATCATTGGGTCGTCCGTGCATCTTTTAGCGGTGTTGGCGGCTTGCTGGGTAGCAAGGCACCATCGAGCCAGGTTCATCATGGAAGTGCGCGATCTCTGGCCGCAGACGATCATCGATATGGGAGAGATGAGCGATAGGCATCCTATTATCAAAGCGCTACGGATTCTTGAGCGGTTTCTCTATCGGAAGGCAGAACAGATTATCATTGTTGGCCCCCGTATGGGAGACTACATCTGTGCTCGAGGGGTCGAAGAAAAAAAGCTTGTATGGATCCCTAATGGGGTTGATCTTTCTGGGTTTCAAGGGGTCAAACGGAACAATTCAGCCGATAATAAGTTTAAGATTGTATATCTCGGTGCCCACGGGCAGGCTAATGCCCTCGATGTGCTGCTTCAAACAGCGAAGATCGTCGAAGACCAAGATTTTTCGGATATCTACTTTATCCTAATTGGCGACGGCCCCGAGAAGCCCCATTTAATTGAGGTGGCAAAAGAGCTGGAGCTTAGTAATGTAGAATTCCGCGAGCCGGTTTCCAGGGCCCAGGTGCCGCAGAGCCTCGGCGAAGCCGATGCTACCATATTCATCTTAAATGACCTGCCTCTTTACAGATATGGCATCAGTCTGAACAAGCTCTTCGACTACATGGCTGCGGAAAAGCCGCTAATCCTTGCAGGCTATCCTGTCAATAATCCAGTGATGCAAGCGCATTGTGGCCTCACCGTTCCGCCACGAAATCCCGAGGTACTGGCCGAAGCAATTATCGAACTGTCTCAGATGCCTAAAGAGGAGCGGGAAACAATGGGCCGCCGCGGTCGGGAGTACGTGGAGAAGCATCATGCCATTCCTGTTCTAGCCGATAAACTGATAGAGTGCATTGAAGAAGTGGGAGAGCGGAGGCGAGTCATGGCTGATGAGTGACGATGATAGAAGGTGCGGATCGAAGAAGCATCATGGTAGCTGTTGTGTCGAGTGGTTTTCTGATTGTGGAAGATGGAGAGGGCGTATGAGGTCAAAGACACAGCTTATCCTGAAACGTCTTATCGATATCCTGCTTGGCTTCATCGGGCTTGTCTTGTTAACTGTGCCCTTTGCTATAATTGCCCTTGCGATCAAACTCAACTCCAAGGGCCCAGTCTTCTTCCGGCAGGAACGGGTGGGAAAGGATGGATGTCTGTTTAGGCTGTGGAAGTTTCGCACGTTGATACATGATTCCACCCGGCAAGGCCCTCAGCTCCCTCCAGCTCCGGGAGATCCGAGGATTACCAGGACAGGATACATACTGCGAAGATTTGGTCTGGATGAACTTCCGCAGGTCTTTAATGTATTGCACGGCGAAATGTCACTGGTAGGACCTCGTCCTGCACTCCCGTATCAAGTAGCTCAGTACGATGAGCGACAACGACGACGGCTTTTTGTAAAGCCTGGGATCACAGGATGGGCGTTGATCCATGGAAGAAATCGTCTTACCTGGAAAGAAAAAATCGACCTAGATTTATGGTATGTTGATCATGTTTCTTTGCGAGTGTATATTAATATCCTTTGGCGCACGCCATGGGTTCTTTTGCGAAGTGAGGGGGTCTATATCGAATGTAAAGATCCTCTCGCTGGACCGACCAATAATGATGAGAGTAAACTACTAGGCAGTTCCAATGCGGAGGAGGATGCATGAGAGGCAATGAGTTTGAGGTGTTAGCTGTCACTGCAGTGGGAGGCGGGGTAGGGCAGTCTGTGCTTCGTGCTTTGCGTCTTTCACCCCTATCATTTCAGGTTATCGGCTTTGATATGGACCCCTGGAGCGCGGGTTTTTACACGTGTCATCGTGGGTTTCTTCTGCCTGCAGCAGACGATCCCGCGTATTTTGATCGCCTTCTTCAGGTATTGATCCGCGAGAGAGTGAAGGTTCTCATTCCTGGTTCGGATCCAGAACTGTCCGTACTTGCAAAAATGCGGGACAAGCTTCTTACGAAGGGCATATTATCCATCGTCGGAAGCGCGGAGGCTGTGCGCGTCTGCCGCAATAAGCTAGCTGCGTACCGTTTTTTTCATGACCATGGCTTGCCCTTCGTGCGGACGACATATCCTAATGAAGGCTTGGAGCTAGCGGAGGAAGTGGGGTTCCCTTTAGTTGTAAAGCCGCTTAGTGGGTCAGCATCGCGAGATGTTGCAGTGATCTTCAACGAGGAACAACTACGTCCTTATGTGGATAGGACAGATCTAATCGTTCAGGAGTACCTTGTGCCGCAAAGCTGGGGAAAGAGCCGCCAGGAAGTGAAGATGGATGATGTTACGAGAAAAAGCGTGCTTCGCCAGGAAGATGAGATATCAATTCAAGTTCTCTTTGACCACAAGGGTAACTTTCTTGGGCAGTACACCAGTCGCAACCGTTTAGAGCATGGGGTACCGATACTCATCGATCCTTGTAGCAATGGTCGCGCTGAGAAGATCGCACGGGAAATGGCTCTGTTGCTTGTAGATCACGGCCTTATCGGCCCCTGTAACCTGCAGTGCAAATTGACCGAACGTGGGCCTTTGTTCTTCGAGATTAATCCCAGGTTCACTGGGATTACAGCTGTCCGAGCTGCCATGGGATTCAACGAGGTGGAGGCGGCACTCCGGCGGGTAATCCTTGGCGAGCCGGTGAACTCAGTCAAGCAGAGCTTGAGAGTTCCGGAAGACCTAGTGTGTAGTCGATACATCACTGAGATGGTTATACCCCGTAAGGAACTTGAGGCAATCAAGAGAGATAATCAGGTTGACGGTCATGGGCGAGGGACGAGACTATGAGGCGACTACTTTCACTCAGCCTTCCAGGGGATTTCGCCAAAGTTGATCAAGGCTAAGAACGTGTAAGCCGGATCGGTGGACATTCGGTTTATCCACTATTTGTGTACAGGATAGGAGGCATGCAGTGAGGATCCTTGTCACTGGGGCGACCGGTTATCTGGGAGCGGAGGTCGTTCGAGCTTTGTTGGAAAATGAGTTGTTCACAGTGATAGCTCTGGGGCGTGATCTGGAAAAGTTCGAGCGGTTAAGCCACTGGTGTGGAGAGGGCTCTGCCCGATTACAGCCTCTGATTGCCGACGTTTGCAGCCTAGAGAACTTTCCTTCGGGGATCGAAGCCGTTGTCCATGCAGCAGCCCTTCGAGCCATTCAGGGGGATGAAGATCACCGTGCGGCGACTGTTCAAGTAAATATCGCGGGAACAAGTAATCTACTTCGTTTGGCAGCTCGCCATGAGCTGCGACGGTTCGTTTTCATATCCTCACAGAGTGTTTACGGTAGGTGTCCTTCGCCTTGGGATGAAAGTATGCAACCTGACCCACAGGGAGTATACGCTGAAACCAAATATGCTGGGGAACAACTGGTATCCTCCTTTGAGGATGCATTGGACTTTGTGGTGCTTCGGCTCTCCCGGCTGTACGGGGTGAGTTTTGCTATGCGCTGGGGTGAGATCGCGGGTAAATTTTCACAACTTGTATGTGAGGGTCAGTCTGTACCTATATATGGCAATGGAACCCAGCGGTTTGATCTACTACACGTTCGTGACGCGGCACAAGCCGTGACTCTTCTGTTGCGTGCCCATCCCAAAGGGTGGAACAGTGTCTACAATATCGGAAGCGGGGGTAGCGTGAGTATAAACGAACTTGTCACGCTTTTTTCTGAGTTGGCAGTGGAACTAGGACTGCCAACTGTAGTGGTTGAACGTCACCCTGAGCTTGGTACGAATCCACCACCTCATTTGGAGCTGGATATTACTCGGGTGCGGACGGAACTTGGATGGCAGCCACATTGGACTCTCAGGGATGGGTTGAGGGAGTACTTGAACGCGTACTCTAGGGTTGGTGGTTCCTCAACGAAGACCCAGATGTAGGGTTCTTTCTTCTGATGAGGGACGTCAGGAAAAATGAAGATTGTGTGCACACCACTCGGCTCAATTGAGCTAATCTGCAGACTGTGCAACGGTTCTTGTGCTTTCCCCAATTGGAACAGCCAGGAAAGGGCGGTCACCTTTTCAGGATCTGGAAGTTTCGCATATGATTAGGGAGGCCGTGTGTGGGCGTCTGGTGTACGACGTGGCAGGAGAACATTTGCGCTAGTTATGAAGGGAAGACTCTTCAAAATGGGAGATTGGAGAAACTGCATAGTTGCTTAACGTTCTTACCTGAAAGGTGAGCCTTGTGAAACCACAGTCTGGTTTGTAGCGCTGAAAGTTAGTACAACAACTTCTGGAACAAGGGTCCTTTGTGAAGGTAGGTATCAGCAACTTGGTAGTTATCTTTGGCCGAAACGCGCACTCCTGGGAGAAGCGAATCGAGCTGGATGTTTGGTGCGTGAGGCACTGGTCGTTTGGCTTGATCTTAAGATCCTGTTCAAGACGCCTTGGACAGTGCTAGCGATGCATGTGGAATGTATAATACTTTTGAAAACCGGAGGATGGAGTGAGGGACAGTGATGCGATGCACCCGCAACACCCGAGGCATATTCCTGAGTATCAGGGAGTCTGTCTAGGGGCCTTGATCGCCAGTAGGTTGGGAGAGACGGTTTTCTGTGGGGTGCTTTTGGCCTGTTGCATTGACTTGACTATTGTTTCACTCACGATCCGGATGCGTCGCTTGTTCCCGCGGCAACTGCCAAGGATCGACGCCAGGTGATCGATGTGCTTGGGCAGTGACTAGAAGGTTAATCCAGAGGAAGCGCTTGTTTGAGGGTGATAGGGGACATCCCTATGATCGGACGATCCGGCGAGGATTCAGTGTTAGTTAGGCAGAGTGTGCTCATTTGCTACCTTATACAAGCCATGTTTGTGGTTGGAGGGGTGGGTTTAGCATTGTTGTAAGGGTTTCACACCGCGGTGAGAGGTGATAAGCTTGTGGGGGAAAGGAAGGAGCACAAATGAATATTCCACTAGCCAGGCCTGACATTACTGAAGCCGAGATTGAGGCGGTTGTGCACGTTTTAAGAACGCCCAATTTGAGCCTTGGCCCGAAGGTCGAGGACTTTGAAAAGCGGCTAGCTGAGTATGCTGGTGTTTATGATGCTGTTGCCGTGAACAGTGGCACGAGTGCGCTGCACCTGATCATCCGCGCTCT
>Ga0307432_1001873_pt1 | contig 12044 bp, 10 predicted proteins | sample SalMarWE160150MG_FD_202158 | JGI IMG/M metagenome (GOLD analysis project Ga0307432, IMG submission 202158) | Salt marsh sediment microbial communities from the Plum Island Ecosystem LTER, Massachusetts, United States - WE1603-150 | ecosystem: Environmental > Aquatic > Marine > Intertidal zone >...
GACGGACAGCTTCGTGGCCGCAGGGACACAGTGCACGGACACGGCGACGGATGATTGCAACGACGCCAAGTGCGATGGCGCGGGGACGTGCGATCAGGCATATGACGTGGAAGCCTCCGGCTTTGTCTGCCGGGCCGACAACGGCGGCGGATGTGATGTAGAGGAGATCTGCGACGGGGCCACCGGCGGCGCATGTCCGGCGGACGTGGGTGTAACCGCGGGAACGGTGTGTCGGTCCTCAACGGGCGAGTGTGATACCGAAGAGACGTGTGACGGTAGCAGTGCGGACTGTCCAACAAACAGCTTCGTGACCGCAGGGACGCCGTGCACGGACACGGCGACGGACGATTGCGACGACGCCCAGTGCGATGGCGCGGGGACGTGCGATCAGGCCTATGACGTTGAAGCCTCCGGCTATGTCTGCCGGGCCGACAACGGCGGCGGCTGCGACGTAGAGGAAACCTGCGACGGGGCCAGTGGCGGCGCCTGCCCCGTTGATGACGTAGAACCGGCAGAGACGGTGTGTCGGTCCTCTACGGATGTGTGCGATCCAGAGGAGACGTGTGACGGAGTATCGACAACGTGTCCGGCGGACTCGTTCCTGGCAGATGATACGGACTGCGATGATAGCGATGTGTGCAACGTTGGTGAGACATGCCAGTCAGGTGTTTGCACGGGCGGTAGCGCTCAGGATTGCAGTGGTTCCGGTGATCAATGCAACGATGCATCCTGCGATCCAGCAGGTGCGGAAGGCAACTGCGATACGCTTACGCCAGTGAACGAAGGACTGTCTTGTGACGACGGTGACGTCTGTCTAATTGGTGAGACTTGCCAATCAGGCACGTGCACGGGCGGCGGCGCGCCGGACTGCTCGGGGACGGGCGATCAGTGCAACGCGGACAGCACGTGTGATCCACTGGGCGCCGAAGGCAACTGCGACACGCCGGGTGGGCCGATCAACGAGGGTCTGGCCTGCGACGACGAGGTCCCGTGCACGGATGCAACGTGTCAATCAGGTGTCTGTACGTTCACGAATCATGCCGGCCAGATCACGGTCGACATGGACATTGAAGCCATCGGTTATGCGGTGACGCGTGATGTGTCGTTCGTTATTACGGTCTGTGGTGGGTCGGTCGACTCGCGCACGCTACCGATATCGATTGATTCGTTGGGGCAGGCCACGGTGCTGCTGGATGAGATCGAAGCCGACGCCGACTGGATTGCTGTCAGAGAGGGACACACGCTGCGTCGTTTGGCGGCGCTATCGTTTGTTTCGTGCGCGGCAACGGTCGATCTGACAGGCACGGGCAAGCTCCCGGCCGGCGATTTCCAGACGGGCGTCGTGGGTCAGGACAATCTCGTGGATATAACGGACTTCTCGATATTGGCTGCCAATTGGAACGTTCCGATCGATGCCACGCTGAGCACGGGTGCGGACGCGACGGCCGACGGCGTACAGGGGACAGCCGATTTTACGGGGATACAGCTCAACTTCCTTACGGTAGGGGAGGCGGCGGATGCTTGTGGCGGCGGCGCTGGCAGCAGAGATGGCAGCATCGTGACTATCATCGGATTTGACCGATCGCTGGTACGCCGCCCCATTGCGCAAGCAGCGATTAACGTTGACAGCCTGCCGATCATCGGTGCGGAAGCGGCGGACTTGACGGGCGACGGCGTAGTTGACGTGCGCGACATCCGAGCGTTTGCCCGGCTTTACGATTTGCCGTTGCTCCCGGAGTTTGACGGAACGTTGCGCGAACTTGAGGCGACCAAAATCCGTCGAAGACATCGTTGAACTGCGGTTGGAGCGGCGGATCACGCCAACCGCGGACTTTACATCTGCTCGACCGTTTCGATGCCCAGCAGGTACAAGCCAAGCCGCAGCACGCGAGCCGTTGTATCGCACAGACGAAGACGCGACGTGCGCACACGTTCGGGTGACGCATCAATGACACGAACCCCGAGCTTCCTGTCGTAGAATCGACTGAACGCCTTGGCCAGCTCGAACAGGTAATCCGTCAACACGTTGGGCCGCAGCTCGCGACTCACCATGTCAACCGTTTCGGCGAACTGAAGCAGCTTCTTAGCAAGACTGATCTCAGCCGGGTGCTCCAGGATAATCGGCGCATCACCGGGTAGAGTTGCGAAATCCACGCCCGCCTTGCGCCCGATCGAGCAAATCCGGGCGTAGGCGTACAGCATGTAAGGCGCGGTGTTACCCTCCAGGTTAAGCATGGTATTTAGGTCGAACCGGTAGTCACTGCTGAGTGAATGCGACAGATCGAAGTACTTGACGGCTGCAAGGCCCACCCGTTCGGCGATTCTATTGATCTGATTCTCCGAGAACGATCGTTCCGGGCGCGTCTTGTCTGACGCCGCTTGCTCGATGACCTCGCGCGCCCGGGCGACGGCTTCGTCGAGGATGTCCTTGAGTTTGATGGTATCGCCCTCGCTCGTCTTGAAGGGCCTGCCGCTGGCGGCGAGCATGTTGCCGAAACCAAGATGCGTTAGTGACACGTTATTGGCAACCCAATCCGTCTGCCGCACGGCTGCAAAGAGCATATCGAAGTGCTGCTTCTGGGCGATGCCGACTACATAGATAATCCGTTCGGCCCCAAGCTGCTCGACGCGGTGAACGAGAGTGGCGAGGTCCGACGTTGCGTAGTTGTATCCGCCGTCGGATTTGCGGACGATCAGCGGCAGCGGCTCGTCCTCGCGCGTTTTGAAGCCCTCCATAAACAGGCAAAGTGCTTCTTCGCTGACCCGGACGAAGCCGTCGTCCCGTTGCTCCTTCATCGCCTCTAGCCGGGCGATGATATCGTTCATCTGGTCGGTATAGAAGCTCTCGCCGCGATCGATCAGCCGAACGCCCAGCCGGTTGTAGATCGCGTGACAGTGCCGCAACGACTCGTCGCAGAACGCTTTCCAGATGCGTCGTGTGACCGAATCCCCGCTCTGCAAGGCCACTACGGTCTCGCGTGATTGTTGCTTGAACTCGTCGTCGGTGTCGAAGCGGGTCTTGGCCTCTACGTAGAACGATTCGAGGTCCTCGATCACCAGGCCGTCAGGCCGGTCGACAATCTCCGGCCTGACCGATCGAAGATGAGCCAGCAGCATGCCGAACTGCGTCCCCCAGTCGCCGACGTGGTTCTCACGATGGACCGTGTGCCCCTCGAACTCGAGGACCCGCGCGATGCAGTCACCGATCACGGTGCTGCGCAGATGCCCGACGTGCATCTCCTTCGCCAGATTCGGGCTGGACAGATCCACAACGACCGTCTGCGGCTCGTTCGTTGGATCGATACCCACGCGATCTTGAGCCGGGTCGACGCAGGGTGGAATTGCCGCCAGACTCCGCGCGAGAAACGCAGGCGTGAGGCGAAAGTTGACAAATCCCGGTCCGGCGATCTCGGAAGGCTCACACATGTCGGCAACGTCGAGGTGCTCGACGATGGCGGCGGCGACATCACGCGGTTTCTTACCCAGCTTCTTGGCGAGCCCCATCGCGCAGTTCGACTGGTAGTCGCCGAACTTTTGGTCCTGGGCGCTTCGTACGAGTGGATCACCGTCCACCCCGATGCGCGACATGGCCCCACGGACGCGCTGCGAGAGTTGTTCAGCAATCGACTTCAACGGCGGTAGCTCCCAATCTTACTTACCCGTGCGGGTGGCATGACCGTGTGTGCTTTTATCATCTACCGGCGGTTTAGCCAATAGGACGCAGAGTGAATGCAAGGAAGCGGCGTGCTAACCCGATCTCGCTCTTGACCATAAACTCGACTATGGTGGAGGCTAGGCGGAGAGTCGTGCGACGTCTCAGGCTCTTCTGCGGGATCGAGCACGTTGGAACCGGCTGACGGTGCGAGCGAGTCGATCGAGGGCCTTCCGACCCTCGGGCGTCGTTTCCAATCCGACGAGTTGAAAGCCGATGGACGCTCTCCCATGGTCCACTGCTTCCCGGTGTCGAACAACCGCATCCAGGATGAGTGGAGGTTTGCCCGGATAAGGCTCGATGACACACCGGTATGTGGCGCCGGGTTGGATGTCGTCGGGATTGGACACCTTGACTCGCAAACCGCCGGCGGAGAGGTCTTCAAGCTGGCCGTAGCGCACGGTCCGAGCTTCGGCGGGCACACCAATAGGCCCTACCTCTCGCCAGAATCGAACCGCAATGACCATGTCCTTTGGTGGCGTGGCCCGTTCGTATGCCCGGCGCTGGAGCTGCTGGATCTGGTCAGGCCAACAGAACGTGACCATTCCCTCCTCCGCCTCGCGCCGGATGGATTCGAGGGTGGTCCCGAACATGCACTTCTTGTGACCTGATCGAAACGTTACGCCGAGCGTGTCCCCCGGTTGGGGTAGTTGGGAGACAGGTATTTCGCGCGGAATCGACGCGATAGCCCGTATGAGCTGCGACTGGACCGAGCCGGACACAAACTGGGACTTGAAGGTTCGCCAGCCTTGCGGGCTGTTGTGTGTAAGCACCAGCTGGCGCTTCTGGTCGATCGAATCTTCCAGAATCCGGTCCAGTTGTCTTTGGGCGATTACCTGCGCGGCACTCATCTCGCTCACCTCGATTCGCCGTTCCCGACGGCGGTTTCCAGTGCCTCTCGCAGTCTGGTCCGACTCGTTTCCAACTGTTCGTCCGCGACGAACTCCAGACCGACGACCAGATGGTTGGGTGTGCCGCCCTGCGTGACGTTGATGACCTCCCCGTTCAACTCGAACGCGGGAGATGATGCGTCAAGGCGGAGCATTACCCGGACGGTCCGTCCGGTGTGCAGGGGGCCGGCGCTGGCCTTGGATATGCGACAGGCGACTCCGTCCAGGCTGAGGTTGAGCATCATGGCCTTGCACTGCCACGCGTGGTTCACGTCGGTCGCACGGAGAAGAACCTCGGCCGGTTCCCGCAACCGCCGCCGTGGGCTACGCCTGCGGTCCAAGAGAGTGATCGTGACCGGTTTGCGCAGGTGGATCACACCCGGCTCGGCGCCGGCGAATCCAGCCGCAAGCTCCGTCTCGAACATGTAGGAGGCACCATTGACCTCCAAGTTGACCCTGAGCGAGTATGTGCCCAGCGCCGCACGGGCAGCCGGATCGAAAGCGTCAAGCTCGATGGTCAAATCAGGGCCGCGTTCGCCGATGATCGTTCCTGGTTGGTCGACTTCCACACCGTCACGGTCTGCGCTGATGTTCACCCGAGCACACTCCATCATCGCCCGCGCGAGGATCGCATCCGTTGTCCTCGCATTGAGACGGCAGGTGCCACCAATTTGACTTAGCAGTGTTCCGGACATCGCCTCACCTTCTCCTGCGGAGCATCCGACGCTGGTGTTCCGCAACGTATCGTGAGATACGGCGCTGGTCGTATTTGAACTCCTGTCCACGCCAGGGATGAAAGCTCAGCCCGAGGCGCAGCGATTGCTTGTTTGCGACTATGGAAGAGTGTCGCACCGATGCGAGCAGGTTGAATTCACCGGCGTCGCCGGGCAATGCGAACGCCGTAAAGAAACGCTCACCGCTCTTGACGGAACGGAGTATCTGTTGATCCACAAGGACCAGGATGCCGCCGACGGATAGGTCGAGCAAACATCCGGTGATGATCTTCGCGTCGATCGAGCAGGTGTCCGGTATGTGAGGGTGAGGATGAGCCAAATACACGTTGATGGGATCATAGCCCACCATTGAGACGCGGAGGTACGCCCTTCGTTGCGACTCGACGATCGTGTCGGGCTTGCGGAGTGCGATTCCAGGAACCGTCTGTCGCGCATTCAGCGGAACTCGCCGGTTATCCTCCTCGATCATGCTGTCGAATTGATACCGGTAGCCGCGCAGCATTATATGGACCGTGATCGGAGCCCCGGTGGGGATGGCTCCGTCATCACACAGGCAAACCGGCTTGTCAGCGAGGACCTGATCCTGTGTCAGGCTTACCAGACGCACGTGTGCCGTGATGATCCCGCCGTTGCGATGCTCATACTGCAGTTCGGCAGATGTGTTGCGCGCGCAGGCGGCTCCGATGAGTGCTTCAACGGTCTTGGATGAGGTGTTCGTTCGAGGCATACCGTCTCCTGTCCTACCGAATCGCGCGCGTACGCACGCCGTGGTAATCATTTCGGACTTGTGAGCGGTATACTTAACGATGTGCCGGCACATCCCATAATCTCGCCTTTGGCGTGAACCGATTCACCTTGAGTTAGCGGACCATGACAGAGGTGGCTTAGCTTGACTCTTTCCTCTTGCCGTTTTGTGGATTCAGACGGCGCGCAAGAGTGAGTCGAGCAATACGTTGATAACAGGGCGTGGGAGTTTTGCGGCGTGGTCCTCGGACGTAGATGTCGCAAGAATCGTTTTGAGGCTGCGCACTATGGTGATAGCGTTGGCGTTGGTACGTGGGCACTGGTCGATCGAAAACAACCTGTTCGGTGCCCGCAACACAACATTTGGCGAAAACGCTAGCCGGGTACGCGCGAGCGATGCCCCTCAGAACTTGGCTGCGATTCGCAACTTGGCCGTCAACTTACTAAACTTCCTGAGGCTATCCAAGCCGATCTGCGTTACGTTGTCATGGCTGTATCCTACCGGTCTCTCCCGACCACCGGACATCTTATCCGTCCGGCAGGAGACAGCCTTTCATGGCATTACGTCGCCATGCGGCTCATCCGCATGAGGCGGTCGCCCTGGTCCGCAGCTCGCCGGAGAATTAAACGGTCCTGGGCGCAGGTTCGGCGTTGATGCCGGATTGCGTCGATCCACCGGTTTGAGTAAACTCAGATCAAACCGTCGGGGATTCTGAAACAATCAATATTAGGAGAGCCTATGTCACAGCAGATGATTAGTTTCGACGATTTCACGAAGATCGAGCTTCGCATTGGCCGGGTGATCGAAGCGAGCGACCATCCCAATGCTGATAAGCTGATCGTGCTGAAGGTGGACCTGGGCGATGAGCAACGCCAACTCGTCGCCGGCTTGAAGGGGTACTACACGACGGAGCAGCTTGTCGGGCGGAACCTCGTTATCGTAACCAATTTCGCACCGCGGAAGATGCGCGGGATCGACAGCCAAGGTATGTTGCTGGCGGCGGTTACGCCCGATCAGAGCCAGGTCGTCGTGCTCACCACCGAGTCAGACATCGCACCAGGCACCCAAGTAAGCTGACCGTGCCGGTGCAAGTCCGTGCGGAGTACCGCCCGCCCAGGCGATTATGGCCGTCGAACGTCCGCGCAGGCTAAGACCATCTGACAGAACCTGTGGGACCGACTTTCCAGTCGGCCAGGAGGCAGGCTGGAGAGCCTGTCCCGCGAGAGCTTCGATGGATGGTTAAGATCCTGCGTGTCGGCGCCAATGTCATACCATGCACCCCTCCTTCCCGGCGTCCGCTGGTCTGTGTATATTCACAGCTGATGGGCACCCAAACTAACGCGAACGGCACCGACTGGACGATCGGCCGGCTACTCAATTGGACGAGCGAGTACTTGGCTGGACGTGGCGTGGACGAGGCAAGGCTCGCCAGTGAAGTTCTGCTCGCCCACGCGGCGGGATGTCGACGCATCGACCTGTACGCGCGGTTTGATCAGAGCCTTGATGGAAGTCGGCTCGACCGGTTTCGGGAGTGGGTTCGCCGGGCGGCTCTGGGGAAGCCGATCGCGTATCTGGTGGAGGAGAAGGAGTTTTTCTCGCTGGCGTTTCGCGTTAGCCCGGCGGTTCTGATACCACGTCCCGAGACGGAGGCGTTGGTGGAGTGTGTGCTCGACCACTGCGCACGGACGGGGCTGTCACAGCCGCAACTCTTGGACGTTGGGACAGGCAGTGGCTGCATAGTGGTGGCCGTGCTGACGCACCTCGAGGGTGCGCGGGCGGTGGCGACGGATGTGTCGCCCGAGGCGCTTAGGATCGCCAGGTCCAACGCCGAGCAGCATGGCGTGTCGGATCGGCTTGCGCTGGTTGAGGCGGATCGTCTTGCCCTGCCGCACGACGCGGCGCCCGACGGGGGATTTGACGTTTTGATGTCGAATCCGCCGTACGTAAGCGCGGATGCGATGGGCCAACTGGACGCGAGCATACGGGATTACGAGCCGGCCGTCGCCCTGACGGACGGCGAGGACGGGCTGTCTTTCTATCGAAGCATCGCGACGGATGCGACGGCTTTACTCGCTTCCGACGGCGTGGTGATCGTCGAGGTTGGTGACGGGGTGGCGGCAGCCGCTGTGGAGGAGGTCGAAAGGACGGGCAGACTCGTGCACCGGCGGACGCGGACCGATCGGGTCGTCGGGCAGGAGCGGGTCTTGATGTTTTCATTGGCGACCGGCGCGTAGCACCCCGGTCTGCACAGGAAAGGAACAACCGTGGAACTGTTTGAGATTGTCGGAGGGAACCGGCTGAAGGGCGCGATTGAGATTAATGGTGCCAAGAATTCGGCACTGCCGATCATGGCGGCCTCGATTCTGGTTGACGGCGAGACGGTCTTGCGCAACGTTCCGGACCTGGCGGATGTTCGCCAGATGCAGGTTCTGCTGTCGCGCCTGGGGGTCAAAGCGCAGCGGGACGCCGAGGGTGCATTGCACCTCCGGGTCGAGGATGAGATGAACGCGCACGCGGAGTATGAGCTCGTGAGCAAGATGCGGGCCAGCGTGTGCGTGATGGGGCCGCTGCTCGCCAAGCGAAAGCGCGCCCAGGTCTCGATGCCCGGCGGTTGCGCGATCGGGTCCAGGCCGATCGACCTGCACATCCAAGGCCTTCGGGCGCTCGGTGCGGACTTCGAGCTGGTCAACGGGGATGTGCTGCTGCGGGCGAAGAAGCTCAAGGGTGCGGACATCTTTCTCGGCGGCCCGTTCGGTTCGTCCGTGACAGCCACCGCGAACGTAATGATGACGGCCACGCTGGTGGAGGGTCGGACGGTGATCGCGTCGGCTGCGTGCGAGCCCGAAATCACCGATCTGGCTGAGTTCTTAAACGCGTGCGGGGCGCGTATCTTAGGACACGGTACGCCGGAGATCACCGTCGAGGGAGTGGACGGTCTTACGGGCACGGAGCATACGGTCGTCGCCGATCGCATCGAGGCGGGCACCTACATGATCGCCGGCGCGATCACCAACGGCGACGTCGAGCTGCAAGGGGCGAGACTCGAGCACATGCAGGCCGTCGTCGACCGGTTGCGCCGCGTGGGTGTCATCATCGAGCGCGGCGAGAAGGGCATCACAGTGTCATCATCGCGTCATCTGGAGCCCATCGACGTCACCACGCAACCCTACCCCGGCTTCCCCACGGACTTGCAGGCCCAACTAATGGCCCTGCTGTGCCTGGCGGACGGCAACAGCGTCATCACGGAGAAGATATTCCCGGACCGGTTTCTCCACGTCGGCGAGCTCAATCGCATGGGCGCCCACCTCCGCAAGGAAGGACCGACGGTCATTATCGAAGGCGTCAAGCGGCTGGTCGGTGCACAGCTAATGGCATCGGACCTCCGCGCATCGGCCGCTTTGATCCTAGCGGGTCTGATCGCAAAGGGGACTACGCGCATCCATCGCATATACCACATCGACCGGGGGTATCAACACATCGAAAAGAAGCTGGCCGCCGTCGGCGCGAACATCCGCCGTCTAAACGAGTAGCGGGGATAATTCAACCTCAAACGGCTTCAGATTACCAGCTGCAGACGAACGCCTGCTGGTCGCCAAGGTGGCGGACCAGTGCCACACCTGGATTCACGAGGTCTGGAAGAACGACCGGCTCTACCACGCCTGCTCGAAATGCACCGCCAAGTGGTTCAGCCACACGGAATCCGCAGAGTGGTAGTGGGCAATAACGAGGCGGTAGTCGTCAACTTGCCAGACGATGCCACCACAAAATGGACTCTCTCATGTCTTCAGGATGCAAAGCGTTCGTAGCAGGCGTTCTTGATTGCTGGCGGACGCGAACTCTTCCTGTTTGACCGCTTCAGCAAAGAGCTTCACCGGTACGCACTCCCGTAATGGCGGTTGTGTTGCATTCGGGACTAAGCGTTATCATGTACCCCCATGAGCGACACTCGACAATCCAGGTCTGCTGTCTCTGCGACGGCCAGAGCTGAATTGGTTTGCCCGCGCTGCGACTACAGCCTTCGTGGGCTTCCATCTCCCCGGTGCCCTGAGTGTGGTGTTGAGTTCCGTTGGGAAGACCTCGCTGACGTTAACGAAGCACGAGCATCAGGCTTCTTCGAGTACTGCCTGCCCTCTGATTTTGCCAAGTGCTTCGCACACACTTGGTGGCGAGCACTTCACCCAGTATCGTTTTGGAATTGGGCCACGCCGTCTTGGCCCGCGCGCCAAGTCCGAGTCCTGCTTTTTGCCGCATTGCTATTCTCCACAACTATCGTGTCCCTCACGCTCGTGCTAACAGCCCTCACTTATGGGATGTTGTATTGGTACCACGGTAGGTTCGGCTGGCCTTCGGTCTCGGCCTTCGTTGGGTCGTTCTTGCCGCTCTACGGCCTTACCTCGGTCGGACACGTTTTACCGTGCTTAGTTGTCGGCGCACTCCTCTGGTGCTATCGAGGGACTATCGCACAATCCCGGTTTCGCCCTCGACGGCTGCTACGGCTGGTCGCGTATCCAGCATCATTTCTTCCTTTGCTCGCGATTGCCGTGCCGGCACGCATTGTCTCGACACTCTTTGCATATGCGAGTCGCCCGAACGCGGACTGGGCGACCATGTTCTGGTGGCTCCAGCCGAACGGGCACTGGTCGGAGATGGTTTACGCCCGCATTGTCGAATTCGATTGGTTCAAGGGCAGTTTCGAATGGTCGAACCCGCTTCGCTTTGTGACCGTTGCCGCCATCACGGCCCTATTTGTGCCGCTAGCACTCCCAAGGCTCCGAACAGCCAGGCTGGCACGCGCTCTCGGGCTGGTTGTGCTGATACTCCTGTGGCCAGTCGCAATGCTCTACGCAGGCTGGTTTGTTTCCGTCATCGTAGGAGCCCAAAGATGCCTTCCGGGCCCACGCGCATGGGCCGTCGGCCTCGTCAGTGGAGCCATTGGTCTTGTCTGTCTTCTTGCGGTCAACACTCTATTCGGTGGACGAGCCTTGTTCGACCTTCTCCTGGCTTGGCCTTGATGCGCCGCGACTTCGGTCGCATCAGTCTCGGGCCGTAGTCGCACGCCGATTCCCCGCTGTACAACCCCCCTGCTTTGTGCTAGATAAAGGTTAGATGAAAGTTCTGTAGACTCCGTGCAACTAACCAGCCCCAGGATGGGCCAGAAAGGAGAACGGAGATGCAGGACACATTGTACGTGGGCGTGGATGCCCACAAGAAGCGCAGCCACGTCACTGTAATGGATCGGGACGGCACTGTTCTCAAGAGTGTCGACATCCCCAGCTCGCGATCCGGAGTTGCCGGGGCGCTCGTGTACGCACGGCGGCGGGGGGGGTTGTTGCGCGGTTGCGTAACCGGAATGTAGCGCCACGCCTTGTGCGTGGCGCATATCGGCACGACGTCTCGTGTCGGAAAGGGCGCCACCCACGAGGGGTGGCGCTACAGCCTTGCACACGGATTCACCGCTGTACAACACTCCCCTACCGTGCTAGCTTAGAGGCAGATCAAGGACGTTATCATCCTCTAAACCGACATTTTTCAGCTCTCCTTGTTGATCCGCGCCCAGTGGACGGCAGCGACCAGTAATGCGACAGTCATGGAGCGTGCGTTGAGGTCGGCCTATCAAGAACGCTCGTGGCCGGACTGCCCGTGCATGGACCGCTCGTTGACACTCGCGGTACTGATCGGTGGGGTACTGATCGAGTCGTGGATATATCCAACGGCAGTTGTGGAGCGGGCGAGCGGTTGTGGATCAGTAATGCGACAGTCATGGAGCGTGCGCTGAGGTCGGCCAGTCAAGAACGCTCGTGGCCGGACTGCCCGTGCATGGACCGCTCGTTGGCACTCGCGGTTCTTCTATGAAAGCCCGTTGCGTGTCAAGCGATTCTTTGGGTAATGTTTTGGTGCTGTGGTTGTCCCAATCTTCTATCCGAGCGTCTCCCGAAGGATCGGGGTAGCCCAAGTGGGTGCTT
>Ga0307432_1001875_pt1 | contig 12041 bp, 11 predicted proteins | sample SalMarWE160150MG_FD_202158 | JGI IMG/M metagenome (GOLD analysis project Ga0307432, IMG submission 202158) | Salt marsh sediment microbial communities from the Plum Island Ecosystem LTER, Massachusetts, United States - WE1603-150 | ecosystem: Environmental > Aquatic > Marine > Intertidal zone >...
TGATTTTGGTGTCCCCCGATTTATTCCGATTTCCGCGGAGCTACAACTCTCGCGATCCGAGGCATGGCGGCACACTATCGCCCACGACTACAAACGTCAAGGAAATTAGTATGGTGTCCCCCGATTTTCTCAAGGAAATTAGTATGGTGTCCCCCGATTTTGCCCGAAACACTTGAACCCGTGCCGGATGACGGCCAGCGAGCCTTGCGAGTCCATCACCTTGCAGAGGTCATCGAGGACAACACTCTCGGTGTCCGTGCCGTGGAGTTTTTCCAGGTTCTCCCACGTTTTGGGCTGTGTTTCCTTCACGAACGGAATGAAGACCGTCGGGTCAAGGGCCCGCTCGCGGTCGAAGTTGGCAGAGTCGCCCTTGGCATAGCCCGCGACGTTGAGCAGGTCGTGCTCGATGGCATCCTCGAACGCGATTTCTCGATGGTCAATGGTCATAATCCAACCTACACTGCTTTGCCCAAGACGAATCGCGCCCTCTCCGCTCGAAGCACCTGCCAGAGACTCCTCGTCTTGACTTTCAGGCCAATGCATACTTCCGGGATTTTCACTTTTTTGGGCTTGTTTTCTGCTACCTCGTGCGTGACGACCGTTTGCTTGTATGCGAGTGCATGGGCGATGACGTAATAATCGGCATCTTGGAGAAAGGAAGTAACGGCGTGCTGGTGGTACTGCCGACCCTTGACCCAGTCACTCACCGTCGTCAACGCCTGCAACACTTTCTCGTCCGGCGGAAGAAAGAATGTTTCGTCGCGACCTTTGGCCCAATCAGCTAAGGCGTCGTTTCCCGCGGTCAGTTCGTCCCCGACCTTCTCAATGCTGTATACATGTTCATTGGCATTCTGTTTGATTAACCAGTCCCAAAACGCGGGACAGAAATCGATTCCGTAGTATCGGTTCTTCGCTTCAATAAACACGTTTGAATCGAGGAGGTAGGCCATCAGGGCACAACCTCCAGAGAGCGACCCAACGTGCGGAACGTTTGTTCCTTTCTAACCCCGAGCATCTGAAAGGCATCGCGGAAGAGTGTGTGTCCCTCTAACGTGTTCGCAATTACTGCCCGAGCAAAGCGACGACTGAGTCGCACGGCCTGGGTCAGGTAGAAGTCGCCACCACTTGCCCTTGGCTTTCTGACAAACTTGGCAACCTCGTCGGCGTAGGCTTGCTCGAATTCGGTTCTCGAAATGCAGCGTGCGTCCAATATCCGCCGCAAGATAACTAGCGTGCTGACCTTGAAGGTCCGAGCAAGGTCCGGAACGGCGTTTAACGCCTCACCTTGGCCCAACTCATTCCGTAATGCTTCCAGCGGAACGAGAACTTCTGCCGCCACACGGTTGCACCACGCTTCGATTCTCTGTCTGGGCTTCGAGTTCGGGCCCACGTTGGAAAGTGCCGACTCACCCAGCCACACGTGGGCCAATTCGTGGGCGAGGGTGAAAATCTGAGCGGCCTTGGTGTCGGCTCCGTTGATGAACACAAGCGGTGCGAGTTCGTCCGCAAGAGCGAACCCGCGAAACTCGTCCGGGTCGAGTGGCCTCTGGTTGTTGCTCCCAACCACGCCGCTCACCATCACAAGTACCCCGGCGTCCTCGGCCCTTTCGATGAACAGCCGCAAGGCGCCCGTCCAGGTAGAACATTGTCGGCGTTCGTCCAAGCCAAATCCGAGATGCTCCCGAATTCTGGCGGCCACCTCGTTCGTTTCGTCGGTAATCTTGGCCGACCCGACGAAAGTAAGGAGTTCATCATGCATGCTCAGAGCATAATCCTGGTACCACGCCTGACGCCGTTGGCATAGGTACAGCATATCGAGAAGGTCGGGGCTGGGACGCCGCACACCTCGACCGCCAATCGTTCGCAAGTCCGGGATGGGGAGCTTCTCTTCAGGGGGCTCGGAAAGAAAGAGATAGCCTACCGACACGCGGGCCGCCCTGGCGAAGGTTTCAAGTTGCTTGAGCGTGGGCTTTGCCTCTCCACTCTCCCACTTTTCCAGCTTCGGGAAACGCTCGTATAGACCCTCTCCGCCGGCTCCACATCGTTTGCACGCCCAACGAAAAAGCTCTGGTTTTACATCGACGCGAATCACATCATCACCTCCCGAACGTCAATCTTACCCGTTACCGCTGCGGAAACCAGGGCGGAGCGGTACTCGCGTAGACTGTCGATGGCGGCACCTATTCGTGAAGAAAGTTTTTCCAATCGCGAAAGCCTTGCCTGGACTTCTACGCAAATCTGCTGCTGTTCGCTCAGTGGTGGAACACCGACCCAAAGACCGCGAACAGTCGCCTGCGTAATGTTGTTCGCCAGCCCCTCCGCACCGTTGATGGACCCTTCTATTTGCCCTCGTGATGCAACTGACTTGAGGGACAAAGCAATGAATTCCGCGAACGCTTGTCGTTCTAGTATGTGAAGCCGGAAGAGCTTGTCGCACAGAAGCAATCGTGGCCGACAGCTCTCGACAAAACCGACCGAGCCGACGAGCGATGGCGTGCCGCACGCCCGCGACATGAGCACGTCTCCCGAACGTATTTGGAGGGCGGGGTCTGGGTAATGCTCGGGCGGCAGTAACTTGTTTTCGTTCTCATCTAGGCGTCCTGAATTGACGCATCCCGCCTTGAGCACGCCCCATTCCTCAAGCGACGCGGGGTAGTTGAAGCATGAAGGGCTCCAGCCTTGCTCAATCGAATGCAGAACACGCCGAAGCTGGACCGCCTTCCAGTGCTTCGGCACGGGGCCGAGCCAGTCGATGCCCGAGTCCTTCATCGGGGCGTCGGGGTTGAGGCCTTTGGTGACGGCGTGGCTGATGAGGGCGGTGCGTTTCTCGGTGAGCAGTTCGATGAGCCGCTGCTTCTTGTCGATGAGCTCGTCAATCCGGGCCGTCTCCTGGTCTAGAAACGCCGCAATCGCCCGCTGCTCGGGAACAGGAACCCAAAGTACAAGCTCATTTAGATAGGAATCAGCATCGAGGTTTTGGATACCGGTCGTTTGTTTGATGGAACGAGTATTCACGCGCCCGCCGTAAAGATGAGCATGGAAGTACGCGAGAAAACGTCCGTCGAGCCCAGCTGCAACGGGCATTCGGGCGACGAAGTTCGAGCAGACCGCTTCCATGTCGTGGGCAAATAGCATGACTGCACCGACCGGCTGCAATTCCCCACCCCCAGATTTTTCGAGGAGCAAGTCTCCCTTGTTGAGGAGTCGCCCTATCCGTTGGATCGGAGCGACGGCTCGAATGGTTGGCTCTTCCAAGTGCACGAGGAAACGTGTACGGTCGAAATCGGCGACTCGCACGCATGCTATGTCGTTGACGCAGTCGGCTTCTTCTCCCCAGATTCCATTCCGACACATAGTGACGGTCCACTTAAGGCGATCGGTCCGCCAGTGCGCCGGCACCATGCCGAGCCACTGAACGCCCGAATCCCGATAGTCGGGATAAGGTTTGAACCGTTGCTGCGAATAACGCTGCTCGTGGGCTTGGTTTCCCGGTGTTGTGCTTCGGCGATTCACTTTCTGTCGTCCTTAGACGTGTCGGATAGACCTTCGAGGTCAAGTTCAAACATGTCGTGCGACGTTCGCTTTGCGCCGATCTCATGTTCAACCAGCAGCCCAACCAACTGTTCGCCGTTCATTAGACCGACCGGAGCCCGGTCCGGTTCTTCCGCTTCCTTTCGTGCGGCTGGTGAGTAGTCGCTCGTTGTGACAATCAGGCCTTGATCATGTACACCAAAACTACCTCGCACTTGCTGTACCTGCTGCGATTGGACGTTGTGCTTCCACTTCTTAGCTTGGACCGCCATCTTTATCCGGATGGAATCGCCAACAACCAGCGTACCGCGGGCGTCGATTCCACCATCCTTGTGTAAGCGGGTGACCTCGACGCTCTCGAAACCGAGGGCTGTCAGAAGCTTGCCTATGAGGGTTTCGAACTCCTTGGGCTTAAGGCCCTTGAGTCCCGCAAGCAGCTTCTTTCGTATGTCACGATTGTGCTGGTCAATCTGGCGAGCGATCCCAGCGGGTTGCCACTTGCGAAGCCCCACGCGAGACTTGGGTAGACGCTCGAAGCGCAGTGGCTCACCGCGTCGGCCTCGACGTTGACATTCCTGATATATCGCGGCGTACATCGTCGCGTCGGGCGTACGCCCCTGAGTACTGATGAGTCGCTGTTTGATCGCTCTATTGGTGATTTCTTTGGCAGTCAGCGGTTTGCGATCGGGTGATCGCTCGAGGATCTTCTCCGCCGCATCAGTGAATGACATTGCACCACTTGGCTGCCGGCCCCGCTGGTTGGCAGTGCTGTCGGCAGCCGGTTGCGGCGATGCAGATGACGCGAACACGCCGCGCTGGTGACGCCGGAATCGGGATCGGGTCCCAAGCTTCTTGATGTCGCTTGCGATCTGCGCATTGATCGTTGCTTCGGGTGTCTGCCCGGCCGTTTGCCAGTGGCCTCCGCTCAGCGCCAGGCGGGCGATTTCCTTGTAGTGAAGCGGCTTGCCAGCTTCTTCGAGTACCCGATAGGCTGCCTCAAGTGCTTTCTTCACGCCGTCACCTCCGCGAGCATGTTTCCGTAAACGTGTGCGTCAGAGAGTGACGTCATCATCCGTCCTCCTTGCCTTTTCGCTTCTTCCTGCTGCGTTTCGGCTGAGTGCCGGTCGCCTTCATTGTTTTCTTCTTCGCTTTCGTGGGCTTCTTCTTTCGCTGCGATTCGAGCGTCTTGGCGGACTCGCTCAGATCGTCCACGTATCGGGCCTCGGCTACCGCTTCCGCCTCCAACCGCCTCCGCTGGGCGAAAGTGTCGTATTGTTCGTGTGCCCACGCCTGAGCGTCGCTGTGGCTGACCGAGCCCGCATCCGCCAGCACGGGCAATTCGGTGTCGAGAAGGAACTTATCGAGAGACGCGATCCAATCGGTCATTCGGATGTCCCGCCGCCTTTGGGCACGGAACTCAGCTTGGTCGAGGAACATCACGGTGATGCGGTTGAGGGTGTCGATTTCCCCAGCGGATAGGTAGTTCTTCGCGGTGACCACGTCGCCTTTGAGTACACGGCCACCTTTCCAGGATGTCAGCCCCATGTTGGCATGGTCGGCGTCAGCCCGTCGGCGGACAATCTCAGCGGCGGTCATGCCAGCGGCCGCGTAATGCATCTTGTTTTGCATGGTGGCGAAGAACTGCTGCGTCTCCTTTTCGCCTTCGCGGTAGTCGGCAGCCAAGGAGAAGATCTCCCGTATCCGCTGATAGACCCGGGCCTCGCTGGCACGAATCTCGCGGATGCGGGCAAGCAACTCGTCGAAGTAGTCCACCAAGCCGCTGCCGCCTTTGAGCCGCTCGTCATCCAACGTAAAACCCTTGACGATGTACTCACTTAGTCGGGCGGTGGCCCACTGGCGGAACTGGGTGCCGCGTTGCGACCGAACCCGGTAGCCCACGGCCAAAATGGCATCGAGAGAATAGTGCTTAATCGACCGTTCGACGGTTCGCCCTCCTTCGCCTCGAACTTGTAAGTAATCCTTACAAGTTGCCGCTTCCTTCAGCTCGCCCTCCTCGTAAATGCTTTTGATATGGATGGTTATGTTCTGAGGCGTCGTCTGGAAAAGATCCGCTATCTGGGCCTGCGTGAGCCAGACGGTCTCGCCTTCAAGCAGCACCCGGATGCGACCGCCACCGTCGGCCGCTTGATAGACGATGATCTCTCCACCTGGACGGGGGGTATCTTTCTCGCTCACGCTGTCACCTCCGCGAGCATTCTGACGATGTCCTTTTCGATGGCCTTGATATCGCCCTCGATTTCCTCCAACGGACGGGGCGGCGTGTATTCGTAGAAGTGCCGCGTCAGTGGAATCTCGTAGCCGACAATGCCGACCTCGCCGTCCTGCTTGTCGCGTTTGTTCTCGTCAATCCAGGCGTCGGACACGTGCGGCTTTACCTCACGGTCAAAGTACTCGTAGATGTCCTCCTTGAGCGGCACGTTTTCGTAGTCGCGAAGCTCCGGGTCAGGCTCGGGGTTGCCGTCTGTGTCGGTGCACACGTCGGCGGTCTCGTCGCGTTCGGAGAGCGTGGCGAGAATGGCCTTCTTGATGGGGGCAGGAAGCTTGATGTCTGCCCGCTTGAAGGCAGCAAGAAGGTCCGCCTCGAACCGGTCACGGTTCTTGTAGGTCTTCTTGGCGTTGAGCGTGCCAAGTGCCTTGACGATGGCGTCTTGAAGTTCCCGGCCTTCGGCAATTTCTGCTTCGGCAGCCTTGGAGCCTTTCTTCTTCTTGCTCTTGGCGAGATTCTGGAAGGGCTTCGCCTCGCGTAGGGATTCGATTCGCTCCGGCGAGGCCTGGAAGCTCAGCCGAAGCGGCCTTTCGACAGTGATTTTGCGGAACCCAAAGTCTTCGTTATCGAAGACCTTGGAGCGTCCGTTCTCGATGACGCCGCCGTAGATGCGGGTAATCTCGGCGATATGGTCGGGCTTGTTCTCGGTGCCGTCGCCGATTTCGTGCCGCTTGTTGCCCAGGCTCTTTCGCATCTTCTGGAAAAGGTCCACCGCGTTGATGAGTTGGACCTTGCCGCGTCGCTCCGGCCGCTTGCGGTTCGTGACAATCCAGACGTAGGTAAAGATGCCGGTGTTGTAGAAGAGCTGGTCGGGCATGGCGACGATGGCTTCGAGCCAGTCGTTCTCGATAATCCAGCGGCGGATTTCACTCTCGCCGCTACCGGCGTCGCCGGTGAAGAGCGGCGAGCCGTTGAACACGATAGCCAGTCGCGTGCCGCCCTTCTCAGGGGGCCGCATCTTCGAAATCATGTGCTGGAGAAACAGGAACGAGCCGTCGTTTATGCGGGGGAGTCCGGCTCCAAAACGGCCGTCGAGACCCTGCGTCTCGTGCTCTTTGCGAATCGCGTCCTCGTCTGGCTTCCATTCGACGCCAAACGGGGGATTGGCGAGCATGTAGTCGAACGTCTGGCGGGGGAATCCATCCTTTGAGAAGCTGCTGCCGAAGATGATGTGGTCGATGTTGTGGCCCTTGATGAGCATATCCGAGCCGCAGACCGCATAGGACTCTTTGTTCCAGTCCTGGCCGAAGACTTCGAGGCGGGCGTCGGGGTTGAGCTCGCGTAGATATTCGTCGGCCACGGCGAGCATGCCACCGGTGCCACACGCTGGGTCGCAGAGGGTCTTGACGATTCCCTTCTTGGTGAGCGTGTCGCTATCGGGTTCGAAGAGCAGGTTTACCATGAGCCGGATGACCTCACGGGGCGTGAAGTGGTCGCCCGCGGTCTCGTTCGCAGCTTCGTTGAACTTGCGGATGAGTTCCTCGAAGATGTAGCCCATCTCGGTGTTTGGCACCGTGTCCGGGTGAAGGTCGATGTCGCAGAACTTCGAGACGACAAGAAAGAGGCGGTCGGCCTCGTCGAGCTTGGCGATTTCGGCCTCGAAGCCGAAGTACTCGATGATTTCGCGGGCCTTGGTCGAGAAGCTCTTGATGTAGCGGGTGAGGTTCGCGGCAATTTTGTCGGGCTCACCCTTGAGCTTCTGAAAGTCGAGCCTGCTCGTGTTGTGGAACGGGACCCCGGCGACGCGGTTTAGAATCGGCTCGACGTTTCCGACCTTGCCGCCTTTGAGGCTCTTGGCCTTGGCGAGCACCTTCTCCTTGGTCGGCTCAAGCACGCAATCCAGCCGGCGAAGGACGGTGAGCGGCAGGATGACGCCGCCGTATTGGGCGGGTTTGTACGGACCACGGAGCAAGTCCGCGACGCTCCATATGAAGCTGACCTTCTCGCCGAAGTTGTTCATTGTTCTTCCTGTAGGCATGCGACGATAGCGAATGGTATCGGTTGCCGAGATGGGGCCGGTTGTTCCCGTTCGGTGCGATGGCCGTATCCTCCTCGCTTCGACTTGAGCAACCCGAAGCTGGCCTTCGACACAAGGCCAATCGAGATTGTACGCGTCGGGCAGGGCTGTGTCAGCACGAGCTTGTCAGCCGGAGGGCCGCAGGGGTGCGAGTTGCAGGACGCGGCGGTCTGGGAACTCGGCCGGGGCCGTTTCGGCAACCTCGCCGCCGGCTGCGTACCGTTGGCAATAGAGGAGCTCGGGGATGCCCCATACGCTCGGCTCCACCCTGGTCTCCATAGTTCCTGCATTCCCGTGTGCGATGTCCACTTGAACGCCGTAGTTTCCCACGCCGCCTCGCTCCTCGTGCCATATCCGACAATTACCGAACCGTCCCCCGACGCGCCCAGGGCAGCACCACGAAATTGCCCTCCAGGGAAGTCGCCAAGCAGAAGTATTCCATCGGAAGCTGTCCACCGAAACGCCTCACTACCATCGGCAGAAGTCACCCACCCGACCACCACTTGGCCGTCCCCCGACACCCCGCGGACGTAGTACGTGGGTTCGTCTGGGTCGAGAGAACCGACAACCTGGAAGCTCGCCTGCCCAAAGGCCGACGATGCCGGACCGATGACACCCACGAACAGAACGACCAATCGAGTTGCTACAACGACACGTGACATGACACTCCTCCTTATCGCACACGAGGTCAGGAAATGCTTGACCATCTGTGGTGTCCATTTCACTTCGAGCGTGTTCAGCCCCTGGCCAGCTGGCTCCTATAGCGGCCCCGTGAACGACAACTGGAAGGCAGCGTGGTCGAGGAGGTCAACGTCACCATCCAAGTCGAAATCAAACGCCTCACAGCCATCGCCATAGGCGTCGCCGTCCAGCCCCGTGAAGCAGGTGTCCCATGCGTCGAAGTCGCCTAAATCGACATCGTCGTCGCATTCGTTGTCGCCGATTCCGAACTCGTAGGCACCCATGTCCACACGCCCACACAACAGTCGGGCGTGCCCGTCGAGATCGGTCTCACCGGTCTGAGCGATGAAGCCCGGATCGCCTGCGTTGACACAGGGTGAGCCACGACGCAACCGCAAATCGCCGTAGTCGTCATCGCTTCCCCCCCAAGTTCCGTCAGGTCCGGGGTTTGGCAGTCGAATGAACATAGGATCAAGTGCCATGTTTCCGCCACTGTCGATCGCGTTAAGTGGGAGACCAGCATGCACCACGCTGAAGCGGATTGTCGGTGGTGTCGTACTCACGATCTCCTGGGCGCTATCGCGCCAGAAGATGCAGTTGGCTAGCAAGTCATGACCCCCACCATCTATCCCGCCGCCTCTGTAGGATGAGTTGCCGCAGAAAGTGCAGTTGGTCACGACCAGATTGGAGCCGGTGTTGAAGATCCCGCCGCCAAGGTAAGCAGAGTTCCCGCTGAATGTGCAGTTGGAAACCTCTGGGCCGCCTTCGCTGTTGTACATTCCGCCGCCCCTCCATGCCGTGTTCCCTTGAAATGTGCAGTTGTCTACCGTCAGATTGCTGCCAGTATTGTATATTCCACCGCCGTAATCGTAGACACGGTTCCTCCGGAATGTGCAGTTGGTCAGGGTTGGATCACTGTTCACATTGTACATGCCGCCGCCTCTCGGAGAGCCATTGCCAAACGCCATATTCCCGCTGAAGAGGCAGCTGGTCACCGTTGGGCTGCTGCTGCTGTTGGTCATCCCGCCCCCGCCGGTGAAGACTTCGTTGCCGATGAACGTGCAGTTGGTGACTGTTGGACTGCTCTCGACGTTGGTTATTCCACCCCCGGTGCTGGCAGTGTTGTCGGTGAACGCGCAATTGCTCACACTTGGGCTGCTGTGGAAGTTTCGCATTCCGCCGCCCGAGGATGCGGCGTTCCCGTTAAACGTGCAATTGATTATTGTTGGGCTGCTAAAGTCGTTGAAAATGCCTCCTCCGAAGTAGTAGGTGGCGCTGTTCTGCGTGAAGGCGCAGTTGGTCACGGTTGGATCACTGTTCAAGTTGTACATGCCGCCGCCGTACATGGCGGCATTTCCGCTAAACGTGCAGTTGATCACGGTTGGACTGCTATGGTCGTTGCACATCCCACCGCCACAGTATCCCGGATTCGCCCCCGACAGATACCTTCCCGTGCCACCCATTATTCTGAAGCCGTCGAGCACAGTGTCCGAGCCTTCGTAATTGATGCACATGACGACGCTCCCACCCAATCCGACGGCGCTGATCGTCGTGACTTCTTGTCCGCGTGAGCTACGGACGGTAATAGCCTTGCCGAGGAAGCTGATTGTCTCGTAATAAGTCCCCGGGGCCACGATGATCGTGTCGAAAGGCTGGGCTTGCTCTATGGCGATTTGAATCGTTGGCGCGTCTGCCGGGACGTGGATGATGGCCTGCCCGAAAGCCTGCGAGACCATGAACGGTACGATAGCGATCCAAGAACGTAACATGACAAACCTCCTCCTGTGAACCTGGACTGATCTGCGCTCGTAGGTTACCAAATCCACACCTCAAAAGTCAAGCCCCATGAAGGACTACTTTATCAGGTTAACAGACTGGAAACAGCCTATCGCCGGAGAGGGGATAACTAGATCCTGTTGATTGGGCTCTGAATCGGCGTGGAGTTTGGCGGTGGAATCGGGTGTCGGCAAGTGTGTGAATGGGTTGGAGGGCATTGTAGGCTCTGCTATTTGCCTGTGATACGAGTTTCATGTTGTTGGGCGTTTTGAATCGCCCGGCTTGGGACGGACCGGTTGCGCCGCCCCTTTGAGTGTCGCAGTTATCCCGTAGCTGCCGGTCATTCTCTGGCTAGGATGAGCAGGTTGTGGGTGAAGATGGTCTCCGAAAGCCTTGAGCTTCGCCTAGGCGCGCTTCAACCCGCGCACGAGCTTGCTGTCGGCGGCGAAGAGTTCGACGAACGCGCGACCGGCTCGAATTGAGTTGCTGTTAGACATTGAAGCATCCAGCGTTAGAATCCGAGAAATGTGTACACAAGGGCAAAACTGTAAACTCTGTGGTCAGATGCGACCGCTCTGCCGGTCGCACATCGTGCCCGAGTTCGCTTATACGCCGATCAAAAACGACAAGAGCCAAATCTACGCCGTTGGTCGCACGGTGAAGAAGGTGCAAACCGGTTACTTCGAGAGGATGTTGTGCTCGGATTGCGAGGGGCTCATCTCGGGATATGAGGGCAAATTCAAGAAGCTGTGGATGGATACGATCCCGCCAGAATTCAGGCACTTGGCGGCGAGACCGCTTGTGGATATCATCTACGTTGAAGTGCCAAACTACGACGCCTTCAAGTTGTTTCACATGTCGGTTTTTTGGCGGGCAGCAGTCTCGAACGGATTCAAGATTGAGTCGATGTCCTTCGGTCGCTACGAACGCGAGATCACTACCTTGATCAAGGAAGGCAATCCAGGGCAATTGGGTGACTTCCCTTTTCTTGCTGTCCTCAATCTTGACGAGAACGGCCGTCCTGTACCAACGGTATCGCCACTCGCAAAAGGCGACGGTAGATTCGAAGGCCATCATTACTACTTGATGAGTTATGCCTTCTGCGATTGGACCTTCATAGTCGCTCGGCCCGGTCCAGATTGGATGGTGGACTTGGAGATGAGGTGCAGACAGGAAAAGAGGTTCCTGTTGCTCACCGTACCTCACACTCAATCCAAGTCTCTCAACCTGTGCACAGAGATCATACAAAAGCTCCGGCAGTAGAACTGGTACCACCTCCGCGCTACTCCTCCCCCGGCGGAACCGGAAGGCAATACCAGCCGTCCGGTAGGTCCATGACACCGGGGACCGGTTCGCCGCTCTCATCCAGCGCCCAGACCTTCGCGTCACGCACGGTTTCACGCAGGCGCACCGGCTCGTTGCTGGAGACGTAGATCGTTCGCGTCGCGCACCCCAGCTGCCGCCATTCGCTCAATCAACAGGATCTAACTATGGGAGTCCCAGCGAGACTGGATGGGGGGCAGTTTCCCGGCCGACCTTGGAACCCCTTGCCGGAAACTGAGGCTGTTGCCACGACCGTAAGCGCAGGACTCGTTGTGTTTGTGGGGTGCATCATTCCACGTTCTCGGTTCTCGAAAAGCGGCGTGCGGGGGGAGGGGGTTAGATTAACCCGTACCTTCGCGCGCGGGCCGGTGTGGGGTAAAACCACGCGCGCCGTCAACGGGTCCCATGCTGGCGATTGTGCGCCCG
>Ga0307432_1001882_pt1 | contig 12014 bp, 14 predicted proteins | sample SalMarWE160150MG_FD_202158 | JGI IMG/M metagenome (GOLD analysis project Ga0307432, IMG submission 202158) | Salt marsh sediment microbial communities from the Plum Island Ecosystem LTER, Massachusetts, United States - WE1603-150 | ecosystem: Environmental > Aquatic > Marine > Intertidal zone >...
GCCTCCACGTCCAGGGTCCCTTGGGCTTCCTTGAGCAGTGCCGCGAACTCGTCGTCACACCAGCGGGTCTCGTTCCAGGGCACAGGGTTCCCCTCTGCGTCGCAGATGTAGGCCAGGCCCAGAACCATCGTCCCCAACGGACGGTGCGTCCAAGGGGTGATTCCAAGGTCAACCTCTGTCCACAGATCCCAGTAGGTGCTAACGGGCATGGTCCTTAACTGAATGTCAAACGCTGGGGCGGCGTCCTGCTTGAGGATCTCCGCCATAGAGACGATATCCTCCCAGCCGCTTCCTACCGAAAGCTCGACCTTGAGAGGCGTGGTGTAACCGGCCTCCTCCAGTATCTCTTTAGCCTTCTGCGGATCAAATGGAAGTGGCTCCACCTCGCAGTATGCCGGATGGATTGGGCATACATGGTAATCCGCCCCCACGACGCCCTCACCGTAATAGGCCATCTTCAGGATCTTCTCGCGGTCAACGCAATACTTAAGCGCTGTGCGAACCTGGTTATCATCCCAGGGCTCCTTATCCACTCGCATACGTAGGACCTGGGCCATGGCGGTGGGCGTGCCGATCACATTGGCGTTTGGATCGTCCCTCAGCGCCAGGAAATGACCAAGCTCTGGCTCGGTGATAACGTTAACTGTCCCAGCCTGGAAAGCCGCGACGTGGGCCGATATCTCATGACCCATATCAATGTAGACTATCTCATCCAGGTAGGGCAAGGGTTTACCATCAGCACCCATCCTCCAGTAAGACGGGTCCGTACGGCGCTTGAGCACCACCCGCTCACCCGGGGAGAATTCCTCCAACGTGAATGGGCCGGTGCCGACCGGGGCCTTGATGAAGTCGCCTTCGAAGGTCCGGTAGTTCATGATCTGGTTCGGGTAGTGGTACAGATGCTCCGGCACGGCGATCTGCGGCGAATCTAGCTGGAGCCTGACCGTGTACCTGTCCACCTTCTCTATGTTCTCCGGCCTAAGGTACCCCCCCATCAGACCTAGGGTGGAGGAGCCCACCTCAGGATCAAGCCACTCCTTCATGGTGAAGACGACATCGTCCGCGATGAAGTCATCACCGTTGTTCCACTTGATCCCCTTACGAAGATAGAGTGTCCAGGTTTTGAGATCCTCGCTGGCCTCCCACTTCTCCAACAGCCAGGGATGGGTGACGTTGTTCTCATCGGTGAAAGTCAGATACTCAGCTACCTGACGCGACCAGTTGGAATTCGCTACCCAAGAGTAGCGCGCAGGGTGATCAATGCGCCCTATTTCCTGGCCAGTCACGTAGAGGGTTCCACCGCGCTGGATGTCCACCGCACCAGTCTCACTTATGGCTCCTATAAGAAAGAGCCCCCCGAGCACCACAACAGCAAAAAATAACACCGTAATCTTCTTCATCTTTTCCTTGCCTCCTTTTCGAGTTTAAGGCTCATTATGGTGGCCTTTCACTGTGCTTTGCTCCATAAACATCACCTCCTCTATTTATCAATCGCAGGGGTATTGAGGAGTCCAGGGCCCAATCTTGTCCGAGCGAGCATTGGCATATTCTTAAGACCCCAACCCCCCTTACTTAAGAATTTAGCACAGTTAACCCTTTTGTCAAAGGTGTCGCGTCCTTGCCGGGATTCACTTTATCCTTCCCTTAGTCCTTTTACTAGACTCCTTATTTCTTTATCCACCTCACCAGGGATTGCTAAGGGCTTATGGGTAGCCAGGATATTTATAGCGATTTCCCTGGCTCTCTGGCGGGCATCCTTTCCTCCTTCTGCCAGCCACTTCTCTCTATTAGACCTATCGCTAAGCTTGGGGAAGAAGAACTCCGACCTCATATGAGCTACGGTGTGTGATTCAGCCAGGAAATTTCCTCCCGGCCCTACCCTGTCTATCACTTCCAGGGCCAGAGTCTCCTCATTAACCTCTATTCCCTTTAATGCTCTCATCACCATACCAATGATTTCGTTGTCTATTACGTACTGCTCGTAGGCAACGGTAGTGGTAGAATCTAGCATGCCAGCAGCGTTATGGATATAATTTGCCCCAGCTAAGCCCACCAGGAGAGCGCCTGTCGCCTTCTCGTACCCTGCTTGTACATCCGGAATTTTAGACTCGGTAAGACCAGCCCAAGCATAGAAGGGGATATCATAATACTGTGCCAATTGAGCTGCAGCCGTGTTTAGCATTCCCAATTCTACCGCACCGCATAGAAACGACATATTAGACATATCAGCCACAGAGGGGATAGCTCCATAAAGTACAGGTGCACCAGGGCTTACTAACTGGGTCAAAACTATTCCACTGAGCTGCTCCGCATTCACAAGGGCTAAGGTGCCAGCCAAAGTTACCGGAGAGGTAGATCCCGCCATAGGGGCAGAAGATAAAGCTACGGGGATTCTCTCCTCAGCGATTCTTATTAATATAGAGGTGGTAAAATCATCCAACGCCAGAGGACTCTTCATCCAGGAGGTAATAAAAGAGATGATAGGTCTTCTCCGCAGCGCCTCTTTTCCGCCAACAACCTTTTCTGCCAGGTCAATCACTTTTAGTGCACTCTTCACCGAATAGGCCGAGCCCATAACGTGTTTTGAAGTATTAGTTAAGGCGGCATAGTATTTGTTGACATCCAGAAACTCCCTGGGAATATCCTGAGCCACAACTGGTCTTACGAAAAAGTGGATATTATCCAGGGCATCTACTAATCTGGCAATGTTAGCAATATCCTGCAGGAGTGCTCGTCTCAACTTACCAGTTTCCAGATCGAGCACGTTAAGCGCCGCTCCTCCCGTGCCGAAGTATACCTTTCTGTCCTCCAGAACAAGGTCGTTTTTCTCATCTCTGCCACAGAGGATAATTTTAGAAGGAGCTTTGTTGAGGGCATCGTCCACCAAACTGGAGGAAATTCTAACCTGCCCTTGCTCGAAATCTACCTCAGCCCCACCTTGAGAGAATATTTGCAGGACCTCTTGCCGCCGGGATTTTACCCCTATTCGCTTCAATATCTGGAGTGATGCATCATGAATGCTCTGCACCTCTTTCTGAGAAAGAATCTGGTATTGACCTCCCCTCAAACCCCCTATTTGCACTTTTCTTCCTCAGAGCCTTTCCACTTCTTTTATAAACTCTTCAATTCTATCGTATTTTGCAGGATTAGCAACTCGACGCGTTAAGTCATATATAAGAGCCCTCCAAACAGATTGACAAGTGCTGAGATTTGGGTTAATTTATCTCCAGAAGATACCATCAGAGAATTCTTAGATAAATGGTAAGAATATCTGGACAAAATATGACCCAAGAGTTAAGAATTATCAATGACTCTTAGAGATATTACAAGAAATAGGGCAGTTTTCATTATCTTGTTGTCTTTACTTCTTACGTTAAGGTGCCCGATTCAGAGCAGAGCTAATGAATTGATTATTACAATTGATGTTTCAAGACAAGAACTTTTTCTCTTTGAAAATGTTTCTTTTGAAAATCCCAAACTGATCAAGATGTACCCAGTTTCCACCTCTAAATATGGGGTAGGCAACGAAAAGAATAGCATGAAAACCCCTTTGGAGACCCACTTTATCGCTGAAAAAATCGGTGATGGCGCTAAGATTGGCACCATATTTGAGTTGTGTGAAAATACAGGGGAAATTGCAGAAATCTACACGGATGCTAAAGATATTAAAGAAGACGTTATAACTACGCGCATACTATGGTTAAAAGGAATAGTACCAGGGGTTAACGAAGGTGAGGGTGTTGATTCATATAACCGTCATATTTACATTCACGGTTCGCCGGAAGAAGGTTTAATTGGGACACCGGCATCCAACGGTTGCATAAGAATGAAGAATAAAGATATAATTGAACTGTTTGATTCGATTTCCGAAGGTACATTAGTTGGGATTCATGAATAGTCACTGTGGTCATAGGTGACGAAAAAATCTCTCTCACAAAAAATCTTTCTTACAACAGAAGATATCATAGTTATAACCCCTAACATCTGCCAGCGAATAAGCTTAGATAAACCCATATCGGATATTTTTTCCAAACTTAACAACAAACGAATTTCCGATATAATCGCACTACCAAAAATTTGACGGTCGTTTTGAGAGGACTCCATGCTCGATGTATTCGCTGTAACTATCATTTTTGTTATCGTCGTTACCGTTGTAGCTGCTTTTGTTCGAGGAAGAAGTAAGGAAAATGCCTGGTGGTTATGAAAGAGAAGTAAGGCGAGAAATAACTTTAAGGATATGTTTTGAAAAAATTTCAAAAATAAGTTTAGGAGGTTTAGCTAATGGGAGGGATTATCCTTATCATCGTTGTGGTATTTATTAATGTTATGATAAGAAAAGTAGCTGCGGTAGCCCTAGGAATCACTGGCCTTGATCAGCCAACAGCAGACTTCCAGGCCCTCTCGGCTCTCACTGGTACCGGCTTTACCACCAGAGAAGCAGAGTCAGTAATGATTCACCCGATGAGGCGTAGGATAATTTCTCTCCTCATGATAATCGGAAATGCCGGAACGGTGGCAGTCATTGCTGGATTGATTTTCTCCTTTGTCACTATCACCTCTCCCTGGGCGATTTTCAGGTTTGTCATTCTCATAGTAGCTCTTTACCTGATATTTAAAATGGCGACCCACACCAAGCTGGCACGCTTTCTTTCCAAGAAAATAGAGGAGAAGCTCCGAGAGAGATACGAACTTTAGAAAAGCACTCTAAAAAAGGTGTTCGTGTGGGGAGAGAATTTTGGTGTAGCTGAGATTACCTTGAACTCTCGCATATCCTCTTCCAAAGCTTTTTCTTTTGCTTTGCGAACCCCAAACTTAAGCATTTGTCTGTGCCCGGATAGTTTTTCACATAATAGCATCATTTCCTGGGGGCGTCGCCATAGTTATCGAAGCTAAGGCCAGTCTTTGAGGTGATGAAATCGTCAGCGTGGACAGGTCCGGACCTGTAAGAGCACTGTTCGTAGATCTTGTGATTGATAGCAAGTTTTACTCTTTCCCGGGAAATCATATCTTCTCCTCATCTTTTTATTATAATTACCTTAATTATTCATTATTATAGTTGAAACTTCTTCCTCTGTTGTTTCGCTTATTTTTAAGTCTGCAATCTTTTTCCCATGACTCAGTATGGTTAATCTATCAGCAATAGAAAAAACATGATGTATATTATGGCTAATAAATATTACTGCAGAACCGGTCTCCCTCAACCTTACCATAAGCTCCAATATTTTCTTCGTTTCTTTAAGTGACATTGCTGCCGTCGGCTCATCCATAATAACAAGTTTTGCCTTAAAATATGTTGCTCTTCCAATTGAAACTGACTGTTTTTCTCCTCCTGAAAGATTTCTTACGATATCTTCTACAGAATCAACGTGAATTCCAATATTTTCTAAAGCTTTTTCTGCTTCATGAATCATTTTCTGTTTATTGAGATAGGGGATGAATCCTACCAGTAATCTCTTTGGTTCTCGTCCCATGAAGATATTTCTGTGTATCTCCAAATCATCAACGAGAGCAAGATCCTGATGGGTGGTCTCAATACCAGCATCTATCGCATCTTTTGGAGAAGAAAAGTTTATTTTTTTTCCATCGAAATATATAACTCCTTTTGCAGGAGGATAGAGCCCTGAGAGTATTTTAATTAAAGTGCTTTTCCCAGCACCATTATCACCCACCAGACCAACAATCTCACGAGGTTTGATAGAAAAATAGACATCATCCAGTGCCATAATCTTTCCAAAATACTTACTTATGCCTTCCATATATACGAGATTATCAACCCTGGCTTTATTTGGCATATTCATTTTCACCCCTTCCTTCCTGAACGATCTTATTTTACATACTTGTTTTACCTTCTTCTTTTAGAGATAAATGTATTTATAATAACAGCAGCGATGAGTATGGCTCCCAGAAAACCGTTTTGCCAGTAAACTGATACGCCCAGTAATACTATACCATTTTTGATCATACCGGTGATAAGAACTCCGAGAGCGGTTCCGATGATAGTACCAAACCCCCCAAACAGGGAAGTTCCACCGATAACACTCGCTGCGATAGCTTGGAGCTCAAAACCTCTCCCATTGAGAGGAGCAACAGACCCAAGCCTGAAACATTGTACAAGCCCTGCAAAAGCTGCCAGAAAAGATACAAACATAAATGTTATGATTTTAACCCTTGTTGTGTTTATCCCGGCTGCGATTGCAGCTTCTTTATTTCCGCCTGTTGCACGTATTTTGTTACCAAAGGCTGTGTGTTCAAGAATATAATAGCTTATTCCAATGAAAAATAAGAACCAGATTATTGCTACTGGAAATAACTCGCCTATAGTTCCACCGATTACATCGGAAATAAGGGCCTGTGAACGGATCTTAATCGGCATCCCTCCTACCAAAACAAGAACTACTGCTCTATAGATCAGCATAGTGCCGAGGGTTGTAATAAACGAAGGAATACCAGCTTTTGTAGTAATAAAACCATTGATAAAGCCTAAAACTAATGCGAGCATTAAACCTACCATAACCGCAAATATTATCGGTACATTAAAGTTTGAATACAGGATTGCAGTTACCATTGGGGATAGGGCGTATGTCGAGCCTACGGAAAGATCAAACTCTCCCGCGACCATTAAGAGAGTCACCCCAGCAGCAATAATTCCAAGCTCGCTTGCCATTCTTACTGTAATTAATAAATTGTAAGGGGACAGAAAATTACTATTTGCAATAGAAAATAGAACCGCAAGAGCTATTGTTGCAATTAAGACTCCAAGTGCTCTCATCTTAAAACTCTTCTTCTTCAATTTTAAAGCAACCATATATATTCTCCACTCATTCCTAAAATTTTAATGCCTGGGAGCCTATAAGGCTCCCAGGCACCCTCAGAAACTACGCCTTTACTATCCGTTACCTGTATCCGGCTTCAGCCAACTCAACAACTTGGTCAATATCATCTTTACCTACCACAGCAACCCCTGTATTTATGTCTGTTGGAGAAAGACCAAACTCCTTGTACAGATAGAGTAACATCACGGTCTGGAATCCCTGAAGATAAGGCTGTTGGTCAATTGTGAATTTAACATAACCCTCTTTTATCATTTGATTATGGTCGGGGGTGAGGTCAAAACCTGCAAGCAGGAGTTTTCCAGGTTCCATACCCAGTTCCTTCATTGCCATCCCTGCAAATGCGGTTGCGAACTCACTAGCTGCAATAATTTTGAGATTTGGATGAGCTCTGATATACGATTTCATCATATCAACGGCTGTTGATGGATCAGCGAGTGGTGCACTGAATCTCTCATGCGGTATCCCACGCTCATCAAGTATGTCTTCAATACCGTCACACCTTTCTTCCAGTGCAGCGTTGCCAGGTTCACCGATTAACACTACTGCTTCAGCATTTGCTGGAATTTCCTCGTCTTTTAATAACTCTCTGCCGAGAACATTTCCGGCAATGGTAAAGCTCTGTCCAACAAAAGCCATCCTTTCATTTGGGGTGTAGGGATCATCAATATTGAAGGCAACTACAGGTATTCCCCGTTTCATTGCTCTGGCAATTGGCTCGTCCAAAGCCTCTGCATCAGAGATAGCAACACCAATCCCATCAAATCCCTGGGCGATAGCAGTTTCAAGGTAATCGACTTCCCTCTCAACACTGAACTCCTCGGGTCCCATAAATTGTACTTCAACTCCCAGTAATTCCCCGGCCTCTTCAGCGCCTTTTATCACCGGAATCCAGAATGGTGTTCCCGCAACATGAACTACCAAAGCAAATTTGTATGCAAGTGCACTTCCTGTGAAAACGGCTAACAGCATAACCAGAACAACAAACAAAGTTACTGCTTTTTTACACATTATCACACTCCTCCTTTGAAATCTAATTGTCTTTAATAACCTCCATTTTCAGCAAATCTTATTCCTCTGAATAATAGTTATGAAAGACACGGTTCATTTTTTCGTGGAAAGCTTCCCTTTGTCCTATTACTTACTTTTTCACCTCCTTCTAGGACTATTTCTTTTGGCTTTTTTCCTCTTTTATTTTTTTTTTCGAGGAGAAGCTTTCTTGCACCAAACTCTAGAAAATATCATAGAGTTACTTTTTTTTTGCTCCAGCAGTTGTCGGTAAATTACCCGGGAGTAACATACTGAAATTCAGAAAGTCTCATGGTAAATAAGCCAATTTCTCTGGAAGAGTTTGATAAAATCATTTACATTATAGAAGAATATTTTTGTCTGGTCAACCGCGCGAATTAAATCATCTAAAAGAGATTGCCGAAAAATCAACATCTTGCTTCCTTGGAACATAAGCCAAGGAACTTCAGGCTACTGAGTTCAAGATAGAACATATGGGACGGAGAAAGGGTCTGAAACCCTACAAATTTCGCGTCCCTTATTTTTTCTACCTTAAGATAATACCGTGCAAAGGGGTGATGCAAACAGCCAGCAGACAAACCAGCCCCACTGCAAGAATCTTTCTTCCACTGCTCAATGGTATGACATCGTTTACCGGTCCGGGATGACGGCCAACCCTTCCAAAAAATAACATCAGCAGAGCCATCGGCCAGTAACCTAGTATTGCTGTTACCAGAATACCTATCAGTGAGATTATTCTGGGTAAAGAGAGTTCCAAGAAGAAAAATCTAAAGACTTTTCTGTTGCTAAACAAGGCCCTACTTACGTGACCACCATCAAGCATTCCTACCGGCATTAGATTCAGCATGGTTATCAGCATTCCTACCCATCCGGCAAAGGCTAAAGGATGGAGCAAAAGTACACTGCCTGATGGCAGGCTAACCAGCCATTTCCCTAACCATTGAAACAGAAGTGGCTCAGATAGTGATATTCCTTTGACTGACTCAGCTGGCACTGGAAATGACCAGAGGAGCCCTAATATTGTCACCGGAATCACCACCAACATTCCTCCAATAGGTCCAGCAGCTCCCACATCAAAAAGTGAATTTCTATCTCTAGGACGCGTTCTCATCCGGATTACGGCCCCAAAGGTCCCGATCAAGGTTGGAGCCGGGATGAAATAAGGAAAGCTAGCCTCTATTCCCCTTCTATTTGCCATCAGCTTGTGACCCATCTCATGAGAGCCCAGGATTCCCATGATCCCCAGGCAGAAAGCCACTGCTCCATACCATGCGCTCTCAAGTACCCCCAGTCCGACGAGGGAAAGTGACTGCAGATATCCTGCTCCCAAAGTTGTGCCGAGGGTGGCCAGAAAAAGTACCAACTGTAGCTTGGGTTTTTCCATTTTTGGCTTAAATCTTCTGGAGGTACTCTCAAAAGTCATTCTCTTAACAAAGTACCCGTCATGATTTTATTATGGCTTTTACAAAGCTAACCTTACGCATACACTTCCACCAGTCAAGTCCAGAATTGCCCCTGTTGAATTTGTTCCCTGCTATGATACCAAAAAAAAGGAATTTGTTAACTGTTTGGCGGGCACTCGGAACACAATTACCAGCTGTAGGACAAAACCGGTCCGCTAATCAGGGAATGGTGACATCTTCCTGGAATACGGAATAAACTGGAAAGATAAATTACTAAGAGACCTAAAGTGGGTAGAAAGTTTTATTAAAAGTATGTGATTTTGCCAGCAGAAAAATCCTATTTCTAAAAACCACTCCTAGAATTTCAAATAGATTAAGCCTTCCCTGTTACTTTTCCGCTGAAGTTAGCACAAAAAAGAACACATCTTCCTGCCTTATGAATTCTTTCCTTCTGCTCACAATCCTTCCCACAAAGAGGACAGAGGCAGACATCGACATGCTCGCCTTTGAGTCTGAGCTTGGGGGCTTTAGTATCTTTTGTATAAGGTGAGAGAGGCTGGCTTGGTTTACCTACCCCGTGAGGAATGTTGTACTTTTTAATGTAGTATCTGATAGTGGCACGGTCAAGGCCGAGTTCCCGGGCAATACTGGTGAGTTCCTGCCCTGCTGCAATCCTCTTGGTCAGGAAAGACTCAAGGGACTCGCCTAATCTAGCCTCAATGAGCTTGCGTTTATGACCTGGCATCGAATTTCTCCCATTTTTCCCTGATTTTTTAGTAATCCTTTGTATGCTTCTTTTCCTTCCTCATCCTTAGCCACTTTACCTTTTTCCCTGCCAAAGGCAATCGTCCAGTAGTGAGGAGAAGGAACAATGATGATCCCCAGAATAACTCATTTGTATCTGAATTATTTCGTTTACGCACGGCTATAAAATTTCTATGAAAGCGCTTGAGATGTAAATACATCAGATCAAGTAGTCTGTGGGATCATTTTAGCAGAGAAAAGAAAAGTGTCAAAAAAAGCCTCCGATGCTCTAATTTCTCTTATCCCGGATAGGGATTCTCTTACTCTGTCGGTAATAGTAGAAAAACCCTCCTGTGCTCTCTCAAAACGATCCAGGATAAAATCTTGATTTAGCCTGGTAACAAGGCCCAGACCGATCCCCTTTTTCATTTGACAAGATAAAAATCGACGTTATAGTGCAACTGCTAAGAATTCATAAAAAGTTGACTTGTAGATAACCTTGATAGGGACATTTTGCCTTTTGACCAGAACGTCTCTCGTTTCGCCTCCTACTCCTTTGAATAGTTTTTCTTGTTTGGTGATTCACTCTTTTTCTTGCCTTTCTATCTGCTTATACCATCTACGAATAACAAATTTTTTCTCCCCCTCTTCCACTTTGTCTTCATAACTGTCAACAGGAATTCTCTTCTCCATAATTTCTGCTAGCACTTCTTTAAGTCGACGAATTCTAACCCCTCCTTGAAGTCCCTTTTTGTATTTGTCACAGTGCAAACAGCTTTCGATTACCTGCTCTTTATTAAGGATAACAACAACATGCCCTCTCCCTACGATTATATCTAGAGGCTCTACCTTTTTGATGATCTGATCAACCTTTAAGCCAGCTATCCGGACAGGGGCTCCATAGCTAACTAAACTACTTGTATTTCGAGGGGTGTAACCATTTGTAGCTCGATAGAGTAGACCCGAGCAATCTACTCCTTTCAACATCCATTTATCCTGAACCCTTAAAGAAATTGAAGAACTCAGTCTATAAAAAGAGGGTATTTGAGGGACACCATCTTTATAGTTGCCGCCCCGAAGGTAATTACTACCTTTGGCCGCTAGAAGATTTTGGATAATAGTTTGCTTTGAAGGTAGTATCTTTGGTCTTTCAGGAGGTTTGGTTCTACAGAGCTCTAATGTTTAACTTTGACCTTTGTTTCATCCTAAGGTTTAGGAGAAGGTTTGTCAACATTACGCGATTCTCACCAAGCGCTCTTGACAAAAAAATGGCGCATAGTATAATTAATTTGTGAGTCTCGTACAGAGCATGTGAATACAAAGAATAGTGCATGAAGACCAGGTAGTGACCATTTCTAAGTCTAGCGTCCGCTTCTTTATGTCCCATCCTTTGAAGCCATCCGTGCTACTGACCGTCTAAAATCTCATAAAAAGACCTTAGACTAAGAGACGCAAATAAAGATGGTGTTTTTGGTAATGCTCAAAAACCAAGGAGGAAACAATGAGCAAAACCCTGTACGTAGGAAATCTACCGTACACAACCACGATAGAGGAGCTGAAGGGTCTCTTCAGCGGATATAATACTGAGGATGTCAAAGTCATCACGGATCGCGACTCAGGTCGCTCTCGCGGATTTGGCTTTGTACACTTCAACTACGATGGAGAGGCCGAAAAGGCGATCAAAGCTCTCAACGGGCATTCGCTAGGAGACAGAAAGATCGTAGTGAACGAAGCGCGTCCCCGGACGAATCGAAACTCTGGAGGATTCGACCGATCCTTCAACAAACCGACCTTCAACAGATGGTAACAGATCAGTAAGAATCATTAGGTCCCGCCGTTGGTGGCTGACGCCAACGGCACGCTAGGCAATATGGCGGCAAGTGGATGATTTTCCCAGGCTGAGTTTTAGGTTGAAAGTAGTTTTATGCTACCCGAAGGTCTATCCGATTCTTTGGTAATTCCACTCATGAGCACAACCAACTCTCCCCGGCTGATCAAATTTTTCCTG
>Ga0307432_1001884_pt1 | contig 12003 bp, 9 predicted proteins | sample SalMarWE160150MG_FD_202158 | JGI IMG/M metagenome (GOLD analysis project Ga0307432, IMG submission 202158) | Salt marsh sediment microbial communities from the Plum Island Ecosystem LTER, Massachusetts, United States - WE1603-150 | ecosystem: Environmental > Aquatic > Marine > Intertidal zone >...
GCCATGGACATGGCTCTCCCGGAAACCAGCTTCCACCTGCGATTCCACGTCAAACCACGGCCCGATAGTGGTCAAAATTGAGCATGGGCAAGTCAGGAGGTCTGGGGACAGATCCATCAATGTTTCTCAGCCGGCTCTTCCGTCGCCATAAGTGCGGCGCTGTCGCCGGTGATCGGAAGCGCCTGGCGGATCGAGCGGACATGGATGTCGCGTTGCGGGAATGCAATCTCAACGCCCGCTTCACGAAAGGCGCCGTCGATGGCCTTATTCAGCTCGTGTCGCGTCTTCAGCAGGTAATCGACGCTCGGCACAAAGACACGAAGCTCGAAGTTCAGTGAGCTGTCACCGAAGTCCATGAAGAGGACCTTCGGTTTCGGTTCGGCGAGCACATGCTCATTCTCGCGGGCGACCTTATGAAGGAGTTCCTCGGCAAGTTCAATGTTCGATCCATAGGCGATGCCGACCGGGACTATCACGCGTAACGTCGTATCGGACAACGTCCAGTTGATCACTTGACCGGTTACAAATTCCTTGTTGGGGATGACCAGCTCCTTGCGGTCCCAGTCCGTGATCGTGGTGGCCCGAATTCGAATGCGCGTAACATCACCGCTTATGCCGCCGACCGTAACGGTGTCACCGACACGTATCGGCCGCTCAAACAGCAGGATCAAACCGGACACAAAGTTGGCGAAGATCTCCTGCAGTCCGAATCCTAGTCCCACGGTCATGGCTGCAACAAGCCACTGTACTTTCGACCACCCGATGCCAATCGAACCGAAGGCTGCAATAACACCGACCACCATTATGGTATACCGGGCAATCGTAGTAATGGCGAACCTCCCGCCCCGGTCAAGCGGTAACTTGTTGAGCAGGGCGATCTCGAGCAGACCGGGCATGTTTCTCGCCAAGATTATCGTGACGACGGTGACCAACACTGCGAGAATCACGTGCGCTAAGGTTACGTACGCTATCTGCTGAGCCGCTGGCGCGACGGCGCCGGCCTCACCGGCCGCGGCGACGGTGGTAACCATATACGACCAGAGTCTGACGTCTTTCATGAAGCCTAGCGATGGGAGCAGGTCGACCCAAATGAACCAGATACCGATCACGAGACAAAGCACGATGAGCGAACGCAAGAGCTTTCGCGCCTGCTCACCAATGGTAACAAGGTCCAGGGTCGGCTCATCAACTGAAGGTGTGTCGGTACTAGGGGGCGTGCCCGGCGCCGGCGAATCCGCCGTCCGTTTTGCCTGTTTAGCCTTGGCCTGCTGGATCGCCAGGCGGCGTTGCGCTACGAACAGCCATCTTACCATCAGCGCATGTGCAAGCAGGAGCAGAAGGATCAGCCAAGCCGTGTGGGCCAGCCGCTGGGCAAACTCAACCGCGGTGTAGTGGTACCCAGCGAAAGACAATCCCGCGAGGGCAAGCGGCGCCAGCACAGCGGTCAGGTACCACACATACCGGAGGTCATACAACCATCCGGTCCTATTCCGAGAGTACCGGTGAGCCAACACTCCCCTGCGCGGTCGAAGAACGCGGTGGCTGAAGACTGCGAGCGCGACCATGCCGGCGATAAAGGCGAGCCTACCAGTCAACTCACGCCAGAAGACTTCTGTGTATTGCTCCGTAAAGGAGACAGCAGCAATAAGGGGAACACTGACAATTACAAGCCAGCGAATGCTCCGGCGCAGAAGTGCAAGGCTCGCAGAATCCCACCGGAAGTGCGTCTCAGCTAACCCTGGCGACCGGCATATGCGGCGAACAAGCCCTAGCGTGAAGATCAGAAGCGCAGTCGCGCGGAGGGCAGCACCAACCGCCTCTGCCAGACCGTATGCGGCGGCTTCCGTGCTATCCACAGACGTTGGAGTACGCCACGCAAGAAACAAAAGGAGAATCGGCCAGGGAAGTACGAGAATCAGCGTGTAAACGAGCGCCTGAAGCGTGAACAGGTAGGAATCAGTCGAGGCCCGCGCGACCTTTCGGCTGATGTCGCGCAGGGCCGATCGAATCTTGATTCGCGCCGCAAACATGGCTGCGACGACAAGCAGGATTAGGGCGTAGATGACCGGATTGACCGCTACGTCTTGCAGCATCAAACGCCCAAGCAAGGGCCACGCGGGGCTAAGGGCCAGCCAATCTTCCGGAGCGCTAACTCGATAGAGGGGGCCCGTACTTGGAATCCACAGAACGTGGCGTTCAATAAACTGGCCGAATTCGTGGACCTTCGCCAGCAAGCTGCTAGTCGCCGTGCTGAGCTGAATCAGGTCATTCGTATAGGTCTCGTAATCCTTCTTCAAACCATCCAACAAATCTCGGCGCGACTTGAGTAACTCCTGTAAACGAGGCTCGACGCGCGCAGGATTGTAAGGCACTTCGGATTCGGTTAGGGCATCGAGAACCTCCCGTACGCGGGCATCAATATCCGCCAGATCCACGCGGTCATCCTCGATTTCCGCGTGTCTCAGGCGCGCCTGGGCGAGCTGTCGCCTGATCGACCGCAGGCCAAGCTCATGGCTGCGGAGGCTACCGAGCTCAGTCCTATGCTGGCGCAGCACTGGGCCAATGAAGTCTGACATTCCCTCCGTACCCGCGTTGTCCTGAACGAACTTGAAACCCTTGGCTACCTTTTCGCTGGCTTCCGCCACTGCCTTGGCACTGTGCTTCAGCTCGCTGAGCTTCTGGCTAAGCGCGGCGCGCTCCTCCGCGAGTTGCGCGTTACGCTCGGCTAGCTCTCGGACTGCGGAAGGGGCCCGGGCCAACTCCTCCTCAGCCTGCTGCTTCTGTCTCTCCACGTCGGCCTTGCGGCGTTCGGTCACCAACGCCTGCAAGGCAGTCGTCCTAGCTTGAGCTTCAGAGACCAGCAATCTCACTTCGTCGCGTCGTGCCGCCAAGACGTCACTTCGAGCGTTATAGAATCGAAGCTCTTCGTCGTACGCCGTGATCTCCCGCTCAACCGCGCGTTTCTGCGCCGTAAGCAACACCTTTTTGGCCTGGGCGGTCTGGGGATTTGCGCCAGGGGCCGGGGCGGCGCTGAGCTCTTGGGTGAGTCTCTCGATTCGCCGGTTGGCCTCCGCCAGAAGCTCAGGAATGGCCACCCGTCGGTCCGACCTTTGCTTAGCCTCATCCTCGAGCTTCTTGGCGTCATCTTGCCTAGCCTTGAGGCTGGCCTCCGATTCAGTCAGCAACTGTGAGAGTTGCTCCAGGGATGCCTCAGGCGGGACTTCCGCGGCGGGAGCCGTGGCCGGTTGGCTCGAAGCGGCGGCAAGGCGACTCTTGACCTCCTCGAGAACCGCAGGCGCCTCCTCGCGCCCTTTCCGATAGGAATCGATCTTGGCGGCCCAGTTGGCCGCGATGCTGATCTGTTCCGAGGCTTGGTTGTAGAAGCCCAGAAGCTCAGTCTTTGTCGCCTCAGGCAGTTCGGCCGTGGCTTTAATTTGTTGGATCCGGCTTTGAACTACATCGGCCGACAACTCGGAAACCGGCTCGCTGGGTTGTTCAGGTTGCACGGCTGGTTGAGCTGGTGTCTGGCCGGGAGGTTCCTGGGCACCCAACGATGAACACCATGCGCAGAGGACCACACCGACCCGAATTGCGCTACGATGCGGATAGCGGCTTCTTCTGCGGCACATTCGTGCGTCTCCGTATGAGCCAGATTCTGCAGGGAGTTGACTCGGCCTGGTACGCTCCAGGCCTGGCGGCCCCCACAGGCAGAATCATAGCGTCGGGTCGCGGAGCGGGCGAGACGTTAGGCTCTCACTGGCTGTCGGGAAGCGCACGGTCGGGATGGAGGTGCGACAAAGCAGGCACGAAAGGCTTTTCTCCCGAACCACGCGGCAGTACGCTGCGAGCACGGCGGATGTGCGGGTGGAAACGACATGTACCTGGATCCCATCATACCGACACTTTGTGCGTTGGCGTTCAAACGTTCCACGGGCAAGGCTGAGCGAACACTGAGGAACACCGACCATGGTTAGATCCGTCGCTCTTCTGGTGATGTCAACTTGCCACAACGGGGGCTCGTACCGTGGAGCCAAGTGAACACGGTCAAGGTGTTACGACTCGCGGGCGCCCTTCGGCAGCCGATTTCATTCTTCGCCCCTTTCGTGAATTCGCGCGGATTCAGGCCGCTGGCGGAATCGTGCTGATCGGGGCAACCATGACTGCCCTGGTCTGGTCAAACTCGCCGTGGTCCGAAAGCTACGTCGGGCTCTGGCGAACCGTCATCTCGATAGGCATAGGTAATCATACTCTTGCCTTACCCATGGTGGCGTGGATCAACGATCTTGCCATGGCATTGTTCTTCCTACTTGTGGGAGTGGAGATCAAACGCGAGATCCTGGTCGGCGAGCTGGCATCGATGCGGAAGGCTGCTCTCCCGATCATCGCGGCAGCCGGCGGCATGGCCGTGCCCGGGTTGATCTATGTTCTCGTAAACTCCCGCCATGATACGCTGCATGGGTGGGGCGTACCGGTTGCAACGGACATCGCCTTCGCACTTGGAGTGTTGATGCTTCTGGGGCCGCGTGTCCCCGTCTCTCTGAAAGTGTTTCTGGCCTCGCTGGCGATCGCGGATGACATCGGAGCACTGGTTGTCATCGCATCGTTTTACACTGAGCATTTGAGGTTGGGCTACCTGCTCAGCGCTGCCGGGATCATTGGCTTTCTGGCTATTCTGAATCGGCTGGGCTTTCGCCATCCCGCGGTGTTCATGTTGTTCGGCCTGCCGCTTTGGTTCATGGTACATGAGTCGGGCGTACATGCGACCATCGCGGGCGTAGCCCTGGCGACGACGATACCAGCCCGCGCGACCATAGACGCACACCAGTTTCTGTCCGAAGAACGCCGGTCGTTGGCCGCCGTTGAGCAAAAGGTGAGCGAAAGCGATCTGATTATGACGAACGCAAGGCTACTCGGAGCCGTTCATGCGACGGACTCGGCCTGCAGCCAGGTCGAAACACCACTCCAACGTGTTGAGCACGCCCTACAACCGTGGGTCGCATTTCTGATCATCCCGGTGTTTGCGTTGGCCAACGCCGGGTTGACGCTCAGCGCCTCGGCTGGGTCGTCTCTCGTCAGCTCGGTCAGCCTCGGGATCGTGCTCGGTCTGGTCCTAGGAAAGCCTATCGGGATTACGCTGTCCTCGTGGCTTGCGGTTCGCCTTGGCCTGGCCAGCTTGCCAAGTGGGGTTACGTGGTGGCACTTGCTGGGTGCGGGGTGTCTCGGGGGTATTGGTTTCACCATGTCCCTCTTCATCGCTCATCTGGCATTCGAGAACCCGGTGTACATCCATCAAGCAAAGATGGGAGTCCTCGCCGCGTCTGTGATCGCCGGCCTAACGGGCTGGATCGTGCTTGCACGGCGAACACCGCCCGGCTCAGCGAGTCCAAATGAGAGCCCGTCGTGATGACCTTGATCTTGAGAAAGGAGCGTGCATCACCTTGATCCTCTTAACGGTCAGAGGACAATCTACGCCAGTCCGTCGCGAAACGGACCGCCTCAGGGGCTCAGGAAACAGATTCACTAGGGCCCGATCCGGCGCCTCGTGACGTGACGTTGCCCGGCCGGACGCCCGGCGATGAGGAGGACACGATGAAACTCCACTTTCTCGGAGCCGCCCAACAGGTGACGGGATCAAGTTACATGTTGGAGGCGGAAGGCCTTCGGATGTTGGTCGACTGCGGAATGTACCAGGAGCGCGAGTTCCTCTCCCGCAATTGGGACGACTTCCCGGTGGCGCCGAATTCCATCGACTACGTGCTGCTGACGCACGCCCACCTGGATCATTCGGGGCTCCTCCCCAAGTTGGTTCGAGATGGCTTCGCGGGTCGGATACTCACGACTTCTGCCTCGCGTGATCTGACCGAGATCGTTTTGTACGACGCGGCCCATATTCAGGAAGAGGACGCGGCGTTCAAGCGCAGGCGTCACGAACGTGAACGGCGAAAAAGCCCGCACCCGGTCGTACCGCTGTACACAACGCAAGATGTCCGCTCGGCCATGACTCTGTTCCAACGAACGGAATATGGTCAGCCTACGAGCCTCAACGGCCAAGTCACCGTGACCTACCACGATGCCGGACACATCCTCGGATCTGCAATGGTGGAGGTCGCCGTGACCAAGAACGGTGAGAGGCGTACTGTCGTCTTCTCGGGCGATATCGGGCAGTGGCAGCGACCGATCGTGCGTGATCCTTCCGTGTTTAAACAAGCGGATTACGTGGTCATGGAATCGACGTACGGCGACCGTGAGCACGAGGACTGGGGAGCCGTACAGGATCAACTGGCCGAGGCCATCAACGCGACGGTTGCGGAGGGCGGGAACGTGCTGATTCCAACGTTCGCAATCGAGCGAGCACAGGAGCTGATGTACCACTTCGCAGAACTCGTGCGCGAGGATCGCATCCCCCACTTGCTGGCCTTCCTTGACAGTCCGATGGCACTGAGCGTAACGGAGGTTTTTGAGCGCTATCACGGATACATGGACGAGGAAGCGCTCCGTCTGTCTGAGTCGCACGGCCAGCTGTTCAGGTTCCCAGGTCTGCAGATGGTACGTAGCCCGAATGAGTCCAAGGCAATCAACCGAATTCGCGGCTCCTGTATCATCATGGCCGGCTCGGGGATGTGCACGGCGGGACGAATCAAGCATCACCTGGTGAATAATCTGGCCCGTCGAGAAAGCAGCATTGTTTTTGCGGGCTACCAGGCACCGGGAACGCTTGGGCGCAGAATCGTGAACGGGGAGCGCGTCGTCCGCGTGCTTGGGGCGGAATACCCGGTCCAGGCGAAAGTTCGGCAGATCCACGGCCTTTCCGCTCATGCAGACCAGCGTGGCTTGCTCAGATGGATCAGGCATCTTCGTGCGGCACCGCGTCGAGTGTTTGTCACGCACGGCGAAGAGGAATCGGCGAACGAACTCGCCGCCCGAATACGTTCGAAAAAGGGTTGGAGTGTCGATGTGCCGCGCTATCGTGCGGCCCACGATCTGGACTAGATGTGAGGCAGTTTGCCGGAATAATGTGTTCTCATGTGCCAACATGACATATTGTCTCTCGTCAGCATGGCGACAACGCCTTGCCCAAGTGGGCAGATTGCGATGGGGACCCGGCTCGCTTATCCCGTCAACGCGAGTCTACGCGTGCCGGGCAGTCGGGGCGCGTTCAGGAGTAGGTTCTCTGTAGGGATTCTCGGAAACCCCGGAGTCATCTGGTTTGAAGGCAAAACCTATTATCGGTCGGCGTGAGTATGTTGCGTTTCCCGAGTGGGGCATCAGAGGTGTTGAGGCAAAAATCGACACGGGGGCGCGTACGAGCGCAATCCATGTGGACAATATCAAGCGGCTCGCGGGAGACCGCGTTCGATTTGATGTGGTGCTGAGTCGCCGCAAGCCTGATAAGTGCGTGCGCGTAGAGGCTAACCTGGTCCGTTTCACGCGCGTGCGATCCAGCACGGGGCATCAGCAAGAGCGATTTATCGTAGCGGCAAGAATGCGGATCGGCGACATCCGACGGCGGATTGAGCTGAGCCTCGTGTCCCGAAAACACATGCTTTGTAGAATGCTTCTGGGAAGAACGGCCCTGAGTGATTTTCTGATTGATGTAAACGTGAAACACCTACATGGTGTTCCCAAGCGTCACGGGCCGAAAGGACGTACGAAATGAAGATTGCGATTCTGTCAAAAGCCCGCAACAGCTACAGCACGAAGCGCCTCCGACAGGCCGCAGTGCTTCGCGGCCACAAGGCCGCCGTGCTCAACACGGGACATTTTGCCATATCGCTCGAGGAACGATACCCCGATCTCTATTATGATGGCAAGCCGGTAGCCTCCTTCGATGCCATCATTCCACGCATCAGCGCGCCAATGACTTACTTCGGCACGGCCGTGGTCCGGCAATTCGAGGAGATGGGTGTCTTTTCTGCGAACTCGGCTTTGGGCATCATTCACTCGCGCGACAAGCTCCGTTGCCTGCAAATGCTAAGCAGGCACGACGTCGGCATCCCTCAAACGGCTTTCGTCCACGACCGGAAGGATGTGCTCCCGGCGATCGAGCGTGTAGGCGGCGCGCCCATAATCATCAAGCTTCTGGAAGGTACTCAGGGCGTCGGGGTCATACTTGCTGACACGAAAAAAATGGCGGAGGCAATTGTCGAAACACTGCAAAGTGCCAAACAGAACGTACTGATTCAGAAGTTTGTTGCCGAGAGCAAAGGCAAGGACGTGCGCGCATTCGTCGTCGGGGAGCGCGTGGTCGCCGCAATGCGTCGCATCGCTCAGGGGCAGGAATTTCGTAGCAACGTGCATCGAGGCGGCACCGCTGAAGCGATTACCCTTGATTCCGAATACGAGCGGACGGCGATTCGGGCAGCCCAGCTGGTCGGATTGCGCGTCGCCGGCGTCGACATGCTCGAAGGAAAGGACGGCCCCCAGATCATGGAAGTCAACTCGTCGCCTGGTCTCGAGGGGATCGAGAATGCAACGCGAAGTGATGTCGCCGGGGCGATCATCGAGTATCTCGAGGATCGCGTGACTCTGCCGGACATGGACCTTCGACAGCGCCTTACGGTAACGCGGGGATACGGTGTCGGCGAAATCCCTATCCCTAAGAGTTCGACGCTGGTTGGCAAATCGATCGCCGATACGAATCTACGGATGCTGGACATAGTGATCTTGACGCTTAACCATGGCAAGAACGTAATTGCCAACCCGAAGGGAACGCGAAAGCTCCGCGCGGGCGATCGCCTGCTCTGCTTCGGCAAACTCGACGAAATGAAGGCGCTCATTCCGCGACGCAAGAAACGCCGAATGAAGAAGTTGGCGAAGAAGGTAGTGGAAGAGGCGCTGGCGGCTACGCACGAACAAGGATAAGGCCTAATGCCCCGACAGGATGTTCTCGTATTTGGCGGTGAGAGTATTGCACTTAGCCAACGGCGAAACCTCGCGCTGGCCGTTTCCCAGAGCTATAGTGGGGCACCCGTTGTACTTCCGATCACGGTCTGGCGTGCCGGTAGACCAGGTCCTGCAGTTTTTGTCACGGCGGCGGTTCACGGCGACGAGATCAACGGCACCGGGATTGTCCGGGAGATCATCCTAAACGCGCCGTTCGAGCTCAGCGCTGGGTCTCTGATTCTCGTGCCGGTCGTTAACCTCCTTGGCTTCGAGCGTCACACTAGATATCTGCCGGACCGGCGAGACATGAATCGTTGCTTTCCTGGATCCGCGGAAGGCAGCCTGGCGAGCCGCATGGCGTATGCGATCTTCACAGAAGTCATCAACCAATGCGACTACGGAATCGATCTTCACACGGCTGCGGTACGCCGCACGAACTTTCCAAGCGTGCGAGCCGACCTCAAAAACCCGGAGGCTGCCCGGATCGCCCGAGCATTCGGCTGCGAAGTGATCGTTAACCGTAAAGGCCCCAAGGCCTCCCTGAGACGTGAGGCGTGCGACGCCGGCTGTGCGGCGATCATCCTTGAGGCCGGAGAAGTGTGGAAGATCGAGCCGAATGTGGTTCAATATGGCATCCGAGGTATTCGAAACGTGCTTATCGAACTCGGCATGGTTGAAGGGAGGCGGGAGGAACCGGTATATCAGGTATGGACTCGAAAGACCGTCTGGGTCCGGGCGAGCTTTGGGGGCATGCTAGCGTTCCATGTGGCTCCGGGTGATATCGTTGAGAAAGATCAGTCCTTGGCAACAAACACGGATCTTCTTGGGGAAGAGCAGAATGTCCTCTGTTCACCCAGCGATGGGATCGTAATTGGAATGACCACTCTCCCCACGGTCACTCCGGGCAATCCAGTAATTCACATCGCCGTACCGCGTGGTGGGCTGGGACCGATTCGCCGTGCACTTCGTAAGGACTCCGCCGAGAGCTTGCATGAACGCCTTCGCGATGACCTTGCCACCAGTGTCACTGTGTCGGAACGGGACGCACGATGCCAAAACAGCAGAGGGCAAATCCGTTCCTGACACGCTCAACATGCAATACCGTCGACGGGCTGAATCCGTAGTCAGTTTTGTTGGAGTGACCCGCATTGAAGGCAAAACCAGTCATTGGCCGGCGCGAGTATGTCGCGTTTCCCGAGTGGGGCATCCGAGGGTAGGTTCTACAGCTGAGTCGGAATCGTATCAGGGGCTGTGCCGTGGCTATGAAGAAGGCGGGAATCGAGGCCAACCGGGCGCAATATCACGCCCTGATGGCCAAAGCACATACGGCAGAGCAGGAAGGGCTTTACCGCGAGGTTGTCGTGGCATCCCTTTCCGCATGTGACCACATCGACGGGATGATGCAGTACGAGCGCCGGTACGAAGACAAGGCGTTCGACAGTATCGAGAGCATCGACATGGTTCTGCGTTACGCTCCGCTTCTCCTTGATTTTCATGTTCTTGACAGGCTGGACTCGCTCCTGAAGGCTCAACGGAGAATCGACAAGAACACCTCAGCGAGTTTGATCGACAAGCTAGCTAATGCCAGGGAGTTCATGTGGGATGTCCATCGATTGTGGGAACACTTGGAGCAATATCCGAACACGCGACAGGATGAATCGGCACGGATTCTCGGAGGCGATCAGGACCAATGGCAGTTGGTAGTGGAGGCATGGGAGAAGATGCAGCTTCTTCACCGGACGCCAGAGGGAGGATCGTACCGTCTGACGCTCTCGACACGCATGGGTGCGGTGGTGCCGGGAAAGTGCCCTTCGTGCGGTGTCGTCACCGAGGCGCCCAAGGCCATGCTCCTTGAACAGTCGACCTGTCCAGCTTGTGGAAAGAGCGTCATGTTCGTGATCCGCCCGACCAGGGTAAGGAACGAAACGAAGGAGTGATCCATACTGTATATCTTCGTTACTTTGCTGGGACTGTTTGCCGGTGCATTCTGTGTCTTCGTACTCGTGGAAGCGAAAAGCCGAAACGTGAGAGAAGCCCAGCGCGAGCTGGATGCTCGGGCGAAGCAGGCTGAGGGGAGTCTTGCGGCGCTCATAGCGAGAGAACGGGTGCTCAACGAACAGGCCACACGACTGAGCACGATGGAAACAGAGCTTGAAGGACGCACTATCTCCTATAAGGACTTGCAGGACGAGAATGCGGTTCTCAAACACGACCTTCAGAACATCGATGTCAATCTACGAAAGCTCGAGCTGGATCGTCAGCTGCAGAGAGAGGCTCAGGAAGCGCTCGATCACAGGTGTAGAGACCTTGGAGGCCGCTACCTGCAGGACAACATTAAGTGGATCGGCTCGTCGCTTACTCCTAACAACTTCGCCAGCTGCAAGCAACGCCTGCAGAAGGTTATAGAGCGGTGTCGAGGAATAGCCCATGATGTCTCGAGCGAAGACGAGGCCGCGCTACTGACAGATCTGAAAAAGGAGTACGAGAAGGTTGTACGTGCTGCCTTCGAACGTGAAGAGCAGGCTCGCATCAAGGCGCAGATTCGTGAAGAACAGAGGCTCGAAAGGGAAGTCGAACGTGAGCTCAAGCAGCTGCAGCGGGAACGCGCGGCCATTCAAGAAGCCCTGACCAGAGCGTTGGCGGAAGCCAAAGACGAGCACAGTGCGGAGGTCGAGCGGTTGAAGGCCAGGTTGGCCGAAGCAGAGGACAAGTCCGAGCGAGCAATTTCGCGAGCTCAGATGACGAAGTCCGGGCACGTGTACGTAATATCCAACATCGGGTCCTTCGGTGAAGGCGTTTTCAAGATCGGCGTGACGCGAAGGCTTGACCCTCTCGACAGAATCAAGGAACTCGGTGATGCCTCAGTTCCGTTCCCTTTCGATGTGCACATGATGATTTCCTCAGACAACGCCCCGACACTGGAAAATGCTCTGCATCGAACTCTGCACAGGCTTCGAATCAACAAGGTCAATCCACGAAAAGAGTTCTTCAAAACGTAACAGATCAGCCGTCTGCAATGCAAGACAGGGCCGGGAGATGTTAAAATAGGCAGTTTGCGCGGTCGTCCTTGCGCTGGTATGTAGACCGACATGCAGCCACGGAAGGCAAGGACCGCTACGG
>Ga0307432_1001885_pt1 | contig 11996 bp, 7 predicted proteins | sample SalMarWE160150MG_FD_202158 | JGI IMG/M metagenome (GOLD analysis project Ga0307432, IMG submission 202158) | Salt marsh sediment microbial communities from the Plum Island Ecosystem LTER, Massachusetts, United States - WE1603-150 | ecosystem: Environmental > Aquatic > Marine > Intertidal zone >...
GAGATGTTACAGGAAACTATTGATCTCATCAGAAGAGCGGAGCCCGACGACGTATACATTTGTGTCGCAACGCCGTATCCGGGAACTGAGCTTCGCAGAGTTGTGGAGGAGATGGGATGGGAGATGTCAAATGATTGGGGGCAATATGACACTATAACGCCTGTTTTTGCGAATCCTAATTTGTCGGCTGAGGAGGTCAGAAGATTGAGAACCTCTTTCTATAACAGTTTTTATTCTCCGAAATATGTGCTTCGTCACCTGTTTAAAATGAACTTCTATAGCCGAGTGATGGCTCGAACCGCTGTGAACCACATCTTATGGCGAATCAGAAAGCATTTATAGATTCGATTTAAGTTGCCAATGTCCCAATTTTTTATTGGTTAATTTATGGAATAGAATAATAATTATACGCATCGAAGTATCTCCATCTTTAGCATTGGATTTGCAAAATCTCAGGTTCGATAGTTAGTGCCGTTCTCTTTGAATCGCATAAATAGGATAAATATGCTGAAAGGAACAACATTCAGAACGACGAAGCCCCAATCGATGGCTCCATGTGGTAGAGAGGACGGCGGATAAGCAGGGCTGAATGTGTAACTTACCGAAAGCCAAAATAACCTAAGTGACAGCAATAATGGACGAGAGAAATAGATCAGAAAATATATTACTTGGATCGGATCTAAGTGGTTAATTCAAAAGAAAGTGGAAAGAGATTGAAGAAGAAAATATTTTCTAGAATAATACTGACATTGCTGTTAACTAGCTTATCGACATCAGCATTTAACATTCAACCAGTCAAAAGCACGGGCGAGATAATTATTAGGGCTGATGGAGCAGTTGATCCTCCGACAGCACCTATTCTCCGAAACGGAGAGGTTTACACGTTTACTGATAATATTTTTAATGAAATTGTGGTGGAGAGAAGCAACATAATAGTGGATGGAAACGGATACATGCTTCAGGGTTCAGGAAGCAAAAGTGGATTCGTTTTAGTCGGCATAAACAATGTTACGATCCAAAACATGAATATCCAAAAGTTCGCTACTGGTGTAACACTCGATAAGTCTTCTTACAATAATGTTTCTGGAAACAGCATCGCAGACAATAACGATGGCGTTTACCTTGATGGCGCTTCGAATAACGTAATCTCCGGAAATAATATAAAAAATAACAGGCTTAAGGGCATCGGAGTATATAGTTCCTCAGAAGGTAACAGTATCTTCGGAAACAACTTCACAGACAATTTTAGGAACATGTACATCTCTTGCTCTTCTGGTAACACAATCTCCGAAAACACGATAACAGACAGCGACTACGACGGCATCTGCCTATATTGGGCTTCCGATAACATAATCTCCGAAAACACGATAACAGACTGTAACTACGACGGCATCTGCCTATATTGGGCTTCCGATAACATAATCTCCGAAAACATTATGACAGAAAACTATCACAGTGTCAGTCTATACAGTTCCTCGGATAACACGATCTCCAGAAACAACATAAGAAACAGCGTCTATGGCGTCAACATCTACAGTTTTTCACAATTTAACACCATCTCTGAAAACACGGTAACAGACAATGATGATGGCATCCACTTCTATAGTGCTTCGAATAACACCGTCTCTAGAAACAACATAACAAACAACAATCGTGGTATCGACTTCGATAGTTCTTCGGAGAACACTGTCTCTGGGAACATCATAACAAGTAACGACCACGGCATTTACCTTTCTGGTTCTTACGGTAACACTATCTCAGAAAACGAGATAACAGACAGCAATTATGATGGGGTTTATCTCTATGATTCTTCAGAATTTAACACAATCTCCGAAAACACAATAACAAACAACGACTACGACGGCGTCTACCTCTACTGGTCCAACAACAACACAATCTCCGAAAACACAATAACAAACAACTTCAGGGGCATCTTCTTCTGGTCTTCTTCTGGAAACATTATCTCTGGAAACACTAATACCAATAACTATGATGGCATGTGCATCCATGGCGCCGATGTCGTTATCTTCAATAACACATTAACAAACAACGTCATTGGTATCGCTCTCCATAGTTTTGGCTCAATTATCACTGGAAACAACATAAAAACCAACAGCGACTGCGGCATCAGCGTTTATGATTCTTTAAATAACACGATTTTTCATAACAACCTCATTAACAACACAAATCAGATTCGGTTATCACAGTCTAATAACACATGGGATGACGGTTATCCTTCGGGCGGTAACTACTGGAGCAACTACAACGGCACAGACAGCAACAATGATGGAATAGGAGATATCTCATATATTTTTGACGAAAACAACCAAGATAACTATCCACTTATGGAACCTATTTACGCATTCGATGCGGGCACATGGGAGGGAACTCGTTACTTTGTTGATGTGGTTAGCAATTCCACGGTTTCAGACTTCTACTTTAATCCCCTTGAGGGACCTTTTCTGGGTTTTAGTGTGACTGCTTTAGATGACAAAACAGGTTTCTGTAGGGTCACCGTTCCCACCGGGCTTTTATGGACCGACGACGCTTGGACAGTTAAAGTGAATAATCAAACAATTACACCAGACATAATGGAAGCTGGTGGAAACACGTACTTCTACTTCACCTACAGCCACTCGGCAAAGATTATTGAAATAAGAGGGACAGAGGCGATCCCAGAATTTCCAATATGGATCCCAACGTTATTCGCACTGATCGTGCTTGGAGTTGCCTTAGTCCTCTATAAACAGGGATTATTCAAAAGACCAATCTAGCAGCACTTTCTCTTAGGTGCGATTTTTTGTTGGGCTTTTAGTTTTTATTGCTATTTTTAGATATCTGTTGTTCTTACTATTCGAAAATTTACTGGTTCGAATGCTCTATCTGTTATAGATTGCAGCGTTTGAGGCGGTTCCTGAACTCCTGCGCATATACGGAACTAACCCTTAACGCTCCTGCTCATTAGATTTCCATATTAAGTTATTAACGTGTCCTCTTAAGTTTGAGCCATAATCTTTTGGGAGAACAGAGGCTACTTCTGCGCACAAGCGATTTGCGCCTATTCTCACATGAGATATACAGTTGTTTTTAGTTATTGTTGACAGAAAATCTTTAAAGAATATGTAAGGAAGATATTAATATCGTCTGAAGGTGGTAGGACCGTAAATATGAAGCCAAAAAACATTCTCTTTCTCATATTGGCAATAGTAGCAGTATCAATTGCGCTGCGTTATCTCACTTTTACTTCGTTTGGTTGGAACCAGTGGCTGCTCGTGACTGCGAACATTATTTTCTTCAGTCTCTTCTTGATACTATTACAATACAGAAAAAAGTTACCACGTCTTCCCAGCAGTATTTACGTGGCTTTCATAGTCGCACTTTACGCTGAAATGTTCGGTTTTCCCTTAACCATGTACATTTTAATGAGCGTTTTCGGACTCCCCGACATTTACAATCTGGAATTCCTTTTAACCCAAGTAATGGGAGAACACCAGTTTCACATTATTTTCCATTATTACGTGTTTCCCGCCTCCCAAGTCATCATTGGCATAGGCATACTGTTGGTAATCTTTGGCTGGAAAGAAATCTACGAGGGAAAAGGAAAGCTCGTTACCACTGGCATTTACCGCTACATTCGCCATCCACAATATGTAGGCTTCATTATAATCACTTTTGGCCTGAATGTTTGGTGGCTCACAATCATCACGCTTGCCCTGTGGCCCGTTGTTGTAATCGTCTATTATAAGCTTGCAAAAACAGAGGAAAAAGATGCGGAAGAAGAATCTGGAGAAGAGTTTTTGGAATACAAACGCGCGGTTCCAGGGTGGATACCACGTATACGAAGAAAAAACTGATTCTTAACAATCAATTTATTTGATTAAAAACTAAAATGCAAACCTGAAATAATTGATGTAGGAAAAGATGATGAACGTACCCCGAGTCGTTATTGCAGGTCTATACGGCGAAGGAGGAAAAACAACGGTTGCCACAGGAATAATGGGAGCCTTTACAAAAAAGGGGCTAAACGTTCAAGCCTTCAAATCAGGTCCAGACCACATAGACGCCACATACCACACCGAAGTGACTAAAAAACCGTCAAGACACCTAGACGCGTGGCTCACGTCCCCAAGGACAGTGTTAGAGAGTTTTGAGAGATCAGCTAGAAACGTTGATGTGGCAGTCATCGAGGGGGCAGGCGGCATCTTCCAGGGAATCCCACGGCTAATAGACGGCATCACCGATTACGAAGGCACAGCCCAGATAACCAGAATCCTGAGGGCGCCGATCATCCTAGTTATTGATGTGGGCAGCATATGGATGCACAGAGCCGAGGTTGCCCACGCCATTCTGCACGTTTTCAAACTGTTAGACAAGCAAGTGAATGTCAAAGGCATGGTTTTGAACAATCTTAAAGGTTGGCAACAGGCGGAATGGGTAAAAAGAGCTGTTGAATCAGCTACAAAAGTGCCAGTGGTTGGTGTGGTTCCCTATAATGCGGATATCGTGTTGCCTTTCAGACGTGGAGGTCTCGTGCCGGTTCCTGAAAGAGAAACGTTAAAGACAACTCTCTCAGAACTTGTCGAATACGTTGGAGAACATGTTGACATCGACAGAGTGTTTGGTATAGCTGAACAAGCAGAGGAATTGCCCGACATAGAAAGCCAAGTTTATCCTCCTCAGAAAAGGCAGAAAAAAGTTAGAATTGGCGTAGCATTCGATGAAGCATTCAGCTGTTACAACCAAGACAACATCGACCTTTTAGAAGCATATGGAGCAGAAACCATTTTCTTTAGTCCAATTCACGACAAAGAGCTTCCACCAGACCTCGACGGATTATATTTTACAGGCGGCTTCCCTGACATGCTTGCGGAACAGTTGACACAAAACCAAACAATAATGAAGAAGGTTAGGGATTCAGCTTACGACGGAATGCCCATATACAGTGAACATGGAGGTTCAATGTATCTGACCAAATCCATAACAGATTTTAATGGTTCCAAATTCTCCATGGTCGGCGTTCTTTCAGGAAAAGCCGAAATGGATTGGAAGCTTCAGGCATTGGATTCCACAGTAATGGAAGCAGTAAACGATAACTTGCTGACTCAAAAGGGAACAGTTATTCACGGTAACGATTTCCGCTTTTCAAGAATTATAGACATTCCTAAAGACGCGAGATTTGCCTATAAGATGCGAATCGGAAAGGGAATCGATGGGGAGCATGAAGGATTAATGGAGCATAACATACTAGCCGTAGTTGGGATTGTTTACTTTGCTTTTGACGCAAGACTTGCCGAAAATTTCGTTAAACATTCTGAACAGTATCGTCACAGATAAAATGAAGGGAAATCCGTCAGAAATTTTATTTTTGAAACCTTGAAAAAGGCTCTTTAGAAGCGGTATATGGTTTTTATAATGAGTTAATGATTACCGTATGGTTTATTAAAATGGGTTAGTTAATAATTGCCGATTCTAGAAGTCAATGTTTAGGAATAGTTCCATTATGAAAGCGGAATACGGATGGCTTGCCGAATATGACAAACCAGACTGTTGGAACAATTTTTCTCCCATCTATTTTCAGTCTTTTCCGTTCCTTTTTGGATTGTACTTCAATTTGAATGACAATAAGCTACGAAAATTTCTAAAGAATCAGAAGGGAAAAACCGTGGATTTAGGATGCGGCAATGGCAGATTTTTGGCTTACGCAGATTTGGGTGTCGATTTCAGTAAAGGGATGATTAAACGCGCCAAAAGAACGGAAAAACAGGTTATTCTCGCATCGATTTTGCACTTGCCTTTTAAAGATAAAAGTTTTGACACGGCTTTCATGGTGGATACATCGGGGATTATTAACCCAACTAAACGAAAGGAAGCTTACAACGAGGCGAAAAGAGTGTCTGAAATTTTCTATGATTTTCTAGCCCATGACCGCACATTTATTCCGTTTTTGTTGTCAATTTTCCAGCGTATAGCTTTGCCAATCAGGTTGACCGCGTATTTGGTATTGCTTTTGTCTTTCCCGATAGATAGGGTCAGAAAATTGGCGATTTCACATGGACATTTTGCGTCTTCCTAGTGCCCCCAAAAATCAAACCCTAATCGCTGATTTATGAAACTAGCGCTGTAGACACGTCTGCGCATCTTTCAGCATGGACACGATCGGTAGGTTGTATGGACATTTTGGTTCGCATTCGCCGCATTCTGTGCATTTGTTGACGTTGACTTCAAGTCCGTTGTACAGTTTTTTTGCCCAATTCTTCAATCCGTAAGTTGCGGATAGTGTGTGAAACCTGAGTACAGCTGCTATGTCAATGTTTTGAGGGCAAGGTAAACAGAGTCCACAGTCTCGGCAATGTTCTCCATCAAACTGGATGCTAAAGTGGTTCTTTTCAGCTCTTGTCAACTTTTTGTATTCATTTCCTACTTGAACTGCTGTCTCAACTTCTTCAATTGACTTCAATCCGGTGACAACCACAGATACATCTTGTGACAGAACAAACTTGAGGGCGTTGCGGACCATTGAACTCGTATTCTCTCCTAAAAGAGCCTTCAGTTCGGGTTCGTCAGAGAGCAGAGATAAAGATGGCTTATATAGGCAGGTTACGAGTTTGGAGGTCTTAGCAGACAATGGTTTCATTATGGCAACGCCGATGCCCAACTCTTTTGCGAGCGGTATTAATTCCTCTAAAGCTTGCCGCGTTACCACGTTAAGGGGCACAAGTATGGTGCCAAATTCGTTTGTTTCAATGGCTTTAATCAATAGGAGAGGCTTGTGGCTTGTTATGCCAATATAATCTACTAAGCCTTCAGAACGAGCCTTTTTGCACATCTCCAGTGAACCGCCTGAACCTATTGCCTTCCTCAGCGTTTTTTCGTCATCTATTCCATGAAGTTGAATCAAAGCCAATCGGTCTGTCTTCAGTCGATGTAGACTAGTTTTGAAGTCTGTCAACGATTCACTTTTAGTTCTTGAGGCGGTTTTCGTAGCTAAAATGCAGTCGTCTCTTACATCCTTTAATGCTACTCCAATTTTTTGTTCACTGTCCCCATCCAGTTTCGCAGTGTCGAAGTAGTTAATGCCCAGTTCAAAAGCCCGTCGGACAACCTTCACTGCTTCATCCATGCTTATCTGTGAAATCCATGTTCCACCAAAACCAACAATGGAAACTTGAAGACCTGTTCTTCCAAGCTTTCTTTTTTGCAATACAGATCATCTCCCAGTTGAGGCTGGGTAGTTAATGGTGCGGAATTATCTGAATCCTAGCTTGGATGCTACAAGCCTTCTAAACCACGCTAGGGCAGTGCGGGTTGTCGAGTAGCCATACACGCCTCCTTTGCTGAAAGCTCGCAAGACATAAATTGGGCGGATATAAAAACTTTGGTGCGCTTTGTCATGGATTTCTCTAAGTTCTTCCATGCTCATGGTTGGAGTCTCGAATATGGGTGTAGCCGTGTCGTACTTGTTGAAGTCACGGATTTTTAGCCACCCCATCTTTTTCACATGATCGTACATTGGAGTTCCAGGGTAGGGTGTTGCTATGTAGATTCCGATCTCGTCGGGGTTTAATTTTTTCAAAAGTTTCACGCTTTCCCACGCGGTTTCCCTAGTTTCACCTGGAAAGCCGAGAATAATGCTGGCAACGGCTATCAGTCCAGCTTCTTGTGTCCACTTGAAGGCATTAAAGGTCTGGTTGGTGGAAATCCCTTTTTTCATGGCGTCTCTAACCTTCTGTGAACCCGCCTCGACACCGTACCAAACGGCGATGCATCCAGCATCTTTCATCTTCTGAAGCAAATCCTTCGAAACCATGTCAATACGGGTTTCGCAATCCCACCTTATTTTTAAGCCTCGCCTCAGTATTTCGTTGCATATCTCTTTGGTTCTGGATTGATCTACAGTGAATGCGTCATCATAGAAGGTGTACTGTTTCTCACCGTATTTTTTGTAGAGGTACTCGATTTCGTCTACGACATTTTTGGGGCTACGCATTCGGTATCTTCGCCCAAACATTCTGACGGCTGTGCAGAACTCGCAAAAAAATGTACAGCCTCTGCTCGTCATCACCGGAAATATAATGTTTCCGTATTTGTTGAATTGCTCAAGAGGGAAAAGATGAAATGCTGGATAAGGCAGGCTGTCAAGGTCTTCTATGTAGGGTCTATCCTCGGTCTTCACGATCTTTCCGTCTTTCCTGTAGGTTATACCCAAAACGTCACCGAAACCCTTGCCTGCCTCCAGCCTCTGCACCAACTCCAGAAGCGTGATTTCACCCTCCTTCCGTACAACAACATCCAACTGCGGACACTCCTGCAACGCCTCCTCATCCCAGAACGTAACGTGGGAGCCTCCGATGATGGTTAGGCAGTTGGGTAAGGCTTTCTTTGCTATTTTGATTATTTCGAGGGCGGGTTTGTATGTGAGTGTGGTGGAGGTTAATCCAACTATGTCGGGTTGTCGTTTGCGAAGTTCGTTTTCAACCTCGTTTAATGTAAGTTTTAGAGCTTGGCAGTCTATGACGTTGACGTCGTATCCGTTTTTCTCTAGTATAGCTGCAAGGTATCCGATGCCCAGAGGGATAAACGGTGGATGCCGATGTGACCCTGTTGGGTAAGGTGGATTTACAAAAGTAACTTGCATAATTACATCCTCGAATATTCGATAAAATAGACAAAGAGGGCTATTAATAAGGTTAGTGTGGACAGGTTCTGTTGACTCTTAAGCACCGTGGTCGATTGGTTGGGTGCTTTCTGCTGAGACCTCGGGATTTGGAAAGAGTGAAAAGAAAAATTCTCGCGTGTATGCCCATGTGGAGATTCAGCAGGCGCCCTCAGCTCTTCTCCTAGCTATCGCTAGCTTTACCAGATTCTATTTGAAAAAAAGAAAAAGGGGAAATTTGGGTTTATTTTTGTTTTTTGAGTGCCATGTAGGCTATTAAGCCGATGACCACACCGATGGCTGCGATTACCAGGATAACTAGGTCTATTGTCAGGTATGCTGGTATTTCTGGCATTTCTGGGTATGCTGGCATCTGGTTTACAGTCTCTTGCGCCACTTCTGAAGCTGATGGAACATCTGGGTATGCCGGAAGTTTGCTTACAGTCGTATCAGCAATCTCATCCGCAGTTGGAACATCCGGGAACCCTTCTGGTGCTGCATCGACTGTTAGGTAGGTTGTTGACATTGAGCGGTAGTAGCTGTCGGAGCCGAAGAAGGTAACCAAAATCATATAGTCGCCTTCAAGGGTAGGCTTAAACGAAAAGCCGTAGTTGCCGGACGTGTCTGTTGTGGTTGTGCCTAGGTTTTCGTATTCGCCTTTAGGATTAATAACTTCTATTGCCACTTCGACACCAGTTGCGTCTTCGGGATTTTCGAATTGCTTGTATACGTACTTCATCCAATCGGCCATGCTATCATCAGACACTGCTGGAACTCCATTCGGGAATCGCAATTTCAGGTCTGATGACTCCGTGCCAGGAGAAATATCCATAACTGAACCTTTAATCATAACGCTAGATCCAACGGATACACCTGCATCTGCCACTGTTACTGTTGTTTTGCTTGGTCCCTTACCTATGGCGACTACCATCTGGGAGTATGTGTCCATCATCGCTATTATGCTGTCGCCGATAATTGCACGTCCTCCCCAGTGGGTGGTACGCAACAAGCCATCTGCTCTCCATATCTCCTCACCCGTCTCTAGGTCGAGGCAGAACATGGGAGCACCGCGAGGCAGAGGATTAAGAGAAGAGTGTTCTGCATGGGCCGCGTAAAGTTTTCCGTCGCTGATGAACAGTATACGTTGCCACCAAGTATTAGCGAACAAGTATTCTTGGTAGGGGTCGTTTGCTTCGTAGGTCCAAACGGTTTTTCCTGTCTCTAGGCTACGGCAGTATATTATTCCGCCAACACCGGTTGAGTAGAGGTATTTATCAGTGAAGAGCCATTCGTGCTCCATGTTGCCCCAGCCGTAAGCGTCTAAGTAAATTTCTGAGTCAGTGGCCCATAGATGTTCGCCGTTGTCGAGGCTGAAACCATAGAATTTTCTTTGTTCTTTTGCCCACAATGCGACAACGCCGCCTTCACCATAATCAGTGCCACCGGCCCATTGTATGGCGAGCTTGCCATCTGACCAACTAGAGGGTGTGTTCCAAGTTCTATTAAACAGCAGCGTTCCTTCTTCTCCTTTCTTTATACTTAAAGCCCACACTGTCAATTCGGTTTTGTCGGAGGATATGCTATAGCCCATTAGCCTATCATCAGCCATATGTGATATAGTCGGTACAGGCGGTCCTCCAAACATACCAACCGCGCCAGGTAAACTTGGAATTGATACATTCCAGTCGTATCCTTGGTTTCCGTCAAGCACATTACTGACTATTTCCTCCTCCCAACTGCCGATATCTAGCGATCTTTGTTGTCCACATGCAGTTGAGTTCCACATAGCCAACCAACCGGTACCTATTACAGGCATGAGTATTTCACCGCTTGGTCCGAAACCAGCTACTCCTCCAAACATTCCGAAGCTGCCCGAAATGTTCTCGATGCCGTACGCCCACTCTCCATTGAATGGATCATATGCATCCCACCTGCCACTAGTTGATGATGTGTCCCATAGATAGCTGTAACCGCCGTGATAGTTGAATGATTGGAAAGCGAATGTTTGGCCGAAAGATAGTATAGTGTTGTTTCTGAACCACAGCTCTTCCCCGGTATGCAGATCAACTGCAACAATTCCACGCTGTTCAAATAGGGGAGGAATGCTCTCGTATCTATTGTAATAGAGTATTCCGTTGAGGATTACTGGTTCCGGCCATTTGCCTTCGTACGCGTCTCCTGTTTCTGCGCCTACAACACCCGTATCTCCTCCCATCAGACCTCCTGTTGTTAATTGTTTAGCCCATAGTATATGGGGAGCTTCTGGTGCGTCATTGTAAGGAGCTAAAAGATTGGGGTTACCCATGGCGTGCCATTGCCCTGCAATCGTGTACCATTCTCTAAGCTGAGCGTCTATTGGACGAGTCCAGTATTCGCTGGGAAGCGAGTGACCAGGATAGTAGGGTATTGCTTCCTCTTGGACGACAAGTTTGAGTACTTCGCTGTCGCTGGCGTCCATTATAGTACCTACCATGTACATCTCGCCAGTATCAAAACTGTAGTAAGTCCATTTGAGCTCCTGTTCGGGGAAGTGTGACTGCAGAAGATAGCTTCCCGTTTGGTCAGGCGTATATATGAGGCCTGTTCCTCCTGTTGAGTCGGTGTTAACTGGTCCCAAAGTGTCAGTGGTTCCATCAGGCTTTTCAATGGTTACAGTCAGACCCTCCCAATACATAGAAACATGTCCTAATGCTTGGAATATTCCAAGGTGAAGCAGCACTGTTTGGCCTTTACCTGCTGGGTTAGGGATAGCACCGAGGAATACAGCGGTTTCATCGTGAATAGGCTCCTGCGCAGTGGCAGCTGGCAAAACAACAAGAATTGCAGATATAGTCAAAATCATAGTCAAAGTAATAGCAAATAGTTTAGATTTACCGTTATCAATTTTCATATATGTTCTTTCCCATTTTTTTAACACTTACATTGTTGTTAGTTTGAACAATTTAAGCATTGCGATACTATCTCGGTAAGGCATGGAAAAGTAGACTTGAAAAGCATATGGTATCTTATAATTTAGCTACCCAAACTTGAAATCAACAAAGATACATGAAATGCATCAAATTCAAACCAAAACAAGTTCCGTAAAAACAAGACACAACTATGCACTAATTATGCAAGGTTCTCTTTCACATGTTAACCGTAACCATTTGGATTAAGAAGCCCATCTTCCCAAATTATGGACGATGAAGTTTAGATTTGGTGGCTCTAAGCAGATGCGCAAAAGCCGTTCGTGTTGCTGAAAAACCATACGTTCCACCTTTAGCGAACATGCGGAGAACATAACGGGGACGAAGATAAAACCGGTGAAAAGCCTGCTCGCGGATTTCCCTCAACTCTTGCATAC
>Ga0307432_1001888_pt1 | contig 11978 bp, 10 predicted proteins | sample SalMarWE160150MG_FD_202158 | JGI IMG/M metagenome (GOLD analysis project Ga0307432, IMG submission 202158) | Salt marsh sediment microbial communities from the Plum Island Ecosystem LTER, Massachusetts, United States - WE1603-150 | ecosystem: Environmental > Aquatic > Marine > Intertidal zone >...
GATTCATGGATGTTAGATGAGCTGGAAATGGGTTTATATCATCAGCATACAATTGAGAAAGAATCTCTTTATGGATATCCTTTCTACGTATTCTTTTCTTCACTCTCTTTGAATGTTCAGATTTAAGTTCAATCAATCTTTGGTATGCTTTGACTAAAAATGTTCCACTCCCTACAGCAGGATCTAACACCACATCTTTATGACTTTTTACAGCCCACTTAACAATAAGCTCAGCTATCGGGGGAGGCGTATAGAACTGTCCGAGTCTATGTCTCTCTTCATCTGGGATGAGTTCCTCGTAAATGTAACCAACAACATCTGAACCTATTTCTTCAAGCTTGTGGATATCCATGTCTTCAATGAATGAGTTCACCTCTTCAAAGACATAGTCCAAATCGGGCAGTGGAATATCATCATATAATTCAGTGATAAAAATGGGCTCAAAATCTCCAGTAACCTCAATCGCTTTCTCAAAATATCCTTTCAAGAATTCAATGAAGTATTTCCCATCTGGAGCTGAGATGGGTCTAAGTTTAGGGAGAGCTTCATAATGCCTTTCAAGTATCTTGTAAAAAACAATTTTATTCATTAATAGATAAGCTGTTTCTCTAGCTAACTGCTCATTAGTTATGGTTGTTCCAATCTTCGTTGAAAACTCTTCTAACTTCTTAGAAAATACCTTATCAGCCTTGAGCTTTTTCATAACGGGTCTCAAAGACTTTGAGAGGAAATCCACAAAACTTCTAAGCCGTGATATAAAAAACCAGTCAATCTCTACTAAACGAACTGGAATTCCAGTATGCCATTTAGCCAAGAAATCGAGTAATTCCTCAACATTTTTCTCTTCAAGTTTAAATGGATCTTGAACTAAAAGCCTGTGAGTATCAATCCTGAAAGGTTCTCCTGTTTTTGGTGTTCTAAATAGAGCTAGCCTTGCACCATTTGTCGTAGCAAAGGTCCGTGAACCTAGCCTGACCGCATAATTTAAGGCTTGATTTATAACTCTTGAACCAAAAACATCAAAATCTCGTATAGTTCTAAACCCTGAAGGTTTTATGATTTTTCTCTTACACTCAATCACAAGACAATGTTTGCCATCGGAAAAAGGTACGGTTAAATCAGCTATTCCGCCATCAACTTTTTGCTGGCGTTCAACATCTCCAAATTCTACATCATGAATCTTGTAATCATTCTTTTTAAGAATGGTCTTAATTAAATAATAGAGTTCTCCTTCAACCTTAGCTTCTTTGAGAGCCATCTTACTCACTAACGAAATTCTCTATCCTTCTATATATTATATGGCATAGTGTCTTTATCTCTTGTGAAGAGTTTGAATGGATTGTCAACAAACAAAAGGCATCGAGCCTAGAAGAGGGAAGCAAAGAAAAAGTAGTGTAATACTCTTTTAATATGGAAAGAATATTTTCGTACACTTTTGATCTATCTTATAGAATTGTCATTGGAGGGGCGGACTATACATTTGCTGCTGTCTATGGTTGGGTCAGAGAGTGCACATAGTTTACACATAAGCCCTCTCTTTCTGATTATCTCGCAGACCAGACAAAGCTTTTCCGCAAGTTCATACTTATTCATTTGACCATTAGCCAACGAGAAAACCGTTTCCTTGAGAACAGGCTGAGCATCATCCACTTCTTTAACCTCAAGAACTGCGCCTCTGCGGTGTCTCGTGTATTTGCTCACAGCGGTTTGGGTGACACCTAAAAGTTGAGCCACCTCCTTTTGTTTAAGCCCATAAGACTGCGTCAGTTCTCTTGCTATGGCTGATCGAATGGCTGGAATCACCGATTTAACTGCAACTTCGCAGGGGAGAATCATGCTTCTTTTCACCCACCATATTGTTGCTGTGCCAATGTATATAAGAATGACGTATGTCATATTAACGTGGCACTAACACATCACCAGTTCCATAATTCGCTGGAACCAATCACTGCATCACATACTGCCAAAAATGAAATGCAGAATCCTCTCTTTTTCGGTTAAAGCATCAACAATTATGTCCGGTTTTTCTTTTCGAAGTTCAACTCTAGAGTAAGCTCCGGAAGACACCGCTATACACTTCATCTCTGCTGCTTTAGCGGCTCTTACCCCAAAAACGGAATCCTCCACAACTACACAATCTTCCGGGTCCACCCCCAACCTTGCTGCAGAAACAAAAAAAACTTCAGGGTCAGGTTTCGGCTTAACAATCTCATCTGCCGTGACCACAACATCAAAATACCCTCCGATTCTCTTCTCCGAAAGTAACTTGCCAACAACCTTTCGGCTGCTCATTGTTGCTAAAGCAATCTTGATTCTCCCCTGCAGATTCTGTAAAAGTTCGATGGCTCCCTCAAAGAGGCTTACAATATTGGTGAGGTTTGCCTGAATTCTAATTTTTTCTCTAGTAAGCTTTTCCAGCATCTCATCATCAAATCTTACGTTACACTCTTCCAGTACTTCCTCTAAGGTCCTCTTTGTTCCAATACCCACCCGCCTCTCTATAAACTCGTCACTAACCACACAACCAGCCTCCACCAAGACCTTCTGGAAGGACCGCACTACCGCCTTCTTCGTGTCCGCGAGGGTTCCGTCCCAGTCAAAGATAACTGCTTTAACCATCAACATCCCAATTCATGAAATCGAGTTGCTTACCGTTCCAGAATGAAAGGCTTCTCATGGGAAATCTTCTTTGTTGGGATGCGGTCAATCAGCATTTTTTCGCCAAACTTCCCAGTTATTCCTATGGGGTTAAGGTTCTCAGCTAACAGAACTGATGACTCAAGTTTTTGTGCACTTCTAGAAAAAATCTTGTATAATATGTCTCCTTTTGTAACCTTGTCTCCAAGTTTCTTACTCAACAGAACTCCTGCGCCCCGATTTTTGGGAGCCCCAGCCTCTCTTGCTATCTGCGCCATAGCCCTGTTGTTGATCCATTGAACCCTCCCCTTCTCCTCTGAACGAATCTCCACTGTTTCGTTTCCAACATCTATGTCCTCAGGTTGTACATCAGGGTCACCGCCTTGAGCAGCAATTATCTCTCTGAGCTTTTTCTCGGCTTCACCCGATTTGAGGATATCTTTTGCTTTTTGCGTGCCATCGTTGACTCCCATCATTTCAAACAGTAACCCCGCCAAACTAACAGCCTTATTCACCAAGTCTATGGGACCTTCACCCATCAGCGCCAAAAGCGCCTCCTTCGCCTCAAGAGCCGGTCCTATAGCGTATCCGATGGGCTGTTCACCAAAAGTCACTGCACACTGAATATGCATATCCAATCTTTTACCTAATTCTATGAACTCTTGTGCTAGGGCATGGGCTTCTCCGATAGTCTTGATCTTTGCGCCTCTACCAGCAGGTATGTCCACCACAACATAGTCCGCACCTATCGCCTTCTTCTTACTCATAATCGAAGGCAAAAGAAGCGGATCAATAGAAAGAGGATACTCAACTTGGATAAAAAGGTCGTCCGCCGGAGCAAGATCAAGCGCCCCACCCCAAGTTAAGCAAGCATTAGTTTTTTCAACCACACTGCTCATCTCTTCACATGTCAAGTCAACAGGACACAAAACCTCAACTCGATCCGCTGTTCCCGCTGGAGAAGTTATCGCCCGAGAAGATGTTTTGGGAATCGTGAAACCAGCAGCTGAAACTATGGGAACCACAAGCAGGGTAGTTTTGTCTCCTGGCACTCCGCCTATGCTATGTTTGTCCAAGATGGGGCTTTTACCGAAATCTATGGTTCGTCCTGTTTCCACCATAGCTTTTATCAATGCCTCGGCTTCGTCCATGCTGGTTCCGTGAATGTAGAGGCTTGTGACGAATGATGCTAGTTCAATGTCGCTCAGGTGCCTTTCAACTACATCCATGATTATCATCTTGATTTCTGGAGCTCTAAGTCTTCGTCCACTAAGCTTGTCGCGGATGTATCCGAGGGATTCAGGTCTTTCAGCTGGCCGAACTTGCACCATTTCTCCCTCTTGGGCTTTCAGTTTGTGCTGAACCTCTTCGTAGATGCCCAGTGTTTTTTTAGGAAAGTCTGTGGCTACGTTAGCGATGGCGATTACGTTTTGTTGCTTGTATGTGATTTCCACTCTGTCAGAGGAGTGAATCCCTAGGCGGCTTGCATACTCGTCATCTACAACTATTATCTGTTTTCCGCCCGCCCTTATTCCCAAAAGCTTAACCCTCAACTTCATAACCCATCCAACCATTAACCTATAACTCTTCTACTGTTTGACCGAAAATAAGTATTTGGAACACATTATTTTTGGGTGCCTGACGTAACAGATCATAGCCAACAAGTTGTCTTTGTGTTAGTGTCAGAATATTTATAAATACCGTCATCGTACCGCATTGGTACAGTAACAAGTTACTTTTATTTCATCAAAATAACTAGAAGCAAAACCCAATGAAGCGGATATCCGTCAAAGAAGCATGCATCGGGTGCGGTTTCTGCGAAGTCCACTGCATATTAAAACACTCCAAATCCAAAGATCCACTATTCTCTCCCCCTCTTTCTCCCTGTCATGTTTCAGATTTTCGGGATATCCTCTACGGTTATAGTCTTAGCGTTTTGGAGAATAAATAAAAAGTGAACCGAAACCTAGTAGCAACTGGAATATTCTCCTTCTCTGTCTTATTGCTGACTAGATTAGATTTTCTCATAAACAACATTCTCTACATTTTTGGTCTAACTTTTTCTGAAGGATGGTATCAAGAATACACTGTCCTCTACTTTCTAGCCTATCAACTAGTCGTTTTCATTCTTCTAGCCTACACAAGAAACTTGAAACTGTTCGCATTCTTTCAGGTTTTCGTCCTGACCTCTACACAAGATTTAGTTTACTTTGGTATCTGGGAAGGTAGTTTTCCATCACATGAATGGGTCTGGATGGTATACTACAGGATTTTTGGATTCTGGAATACGGCAAGCCAGATTCTGTTGAGCATCTCCAGCCTTTCATCAATCATTATTCTCTTTCGAGTCAATAGGATTCAAGTCTGGATACGGACGAGCTCGATTGTGAAACACTTCTCCCGTAAGGATGTAAAGCCACTTTAACGGTAAAACCACATGTGGTTCCGAATAATCCGAAAGGTTACGGTTTGACCGCAGAAGAGCTTTAACTTGTCACAAGCATAATATTAGCTAGTGAGGAGTTGTAGACTTTGAAATACGTCGATTTTGTTGACCGCTCTTACAAACCAAAAACAACTGATGTAATCTGCGACTTCTACGTTGAACCAGACGGCATCAGTTTGATAGAGGCAGCTGGAGGAGTTGCCGCCGAAAGCTCCATAGGAACCTGGACAGAACTTACCACCACAAAACCTTATGTGGAAAAGCTTGCTGCCCGCGTCTTCAACATTGACGGAAACAACTTCCAAGTAGCCTATCCAATTGAGCTGTTTGAACCCGGCAACATGCCTAACATCTTGAGTAGCGTGGCTGGAAACGTCTTTGGTTTACGTGCACTCAAGAACCTGAGACTCAACAACATTCATTTGCCCCGAGAACTTGTTCAAAGCTTCATTGGTCCCAAGTATGGTGTAACTGGAATCCGGAGGCTGTTGAATGTTCAGGGCAGACCCTTAGTTGGGACAATTATCAAGCCGAAACTAGGATTGAAAACGAAAGATCATGCGAAGGTAGCCTATGACGCTTGGGCTGGCGGATGCGACATCGTGAAAGACGATGAGAACCTTAGCAGTCAAAGCTTCAATCCCTTTGATAATCGGATTGTGGCGACTCTTGAGATGCGGGATCAAGCTGAAGAGGAAACTGGGGCAAAGAAGGTGTACATGGCTAACATCACTTCAGAAACAAAAGAGATGCTGAAGAGAGCACAGTTTGTTAAAGACCACGGCGGAAAATACATGATGATTGACATTCTGACCTGCGGTTTCTCTGCGTTGCAAACATTACGCGAACAGGATTTTGATCTGGTGATTCATGCCCACAGAGCCGGACATGCAGCATTCACCAAAAACCCTAAACACGGAATCTCGATGAGGGTTATCGCAAAAACCGCGAGAATCATTGGTGTGGATCAACTTCACGTTGGCACAGTTGTGGGGAAAATGTCTGAGACTAGACAAGAGGTTTCGGAGAACTGCGAGGCACTCAGAACCGAATTGGATGGTTTGAAGAGGGTGTTACCTGTTGCGTCGGGTGGTCTCCATCCTGGTCTAGTTCCCTCTTTAATGGAGTTCTTTGGGAAAGATTTTGTGATTCAGGCGGGAGGAGGGATTCATGGGCATACTGAAGGATCAATCTCTGGGGCTAAGGCTATGAGGCAAGCTGTGGACGCGACAATGCAAGGCGTATCCCTGAAAGAATATGCTGAGACTCACAAAGAATTGCGGGCAGCTCTAGAAATCTGGAAGTAGGCAAGTTCTTCTCCAATTTTGGTTTATGTTTTTTCGTTTTCTTCAATGCATATACTCAAAATTTATAACGTGTTAACGAACATACCTGTGCTTTTGGGATAAAAATGGAAATACAGGAAATTGCACGATGGGCTTACATCATCTTCGTTGTGGTAGCAGTGTTGGCTGGACTTATTCTCGGCTACTCAGCATATGCCTCATATGTATTAACGCCAACTGACCCTCCAGCTAACTGGGCTGAGAAAATAAAAACGAACGATGGATATGTCCTGTTTGCCATGCTGATCTTGGGAATTGTTGTTGGGCTTACAAGCATCACTAGAAAGGAAGTGACTCCCTTCCTTATATCAACGATTGCTCTGTTAGTGGCGTCTGCTGCAAACGTGTGGGCAGGCTTATGGTACCTTCATCCTCTGCTTTTCTTCTGGGCTTCAGCCATTCTGTCATATATTGTGGCTTTCGCGGCGCCTGCAGCTGTGCTAATATCAATCAAATCGGTTCTTGTCATGGCAAAAGAGAAGTAGCAAATGCTTCTCTTCCCCAATTTTTTCTAAGATTTCAAGCGTAAAAGATGGAAAAATTTGCTGTGGATATGTCACATGAATTTTTAATGGTAAAATGTTGGTTGAGGTTAGGGTGCGAAGGTTTTTGGAACATGGATTTCTTCGGCTTTCTTGTCTGTGAAAATCCCTAAGCTTGCGTATCTGTCTTGGCTGTCAGGTAAGACTGTGACAACGTTTTGTCCCTTTTTCATTCTTCTTGCAAGTTGTACAGCTGCGTCTACATTAGCGCCTGAGGATATGCCTGCGAAGAGTCCCTTCTCTCTTGCCAGTAGTCGGCTCCAACTCACTGCGTCTTCGTCTTTAACGTTTATCACCTCATCAATAAGGGACTGGTCCACGATGCTTGGAATGAAACCGTCCCCGATGCCATCTATTCTGTGATTACCCGCTTTTCCACCCGTAAGTTCTTGTGAGCCTGCTGGCTGAGCCGCCACTATTTTTACCTCAGGATTTACCTCCTTCAAGGCTTTACCCACTCCCATTAGGGTGCCTCCTGTGCCTACCCCAGCTACGAAGGCGTCAACCCACCCGTCTGGAACCTGCTCAATGATTTCCTTGCCCATTATTATCCTGTGAGCCTCCACGTTGTCGTAGTTGTCAAACTGGGCTGGCATCCACCAGCCTGACTGTTTAGCTAATTCCTTTGTTTTGTTGACTGCCCCTTTTAGTCCCTGATCTGCGGGGGTCGATACAACTTTTGCGCCATAGGCGTGCATAAAATTGCGTCTTTCCTCGGTCATGCTTTCGCACATGACGATAACTACTTTGTATCCTTTGGCTGCTCCTGCCATGGAGAAGGCTATTCCTGTGTTGCCGCTTGTGCCTTCGACAATTGTGTATCCCTTTTTTAGGTCGCCTCGTTTTTCGGCTTGTTCAATCATGTATTTGGCTATTCTGTCTTTGATGCTTCCGCTAGGGTTCACGTATTCTACTTTTGCGAAGAGGTTTGATTTGAAAGTGCTGAATACGCCTTCTGGGCTGTTCAGTTGAATAAGGGGCGTGTTTCCCACGAAATCTAGAACTGACTTTGCCGTCACTGTGAAACCACTCTTTTGAAACGCTGAAAATTCACTGCTCTATTAAAAGTTTTGGTTTTTGTTTCTAGTAGCTTGTTACTTCTAATCCCGATATATAATTCACCGAAAGTTAGAGATTCCAGTAGACCCTAAATAGTTGGTACATCAACTAAAGAGCCGAGTGAACCATTTTGGTTAAGTCCAGTAAATTATTGGCTTTAGAGAGGATGCACACACAAAAGATAAGTTTCGCTGGTTTTCCAACTCCTCTGCAGAGAATGCCCCGTTTGTCTAAGGTTCTGGGTGGTCCATGCCTCTTCGTTAAACGGGATGACATGACTGACTTAGCCTTTGGAGGCAACAAAGCAAGAAAACTGGAGTTTCTTTTCGCCGACGCCAAAGATCAGGGCGCTGATGTGCTTATTGCAACGGGTGCGGTTCAGTCAAACTGTGCCTGCATTGTTGCCTCTGCTGCTAGACGCCTAGGCATGAAGCCTGTGCTGGTTCTTGTGGGGAAAGAACCTGATGTATACGATGGGAATCTGCTTTTGGATAAGCTGTTATCCGCGGAGATCAGGTTTGTTGAGGGTTATGGTCCGCATGTTGAAGATTTGATGAACAGCTTAGCTGACGAATTTAAGGCGAAAGGACACAAACCATACATCATTCCAGTGGGCGCCTCAGTTCCCCTAACTGTTCCCGGATACGCCCTTGCCATGGAAGAACTGGTTAACCAATTCCGTGAAATCGGAGAAACGATTGACTATGTTGTCTGCGCTTGTGGAACAGGCGGAACCCAAGCTGGCTTGATTCTGGGAGCCAAATTGCTGGATGTTACAGCCAAGATTCTGGGAGTAAACGTATTTGCAAGCAAGGAAGATGCATCCAGAACTATTGCTCAGCTGGTTAATGGCTCAGCAGAACTTCTTGACGTTGACTTATCCATCGTTCCTGAAGAGGTGACTGTCTTTGACGATTACATCAAGGAAGGCTACGGAATGCTAAATGAGGCGGTGACTGAATCCATCAAATTGGTGGCTGAGACTGAAGGAATCTTCTTGGATCCCGTTTACACCGGTAAGGCAATGGTAGCGTTGATTGACTTGATCAAGAAAGGCTACTTCAAAAAGGACGACAACGTAGTATTCTTCCACACAGGCGGACTCCCAGCAATATTCCTATACAGAAACGAACTAGGCAAAGCTTGATTTAGCCCCATGACCGTGTAAGATATGTTTTGGTCAAGGTTTCTTGATAAAAAACCTTTTCTTTTGTCTCATTGAAGCTATTAATGGTACCCAAAATGAAAGAAAAACGGGCAGCTCTCATTCTGTTGCTGATTCTCTGTTCTCTAATGGTTGCTATTCCAAATATCGATATAGTTAGGGCATCCGAGGATTCATGGGCAATTATGACTCCAGTTCCCCAAGGAAGACTGGGAGCTGGGGTTGCGGCTGTAAATGGGAAGATATACGTGATCGGAGGTATTTACGTGGACATTCTTGACATTAATCAGGAGTACGATCCTGCCACAGATACGTGGACTACAAAAACGCCGATGCCAACCCCAAGAAGTGCTTTTGCCACAGCTGTTTATCAAAATAAAATATATGTTATAGGTGGAGGCGGAGACTTTGGCGTTGACGAAGTTACTGGATTAAACGAAGTTTACGATCCCTTAAGAGACACTTGGGAAACTAAAACTTCAATGCCTACAGCAAGACAGTTCTTATGCGCCAACGTTGTTAACGGCAAAATCTATTTGATAGGGGGAAGCAAACCCGTGAATCTGAATGATCCTTCCTTCGTTCCTAACGTAAATGAAGTTTACGATCCCGAAACCGATTCATGGACCACTAAAACACCGCCGCCAGTTCAGCCTAGCAACTATGCATCTGCAGTTGTAGACGACAAAATATACATAATATCAGGTAGTGGCGACAATGATACATTAACTCAGATATATGATCCGGAAACTGATTCGTGGAGTTTTGGGGCTGAAATTCCCACTCCGGTATGGGGGGCGGTTGCGGGCGCAACCACTGGCATCATGGCACCAAAGAGAATCTATGTTATAGGCGGCTATCCAGCTTTTAATTTAGTTCAAATCTATGATCCAGAAACGGATGCTTGGACTACTGGTGCTCAAATGCCAACCAATCGTTATGGTTTAGGTGTTGCGGTCGTAAATGATAGATTGTATGCAATCGGAGGTTCAGGCTATGATGCTGGCAGAGCAAATGAACAATATACTCCAGTTGGATATATCCCAGAGTTTCCCTCATGGACGCCACTGCTGATTATGTTACTTGGAGTCAGCATAATAGCAGTCATCTACAAACGTAGCTTACACAAACCCAATTATGGAAGAAGGATGAAGTGAAAAAACCCACGCCTGTGATTGTTTTACTGCTAGTTCTTTCTTTTGCACTAGTTTCTCTTCCAATAATAGAAGTAGTGAAAGCAGATACCACAATCTACATTAGAGCTGATGGAAGCGTTGATGGAACAGATAAGATACAGCGAGACGGAAACGCCTACACCTTTACTGATGACATTTTTGATCCTATTGTTGTGGACAGGGATAACATTGTGATTGATGGTGCAGGTTACACTCTCCAAGGGAATGGAAGCGGAGTAGGAATATTAGGAATAACAGGGGTAAGCTTGGATTACAGAAGCAACGTAACAATCAAGAATATCCAAATAAAGAATTTTTACTCCGGCATCTGGCTCAGGGACTCTTCAAATAACACTATCTCTGGAAGCAACATAATAGAGAACCATTTTGGCATCTTCATCTCCGGTTCTTTTAATGTCATCTCTGGAAACACAATAACAAACAACAACTCTAGCATCACCCTCTCTAGTTCTTCAGCCTATAATATCATCTCTGGGAACATCATAACAAACAGCAATGACTTTACCATCTCCATCTCTGGTTCTTCAAATAACACTATCTCTGGCAACACCATAACAAACAACAAAGCCTTTTGCATCTATCTCTCTGGTTCTTGTGATAATACTGTCTCTGGAAACACAATAACAAACAACAACTATGCTATCGCAGTCTCTGGTTCTTCTGGTAACACGTTTTTTCACAACAACCTCATCAACAACCAAAATCAAATTGATCTATGGAACGCTAGTACCACATGGGATGATGGTTATCCTTCGGGCGGAAACTACTGGAGCGACTACACTGGAGTCGACGAATACTCCGGAGTAAATCAAGATGAGCCAGGCAGCGACGGCATAGGCGACACCCCATACATAATCGACGCAAACAATAAGGACAACTATCCACTCATGAAACATTTTATAATCCCAGAGTTTTCATCATGGCTTATTCTACTCTTATTTATGACTGCAACTTTGGCGGTCATATTTTATAGTAAAAGTTTCCGTGCGCGTCTAAGGCATTTTTAATTGATTGCAGGATGTGCACGTGGTTAACTGTTCGCTAGGCTTATCCTGTTCTGGAGGCTGAAAGGTTTAATATTCTCTTTTCTTGTTTTACCTTTAGGTGTAGAAGTTGAAGTTGTTCACGGTTGGTCCTGTTGCATGTTATCCCGAAGTTCTGGAAGCGATGGGGCATCAGATGGTTAGTCATCGCAGCGAAGAATACAAGAAGCTGCATGTTGAAACCGTGGAACTGTTGCAGCGGTTATTGGGGACAGAGAATGAGGTTTTCCTGTTTTCAAGCACTGGTTCCGGTTTCATGGAGGCGTCAGTGAGGAACTGCGTAAACAGGAAGCTGCTCTGTTGTGTATGTGGAAGCTTCGGCAAAAGATTCGCAGAGGTCGGGGCTTCAAACGGGAAACAAGTTGAAACAATCGAGATGCCTTTAGGAGAACCTGTTACTGCAGATTTGCTGGATCAAAAGTTGTCGGAGATTCCAGACGTTGAAGCTGTTTCCATCACCCACAACGAAACAAGCATTGGACTGATAAACCCCTTAGAGAAACTCGCTGAAGTCGCAAAAAAACATGATAAGCTATTGCTTGTT
>Ga0307432_1001896_pt1 | contig 11949 bp, 17 predicted proteins | sample SalMarWE160150MG_FD_202158 | JGI IMG/M metagenome (GOLD analysis project Ga0307432, IMG submission 202158) | Salt marsh sediment microbial communities from the Plum Island Ecosystem LTER, Massachusetts, United States - WE1603-150 | ecosystem: Environmental > Aquatic > Marine > Intertidal zone >...
TTCTCGATTTCCGCAGCCTATGACATAGAGTCAAGCAATATATTGGTAAAATAGGTCGTACGCCTTGTTAACTCCCCAGCTCTGGATGCCATGTTCAACGTAAGGGTACAAAAGGGGCAAGCACTAACGATAGAGTCTGTCTCCGCCATTTTTAGCAAGCCAGAAGCTACTTTCATGGAAAGGTCCCGGTAGACACCCATGACTACGACTCCCGCGCCACAACATTGTGCACTTTCCCTATTATTCTCCATCTCCTTCAACTCAGCACCACACCAATTGAGAAGTTTTCTAGGTTCCTCAGTCACGCCTTCCCCTCTTCCCAATTCGCAGGGGTCCTGATAGGTCACCGTTCTTTGAACCTTCCTTAGCAAGCTGGGATTTTCCTTTACCAAATCATATATGATTTCCGATATGTGATGGACTGAGAATTCGATCCCCCCGAGCACCTCAGGATATGAATATTTGAAGCACTTCAGGCAAGCGGGACAAAGGAAGATAACCCTTCGGATACCTAGCGACTTAAATCTTTCCACATTTTTCTGGAAAAGCTCGCCAGCAAGGTCGACTTTTCCAGCCTCATAGACAAAACTTCCGCAGCATCCCTCATCCTCCAGAAGCATAAAATCGAAACCAAGCTTCTTCAACACAAGGTATGCCGACGCTGCCGCGTCTTTCACCACATATGAGCCAATACAACCCATGTATAAAAGGGTATCGGATTCTCTACGGGGGAACTCCTCAGGCAGCCATTCCAATCTCTTTCCGGGATCACCATTTACTGCGTTCCCCTTAGCCAGAATCCCTTCAATTATCCTGTTCTGTCCCGGCAGGGGACCTAATCCCCTTTCAACTAATTTACTCCTGGACTTAATCACAATCTCGGTGATCTTGATTCCTTCGGGGCATACATCGTCACACGCCGTACACGACAGGCAATTATTGAGACCTTCTATCATCCGCTCGCTAACCTCATCCCCCTCAAATACCTTGATGGCTGCTTGCAAACGCCCTATTGGTGAAAACTGAACTTCATCGGTGACTTTATATGTTGGGCATACATCCATACAGGCATTACACTCGGTACAGGACTTAGCCTGGTCGACTATTTCTTTCACATTTAGTTCTCCATGGTTCTAATAAATCTTACCACCTATTCTCTGGATGATATAACCTGAGTGAACGCCTGAGAAAGGGCGATGAAATCGTCGGAGTTATAGCGCTCGATATCGCCTTCATCGCAAAGCTGGGCAAGCTCGGGGTCTACAGGCAACTGCCCCAGAAGGGGTGCATCGGCCTCCCTTGCCATGTCCCCCCCTTTGCTCTTGCCAAACAACTCGATCTTTTCCCCTGTCTCCGGAATAAGCAGGTAGCTCATATTCTCCACTACCCCCAGCACATTAATATGCATATTGTTCGCCATATGCACAGCCTTTCTGACCACCATACCCGCCAAGTCTTGTGGGGTAGACACAATGACTACGCCAGAAAGAGGCAATGACTGCATCACGGTAAGAGGAATATCCGCTGTGCCAGGTGGTAAATCTACTATAAGGTAGTCCAGCTTACCCCAGAACACATCATCCCAGAACTGCATAATTGCCTTAGAAAGCAATGGTCCTCTCCAGATAACGGCATCATCCTCCTGAGGCAAGAGCAGGTTTATGGACATGACCTCGATCCCAGACCTGGTCTCCACCGGCAAGATGCCTTTATCGCTTCCCATAGGGCGAGCTTTGAGACCAAACATCTTGGGGACGCTGGGGCCAGTGATATCGGCATCCAAGAGTCCCGCCTGATACCCCTGGCGACTCAGAGCGATAGCGAGCAGGCCAGCAACCAGCGATTTCCCCACCCCACCTTTTCCACTCATCACCGCTATAACGCTCCCGATCTCGTTCATCTCCTTAGGCGAGAGATCAACATGCTCTATGGCTACATCTTTCACCTCAGGGAGCTTTTCAATAGCGTTGCGAACCCTTTCCTCAATGGACTCCTTCACCGAATCGCTTAAGGGAGTCAATGACAGGGTAATCTTGACTCGACCTTCCACTACTTCGATGTCTCGAACCATACCAAGCTGAAGAATGCTTTTCCTCGGTTCAAGAATGATAACCCCTTCAATCGCCTCTTCAATCTGCTTTTTCAGCTCCGCTGCCATACATTACCTCCTTTTACCCACTTGTAGTCGAAAAATCCAGCTAACCACATCAAAGTTCAGGCCTCCTTCGTAGTGTCTCAGAAGCGTTCACAGGTACAACCTCAGGTATCGGAGACTCATAAACCTCCGCCACGTTTAGATTCTGAAACTCCTCTTTAATAGCAGCCATCTCAGGCGGACTTAGAGGCTTCACACCACAAGGGCGCAGCGGTGTATTGAGCTGCACTTCATCAGGCGAGAGGCCCCTGGCAATTTCCGCCATTTCCCTGGCATAGCGTTTATTTATCTCAACAAACATCATTTGGATAGCCAGCTTCCCCCTGTATTGTTTCCTGAACAACTTAATCCCTTGGAGTATCTCAACGAGGGAATAGCCTCCGAAAGGTCTGTTTACCCTGCGGAAAAGCTCCTCCTCTGGAGCATCCACTTTAACCACCACCACATCTGCCCCAGCTAGGTCGCGGCGCACGTCCTCCCTGGGCATAAGTGCAGAATTAGTCAGAACCGCCACTGGCAGATGAAGGGTTGACTTGACTATTGAGATGGCTTGACCAAGGTTGCTGGCTAAGGTAGGCTCCCCCACCCCAGAGAAGGTGGCATAGTCAGCCTCTATCCCGCTCACCAACTCCAACTCGGTCGTAACCTGATTGAGGGACACAAACTCGCGGCGCTCCACCAGGGGATAAAGGGTGCTGCCTAATTGGCAATATATGCAATCGAACGAGCAGGTCTTGCCGTCTGTAGACAGAAGGTCGATTCCCAGCGACCTTCCCAACCGCCAGGAGGGAACTGGACCATAGACAATGGAACTTATCACGCTTACCTTTCTCTATGGTCTCCTGGCATTCCTTTCCTACATACCATCAAACCAACCATACGTATACTTTCTGAGGTATTCATCATGAGGATATGTTCTAGCCACATCCTGCTCTTCAAAAGAGTAGCTATAATTGGCACAGTATTCCATGAGCTGCTTATAGGCCCAGTTCAGTTGCTTCATCATTTCCTCGCCTTGTTCCCTACCTCCCTGGTCAGGATGATACTGAAAAGCCTTCTCCCTGTAGGCTCGCTTAATATCCTTCAGCCTAGCCGTTTCTCCCAAACCCAGCAGCTTCCGAGCTCTATCTATTTCCTCAAAGTTAGCCACGTCTAATGATACTCTCTTCCACGACGTTACTCAACGCCTGCGGTAACCCTTTTCCCAAGGCTCTTTCTTCAATGCGACATAGTCCTTAATTGCTTCACGCAGCGCATCCGCCGCCAGAAGGGCACAATGCTCGCTTTCCTCCGGCAGTCCGCCCAAGCTACTCAGGATGACATTGTTGGTGATGCTCCGAGCCTCAGCGATACTTTTCCCTTTAGCTAGCTCCGTAGCCATGCTGCCACTGGCAATACTGGTTCCACAGCCATCGGTCCAGAAATTGGCATCGCTAATCCTATCTCCCCGCACCGTCAAATATATCTCCATTGTGTCTCCACATGAACCAGTTACCTTACCAAAGCCATCGGCATCTGCAATCTCGCCGAGATTCCTTGGATTCTGGAAATGGTCAATGACCTGTTCCGAATAGACCCTCCGCATATCTGCCATGACCAAGTCTTCCAGTTCCTTAAAGTCCGATGCCATCTTTCAACCCTCGCATCACAGAATTGCTTATACGATTCAACTTAATGAAGACGCTCCATCAAATTGGGGAGTTTGCCAGCAAGATAGAGCTTGACTGCCTCGTCGATGTCCTTCACATCAGTAACGATGGGCTCGATGCCGTAGCTCTTCATAGCCTCGTAAGCTCCCCAGCCCATGCCTCCCAGGAGCAATACCTGGCAGTCGGAGATAGCATCTGCCATGCTATCATGCCTGACCTCTGACCCGGCATCGTAGCCATGACGCTCCCCGGGAGCCAGTTTCGGCGGCTCATGCGCGGCAAAGGTCTGATGGCCAGGTTTAGACCTTGTCTCTCTAGAAATACCCCCCCCTTCTTCAACGGTAACCACTACATAGTAGGGTGCCCTGCCGAAGTGCTGACTAATGTTTACCCCATCGTCTGATGCAGCAGCGATTTTCATGGTCAAACTCCTCAAGCCTCTATTATAATCATCACCTACATAACCGAGAGGAGCATCACAACATTCTATCATGCTCCAATAAGTGGTGCCTGGCACACAAATATCAATTGCTATCATGTAGGAAAAAATTAAACTCTATACAATACCGCTAGTGCGGCAGAAACACTTCACCATTCGAGGTGCCTACAAACGCCTAAATTTTACCACATTATCTAAGGGCTTAGAAACCATACGCTAAAGCGCCTTTATCTCTCTAGATATTCATTCCTATTGGAAGTGCGCGCATCATGCATGTGATGGAGACTCAACTTTACCCTCCTCCACCATTCACCCACGATACATCAGCTTTGCTTCCTGGCATATTATATTGACGACATTTCGTATATGCTCTTGAAAAGCCTTTGAAAGGCTGGATGCCACTGAGGCATCCCCTGCACCAGGGTGATCCCCCGGGAGTAATAGCGGGCAATCTCAGTATCCAGAGGGATGTGAAGCAGGACAGGAATACCTTCCTCTTTGCAGTATTCCTCCACTTTGTTATCCCCCACTCCAGCGCGATTTATCAGCACACCACAGGGAATGCCCAGCTTCTTCATAACCTCCACAGCCAAGGCTAGGTCGTTGAGACCAAAAGGTGTAGGCTCGGTCACCAGCAGGCAGAAATCGCTCCCCTTCACCGCATCGACCACCGGACAAGATGTTCCTGGGGGCACATCTATGATCACCGTCTTACGTGTGTCGATGTGTTCCTTGACTCTCCCGATTAGTGGTGGAGACATCATCTCTCCTATAGCAAGCCTACCATGGATGAATTCAACCTCGCCCGAATAGCCCATCTCCAGGACGCCTATCTCTCTCCCCACCTCAGATATGGCTGCCTCCGGACAAAGATAGGAGCAAGCACCACAGCCATGGCAGAGTTCTGGAAACACCAGCACCTTCTTCGGCAATACAGCGATGGCATTGTAGGCGCAAACCTCAGCACACTTGCCACATAAAGTGCATTTCTGCTCATCGACCTGAGGTATAGGAACGGAAACCGTCTCTTGATGGTTAATAGATGGTTTGAGGAAGATGTGGGCGTTGGGCTCCTCCACATCGCAGTCCAAAAACTGCACCTGGCTTTCCAGAGAGAGGGCAAGGCTGGTGGCGACCAGAGTCTTGCCCGTGCCCCCTTTTCCACTGGCGACTGAGATGATCATCTAACCTCTCGCCATCTTCGCTCCACACTTGGGACAGCTTATGTCATAGCAAGGTGTTCCTACATCATGCTGCATCACTGCACCGCAATTGGGGCAAACACAGCTCCCCCCTGGGCCAGCCCCAGCCTGGTTTCCTCCCATCCTGCCCATGCCTGCCCCTCCTCTGCCCCTTCCCATTCCACGACCACCACCTCCAGGTGGCCCTGTTCCATCTCCTCTAGGCATAACATACCTCCTTTATTATATTGGTAAAATCCCGCATACGCCTGAGCTGCAGATAAATAGCTTATGTCCAATGATTCGCCAGAGTTTGTGCTGAAGAACGTGGATAAAAGTTCCTACGGATTGCCCACCTGATACTGTGGGCACTTCACGTAGGAGCTATCTCCGCCTATAGCTTGCCGCACATCAAACTTCTCTCCTCACTGGGCACAACGGCACTCATAGATTGGCACAACCCGCCTCTTTATTTGCCCTTTTTCCGTAGCTCTTCGATGCGTTGCTGGATAGCCTCAAGTTGCTGTTTCAGCATTTCGGTCTGCCCCCCCAGCGACTCCATCTCCTCCTCAGGGCTTTGAGCCTGAGGCACAGGTCCGGCCGGTGGCACCGTCATACCGCGCCCCATGCCCATGCCGCGCCCCATACCCATACCACGACCCATGCCCATACCGCGTCCCATGCCCATGCCAGAGCCCATACCACCTCCCGCACCGAAGTGTGCTTCAACGCTGGGCTGGGATGTGGTTGTAAACTTCCCCGCCTTGAAGCCCTCTATCGCGTCACGGACTTTCCCAGAAACCCCGGTGATCACCTGGACATCGGCCGCCAGGAGTGTTTGATAGGCATTAGGGCCAGAGTTGCCGGTGAGCACCACCTGGGCACCTGTACCAGCAATATTCTGGGCTGTAGAGATCCCTGCCCCACCACCAGCCGCGATATTGGTGTTTTCAAAAGCTTCGAACTCCATGGTATCTGGATCGATGATGACGAAGTATTGGCACCTGCCGAACCGTGGATCAACATCAGCATCGAGGCTGGGGCCTGTCGCCGATACTGCAATTTTCACAAATTACCTCCTTTCCGAAATTGACGACCGTTTGACTTTAATTTCCCGTTCAATTCTAACCGATTTGGTAATATTTCACAAATCAAAATCCTTATAATAACCCCACTGATGCCTGCTTCGCAGCATCAGGCAAAACAGTCCAACAAATTGGGCAACTACGGTTTTTAACGGCCTCGAAATTAGCCCTTTTCCGATGTCAGATCCCGTATCCTGGCCTCGATCTGCTCCAGTTGTTCCCCTATTGTCTCAGCCTGGTTGCGCAAGAAATCAAGCTCCTGCTCTTTGGTCATCTGAGGAGCGAAGGGCACCGCGCCTGGAGTAGCTGCAGCCCCATAGGGCATACCCCAGTTCCCGGCATAGGGGATGCTGCTTGTATAGGGAATACCTCCCCCATAAGCACCATAGCCCCCCCTGTACCAGGGATAGGAAACCCTAGCAAAAGGTGCCGCGATCCCCGCTCTAAAACCCGCCCCTACTCCCCAAGGGCTGCAAAAACCCCTGCCTCCTCCCGTCATAGGACCCATTCCCCGAGGACCTGTACCATCAAATCCTGGCATAACTCACCTCCTATCACCAAGTTGTCGGATTTATCACTTTTCAGAGCTCAGCTTTCGGATACGGTTTTCTATATCCTCAAGCTGCTCCCCTATTGCCTCAGCCTGGTTGCGCAAGAAATCAAGCTCCTGCTCTTTGGTCATCTGAGGAGCGAAAGGCACCGCGCCTGGAGTAGCTGCAGCCCCATAAGGCATACCCCAGGCCCCAGCATAGGGATAAGGGGACTGCCCATAATCGGTCGATAATGGTACCCCCGTAGATCCCATGTAATACCCGCACCTTGGTAGTCCCCCTCTGCCTAGACCAACATAAGGCCACGGAGGAGAGCTTCCTCTAAAACCAAAGCCCCAGCCGCCTCTGAAGCCAAAACCGTTAGGCATATATATCACCTCCTTCTCTTCTAATGACGTGCAACAAATTGTCGTGCGTTACATCATGCTCATCAGTACTGTCATCTCTACCACCAACCGCGACCTCGACCGCCACCGCGACCTCGGCCCCAACCGACGCCCATGCCACGACCCCAGCCGACACCCATACCACGACCCCAACCACGCGCTAGACCGAAGCCGTAACCACCATATCCTCCTCCAGGCACTGGATTGTAAACGCCAGGTCTGCCAAAACCAGCGCAGTAACCCATTCCTCTTCCTGTCATCGGGCCAAGTCCTCTTGGTCCAGTTCCATCTCCAAACGGCATTGTGCTCACCTCCTTCCCTTCTCGACCAACTGCCGATCCTTGAAAAAATCCAACCTTTTGTGGCACTCCTGCAACCTCGTATATGGCACCCACAGGACATGCCCTCAGGCACACGCCACACTCCATACAGTTCCTCTGATTAATGACTGCCTTACCATCTACAACATTTATTGCACTATTGGGACAATACTCGAGGCATATACCACAGCCGTTACATTTTGTGCTATCAATATGTATCATAATCCTCCTTTACCATCCTTGCCTTCCGCGGCGACCTCTTCTCCACCCTCTATCACCAAAGCCCGGAGGGGAGATAGCGCGAACATTCAAGCTATTGCATTGTGGACACGCTACAGACTGTCCATCCACCATCGCCTCAAAGGGAACCTCCCATTCCTGGCCATCGTTGTTACATTTAAAGCGGCGGCTTGCCATCTCAAAGTTGCCCCCTTCCACCCGAATCGCCTTACCTTGGGTCAGCGCCTCGGCCATCTTCCTTCTCGCCGATTCTAGAACCCTCTGGAAGGTAGGACGAGAGACATGCATCCGCCGCGCACTCTCCTCCTGATCCAATCCCTCCAAGTCTTTGAGGCGAATAGCTTCCGCCTCCTCGATAGAGAGGACCACCTCTTCCCAGTTGCCAAAGGGAACTCCTACCGGCCGAAAGAAGGTTACACGAGGGATTGACTCGACGCATCGATACTTTACCGGCCTTGGCAAAGCTCCACTTCCTCCATGGCTCCTAAATCGTGTGAAGATTCCGAAACATGACCACTGTCAAAGCTATAAAAGCAGTGAAGGCAACACACGTTCAAAGTTCTTCGATGATTGTACTTTACTGTCTGAGCCCAATTCATAGTGACACCCCTACCTTATATTGCAGCTCTGCTTATACATTATGAGCATACGCCCATAATAATTGTATCACTTATCACCATTTTGTCAATGGGTCGAATGGCGTGGTGATCAAAGCCACCAAGGGGGAAGATTAGTTTAGCAATAGTGACGTTATCTTGGGGATAAACATAAGGCGATTCGATGCGGTAAAATTCGACACATCAAGTCGGGGTATGAGTCTGCGGATCGGCATATTGGATGTATTCACCAATATGACTTGGTATTATTCATAAGCACGTGATATGCTCGTTATATAGAGTAGAAATCCTGCAACTAGTTGCTGCCACCAGTGGCTCGGATATGTAATAAAGAGGTACTAGCCAATAATGAAATTGACGACTATTTTCGTGGTGCCTAGACCACTAAATAGGCTAGTTTTCCCGCTCCAGTTCAGCCAGCCAGTTACGAAGAAGGGTCTTATTGGTAAGAATCTCCATAGATGCAGAATAGGGGTCGGTTTTCCCCTCCTGCACGCCTTCCAGAGATTCCATCATGCTCCCGTCCGTCTCCAACAGCTTCAGAATCCGTGCCATAAGCCTTTGCTGGATGGTTTGGATAAATTCCCCTTTCCTTTGCCTCTGGCGATGAAAGGCAAGGCGCCCTGTCTGCTCCAGCGCCTCTCGATGCTTTTCAATGCTATGATAAAGCTCTTCTGTGCCGATGTTATGTATCGCCTGGGTCGTCATCACCGGGACTTCCCACCATTCTTGCTTTGGGCTTTGATGGAGCATCTTCTCCAGTTCCGACACCAAGCTATCTGCCCCCTCACGGTCAGCCTTATTGACCACAAATATATCAGCGATCTCCAGAAGCCCTGCCTTCATCGTTTGTATGGCATCTCCCGCCTCGGGAACAAGAACCACCACCGTGGTGTCGGCAGCATCCATAATGTCAAGTTCTGTCTGTCCGACACCCACTGTTTCCACGAGAACGAAGTCCTTACCGAAAGCGTCCATAAGTTTAAGTACACCGCGAGCCGCTTGAGAAAGCCCGCCTCGACTGTTCCTGGTGGCCAGGCTGCGGATAAAGACTCCCTTATCCAGATAGTGCTGCTGCATCCTGATACGATCGCCCAGCACAGCACCTCCCGAAAAGGGGCTCGATGGATCACAAGCAATGATCCCTACTGAAAAACCCTTGCCCCTCATTACCGCTGTCAAGCGGTCCACCAATGAGCTCTTGCCCCCTCCTGGAGGCCCGGTGAAGCCCACAGAATAAGCCTTCCCCAAGCTGGGATAGATACGGCTCATTATCTCCGGTACCTCAAATGCCTCCCTTTCCACTAAGGTGATTAACCGCGCGAGGGACTGTTCGTTCCCCGCTAACATACTATCTACAAGTTCCATTAGCTCCGTTTCACATTCTCCTTGAGATAATTAGCGATCTCCTTAACCGATGTCCCAGGACCGAAAATGGCATTGATCCCTTTCTCCTTCAGGAAAGATATGTCCTCCTTAGGGATAATGCCCCCTGCAACGACTAACACATCCTCCACTCCCTTCGACTTTAGCTGCTCCACTACCGACGGGAAGAGAGTTTTATGCGCCCCGGAGAGGCAACTCAGTCCCACTACGTCGACATCCTCCTGAACCGCCGCCTGCACTATCATTTCAGGGCTCTGCCTTAGCCCAGTATAGATAACCTCCATCCCCTCATCTCTTAACCCCAAGGTCAACACCCTAGCCCCCCGGTCATGACCATCGAGGCCGGGCTTTGCCATTAAAACCCTTATCTTCTTCTCCTCAGCCATCACTCCTTCCTTTCTTCGATACTACTAAAACTTAGACTACTCAATAGCGCTTTGATTTCCCGCCTACTCAAACTAATAACTGCGGTTTCACTCTAAGCCTGCATTTTGCGCGCGTGTTTCTTCGTCTCCTCAGCGTTTTCCTCTTCCTCCTTCTTAAGCGCAGCTATCTTCTCGTCTGAATAGCCGAGAATCCCTTTAAGTACCTCCTCGGTATGCTCTCCTAATACTGGCGGGGGAGTATATTCCCCTGAAATGGCACCCGGCATTTTTATCGGGCAATCGATAGCTCTCATCTTACCATATACGGGATGCTCCATTTCGATCACCGCCTTATTATGAATAACCTGAGGGTCTTCTATTACCTTATCCAGGGTGTTTACCGGCCCAACAGGCATGTCCTCTACTCGCATCAATTCTATCCACGTCTCAACATCGGCTTCTACCAATGCTTCCTCTATCTCTTGCTCCATATCCCTTTTATTCATCATCCTATCGCCTTGCGTCTTGAACCGAGGGTCGTCGATCATCCATTCCTTGTTTATCACCCGGCATATCCTCGGCCAGGATGGACCTATACCGATGTATCCATTCTTGCATTTGAAGTATCCCAAAAGGGGAGTAAGTGGGTGCTTCGTGCCCTGTGCTGGTGGAACGTTTCCATAGGCAAAATAGAACTGAAACATGTTATCCAGAAGTGCCATGCAGGTGTCGAGAAGATTAACCTCTACCCTCCTCCCTACTCCCGTCTTCTCCCTCTCATAGAGCGCAATAACTATACCATAGCTGCTGAAGGTGCCAGCGCAGACATCAGCGACCGCCGCCCCTGACCTCATTGGCCCACCACCAGGCTCACCACAAAGGCCGCTCATACCAGACATCGCCTGAGCAATGTCATCAAAAGAGGGGAATTCCGAGTAGGGACCACTGGCTCCGTAGCCGGTAATAGATGCCGAGATGATCCTGGGATTTATCTTCTTCAAAGTCTCATAATCAGCGCCCAGCCTCTTCATAGCGCCAACCCTAAAGTTGTCGTAGACCACATCCGATACCTTAACCAGATCGTAGAAAGCCTCTTTGCCGGTTTTCGTCCGTAGGTCAAGCACTATGCCCTTCTTATTCCTAGCAAGAGCCTTAATATAGTAACCTCCGTCTGGAACGCCAGGGAACCTTAGCATGTCACCCACTGGGCTCTCAATCTTGATCACCTCCGCCCCCATATCCCCCAGAATCTGTCCCCCATAAGGCCCAGCATGAGCCTGTGACAGGTCTAAAATCCTCACCCCGGTTAAAGGACCCTTTACTGCCATTTTCGCCTCCTTTTTGTTATAAATATAACCACATTCATATTTAGATTACCATGCCAAGCAAAACAGACATTCGATGCACTTAAAAGTATATCCTATCCTTGGTTACAACCGCCCAGTCTTAAAGTGATGGTGACTCAAACTCGCCAAAGATCCCCCTCAGCACGTCACACATCTCCTGCTCAGTGACATAGGCCTTATGGCATTCTACGAAGTGAGGGATGAGGTTCTCGTCCTCCTTCTTTGCTTT
>Ga0307432_1001897_pt1 | contig 11948 bp, 11 predicted proteins | sample SalMarWE160150MG_FD_202158 | JGI IMG/M metagenome (GOLD analysis project Ga0307432, IMG submission 202158) | Salt marsh sediment microbial communities from the Plum Island Ecosystem LTER, Massachusetts, United States - WE1603-150 | ecosystem: Environmental > Aquatic > Marine > Intertidal zone >...
CGGACAACACGAGACGCTAGAATACTTGTTGAGAGAGCGAGAGCTAGAACAGGTCAAATTCCAAAGGTTATTATCACAGATAAGCTACAAGCCTACCTAGACGGTATTGAGCTTGCTTTTGGTGCTGATACAAGACATATACAGGCAAAGGGACTAGCGGGTAGTAAGAACATAATTGAGAGGTTTCACGGGACTTTGAAGGCTCGCACTAAAGTTATGCGGGGACTTAAAACTCGCACAAGTGCCAAGCTCTTTACCGATGGCTGGCTAGTCCACTACAACTTCTTTAGACCTCACGAGGCTCTAGGAGATAAAACACCAGCACAAAAAGCAGGGATTAAGTTTCCATTCAAGGATTGGCTGGATATAGTAAAAGGAGCTTAAATATGATGCAGGATAATATTAAATCAGATTTTATTCTTGATTCATTAGAACTGTTGAGTATGCCCGACTTTTGTAGTTCCTTAGGGCTTATGTTTCCTCTTCAGAGAGAGCCTGAAGCAATCGCTCGTTATTCTCAGTTATTGCGTCAGCTAATCCTGAAGCAAAGGCAAGAACAAATTCGCCAAGTTCCTTTTCGTAAGGTTCGTGTAATCCAAAGGCTTCTATTATGTCATCACGAAGTAATGCGAATTCGGCAAACTCTTGGACTTCCACTGAAGCCATTTTGGCTCTGCGGTCTTCTGCTATCCTTTTTATATGAGCGAAAACCATTTTCCGTGTGGCAGAGGGGTTTATTAGTTGTCTTAGTCTTTCTTCTCTATCCATACCTTTATTTTAGATGGCTTATTATACAATGTCAACTACAACCAAACAGAACCTTCTCGTTGGTTCTAACCCAGTGCTCTATTCAGCTCGAGTTCAAGGTAACCGGGTTCAGTGCCTGAGTCCAATATTGCCCAGGGTAGTTTTTCGGTAGTAGCCCACCTTTGGTGAAGATAAAAATCGATATCTAGGTGGCATTTATTTACAGCTTTGCGCCAGCCAGATAGTGATACCTCTTCTATATTGGCCAGCACCTCGGCTAATTTGATATCTCCCCGGGCTAAAACCCCTTGAACCTGGCTCCAGGCTGGGCTTTCACATTTGAGCTTTATTCCTTTTGGCAGCAGGTTGTTTTTGAGTAGAGACAAACGGCGATTCAGCGTGGAGAGTTCCTCCATAGGTAGCCACTGGAAGGGTGTGCCTGCCTTGGGCACAAAGGGGGCAATGCTCAGGGTAAGGCGGCAGCCAGTTTGCTGCCTATCAAGAATAGCCTTGCACCTGAGGGTCAGGTCTACCATTTCCTCTATATCAGCATCAGTCTCTGAGGGTAAGCCAATCATAAAGTAGAGCTTGAGCTGTTTTATATTCTGCTCGGCTACCTTATACATTGATTCCAGGATGTCGTCTTCGGAGATGCCCTTTTTAATCACCTGGCGCAGGCGCTGAGAGCCAGCCTCAGGGGCGAGAGCAATAGTTCGTGCTCCCCCTTTAGCCATTTCTCTTAATGCTACATGAGGGAGGGGTTTTATTCGTAGCGAGCTGATGGAGAGTTCAGCCCCTATCTGCTGCAGCTTGATTAGTAGCTCCTCAAACCGGGGGTGGTCGGAGACAGCCGCCCCTACCAGTCCCAGTCGTTTCCTGTGCCGCAGCCCTTGCTCAGCCTGGGCTAATAGCTTGTCTATAGAGCGAAAGCGCATGGGACGAAAGGCACTGCTGACCAGGCAAAAGCGACAGCCCCGGTTGCAGCCCCGCTCTACCTCAATGAGGTAGAGGTTGCCCAGCTCGGTGTCTGGAGTGAGTATGGCAGAGTTGACCGGGAAGTCATCCAGGTTGGTTGCCCACTGGCGAGCCACGGGGGTTCCAGTATAGGATTGTGGCACATAGACGCCGGGTAGCGAGGCCAGCGCCTCCAACAGCTCATCGCGTTTACCGTTAATGCCTTCAGCTAGCACGGGCAGCATAGCCGGCAGTATTGACTCTGCCTCACCGATGCACAGGCAGTCAAAGAATGGGGATAGGGGCAGGGGGTTGGCTATAATGCAGGGACCACCGGCAATAACCAGCGGGTGTCTCTCATCACGGTCGGCAGCATACAGGGGGATGCCACTGGCTTTGAGAATATGCACCACATTGAAGTAGTCAAGCTCGTAGGTGACAGAAAAAGCGAGGACGGCAAAATCGGAAAGCGGTCGCTGAGATTCCAGGCATAAGGCGGGTAGTTGCTGAGCCCTGTTTTCCTTTTCCCAAAAAACTCTTTCGCAGACGATATTCTGATAGCTGTTTAACAGGCTGTAGATAGCGTGAATTCCCAGGTTGGACATGCCTAAATAATAGGAGTTCGGGTAAATGAGGGCGATGGGGATTCTGCCTCCCCAGTCTTTGATGATGGTGCCCGTCTCGCGGGAGAGGTGTTTTTTGGCTTCTTTAATGTTATTTCGGCTCATAAATTTATATTATAACCCCTCACCCTTTATCCCTCTCCCCTTATGAAGGGGAGAGGGAAGAGAATTTTTAAAAGGGGCTTCGCCCCTTTTAATCCCTTTTCCTTATATCTTGATGCCTATCTGGACGAATTAGAATGGTGCTTTAATAACCGTGATAATCCGTATCTATTCGGGGATATACTCCTTCAACTCATTCAGTCTGAGGATCTTTCTTATCAGGAGCTTGTCCACTAATCTCATCAATCTTCCGAAGTGCTTCCTTTACCCTCCCTCCTAATGCTCCAACAAATTGTAGTACATCCTTCAAAACGATGGGCTTAATATCTTCAGGATATTTAAGCTTCTCCATTATAGCTGCGACCTGCATCCATATGAAACCAGTAAGCTCCACGCAAACACTCTCGTATGCATCTCCAGCGATTAGGTATTGCCTACGCAATTCATTCATGGACTCATTCCAACGGTCATACGCCTCATCGGCAACGGTCGCTAACTCGGCAAGATAGGGGTTTTGAGAATCCGCATTCTTTAGTTCGTTCACTTTGTTTACCAATTGAATTGTAGTATTTTCAACCGAGGCTATTGCCCCCCTAAGTTCTTTGCGGTTTTGGAGTGGTATCGGTTTTGGTTTAGCCTGTAATAAAGCGCGAGCCTCATCCCGTTGTCTGCATGGTGCTTTAATAAGGCAGATTAGATATATAATCCCAAATCCTACAACTGCTCCCACTGCGCCACTAGCAATTGGATATATAGCGGATGCCAACCTACCAGCGTTTTCCGGAGTAAAGATTGTCCCTAGAAGAGCAAATGCACCAACGGCTGCCACTTGAGCACTCCAGAAAAACCAGATTTTGTGGAATGATTCTTTTGTTTCTACCCATGCCCTTCTCGGCAAGGATTGATTTAGTGGTTTCTCTACCATAACCCAGTCCTACCCCTTAAAAATCCTCACCCTTCTCTGGGGTTCTTTGCCGGAGCTTTTTGAGGATAGGTCGTTTCTTTCGGCGATGATGTGCTGCAGGCGCCGGATGTAGGCACTCTGGGGACTGAGTTCTACTGTTCCCTGCCCGTTCTTTACCAGGTTGACCGCTTCCTGTGCCTCGTTAAGGGCTACCTTCAAAGAGTCTGCCTTGTCGGTGCTGTCTGAGGGGTAGAGAGTACTTAAAAACTGCCTGACTTGAGATGGCGTGTTGCTTCTAAGAACATAGATGGGCAGATTGGCCGCTTCAGCCTCCCTGACCTTTTGTGGCTTTCGGCGGTAGTGGTGTTTAGAGGTTACAAGCAGGTCGGCATCAGTGAGATTTTCAACTACACTCGCATCCAGTTGCATCTCTTTTGCCATCTGCTCAAATCGTCCCCGGTTTACACCGAAGAGGTAGAGCTTGTGCGGGATACTTTCCTTAGTTGCTTGCTTGCCTTTAGCCGGTTTCCTGGCGGTGGTGACCGGCACTGCCTTTTCTACCCTGACTTCTCCCGTCTCATCCAGCCAGCGTGTTTCGGTGGAGGGAGGGCGACCCCGCAGAGTAGCATCCACCGCCTGGTCAACATCGGGGTGAATGGCTACCTTATCCCAGTCCTGAATTTCAACGACAATATCAAAGGTAGGCGGCGACATACGCTCCAGGATGGATTTTTGAGTGCCCCGCCGTTTTGCCTCTTCATCACCCAGGGTTACGCTCTGAATACCGCCAATAAGGTCACATAGGGTGGGGTTCATCATCAGGTTTTCCAGGGTGTTACCGTGGGCGGTGCCGACAAGTTGAACCCCACGTTCAGCAATAGTTCGGGCTGCCTGAGCTTCAAGCTCGGTGCCAATCTCATCAATAACGATTACCTCAGGCATGTGGTTTTCTACAGCTTCAATCATTACTGCGTGTTGCCTGGTGGGAGTGGTTACCTGCATCCGCCGGGCGTGCCCGATGGCTGGGTGAGGAATATCACCATCACCGGCGATTTCGTTTGAGGTATCGACAATAATAACCCGCTTTTTGTGGTCATCGGCTAGCACTCGGGCTACCTCACGGAGCATGGTGGTTTTGCCTACCCCCGGGCGACCCAGAAGCAGGACGCTTTTTCCTGATTCAATAAGGTCTTCGATGACTTTTATGGTGCCAAAGATAGCTCTGCCCACGCGGCAGGTGAGTCCGACAAGGCGACCCTGGCGGTTACGGATAGCCGAGATGCGATGTAAGGTGCGTTCTATTCCAGCCCGATTGTCATCGCCAAAGCTGCCAATGCGCGAGGCTACATACTCGATGTCCTGCTCGCTGACTTCCTTGGAGTTGAGCACTACTTCCCGCTGGGGAAAGCGAGCTTCAGGTGGACGACCCAGGTCCAGGACAACCTCCAGTAGTTCGCTGGTGTCCTCTTGTTGACATAATGGCTGGCGGATATGTGGCGGGAAAATGTCGAGCAGCGCATCCAGGTCATCAGTTATTACTTTTTGCAAAAGTTCCTCCTGCATATAACTTTGTATAATTCATTGGTGTCCTGCCACAATATCCAGAAAATACTGATGGAATCTCAGGTCGTCAGTCAACTCCGGGTGAAAGGCAGAAGCCAGCAGCTTCTCTTGCCTGGCAGCGACACTGGTGCCATCGGCTAACTTGGCCAGTATCTCTACTTCACTGTTTGCCTGCTCAATTAGCGGTGCTCGGATGAATACGCCGGGAAAGGGCTTTTCTCCCAGCACTGGTATGGAGAGTTCAGTCTCAAAGCTTTCTACTTGCCGGCCAAAGGCATTGCGTCTAACTCTTATCTTCATTAAACCCAGGGGTTTTACATCCGAGTCTGGAATCTCGTTAGCCAGGAGTATCATACCGGCGCAGGTTCCGAATATTGGCAGCCCATTTTTAGCCAGGTTTCTTATCTTGCTTCTCAGATTGTAAGCCAGTATCAACTTGCTGATAGAGGTGCTTTCTCCCCCGGGAATGATTAGTCCATCCATCCCTCTCAGCTCTCGAGGCAAGCGAACGGGCAAAGCCTCTACTCCCAGTTGGTGCAGTATAGCTATATGCTCAATAAAGGCTCCCTGCGAGGCAAGGACACCTATTCTCATACTATCATCCTCTGGTTACCAGCAGTTTTCGGTGAAGGACTGCACACCTTCCTAAATGGATTCTACTACTACCCAGATTGTTTATCAACCTTATGTTACACGAGCGGTCTTTTTGATGGTATACCCGGGCGACGGGGGTATTGGTGGGGTGTTGCTGATACCTTATCGATGATTATTAACTGGCGCTGGTCGGTAAACTCTTCCAGGTTAACCCTTTTCACCTCTCGCAGGTTACCACCCAGGGTGTTGATTGCCTTAGTTGCCCGGCTTACTTCCAGGTCAACACCCCCCTTTTTCTGGGCGATAAAGCTGCCGCCAATAGTGCAAAAGGGTAGGGCTAATTCAACAAGGGTTGGTAGCAGGGCAACAGCCCGAGAAAGCACTATATCAAACCTCTCCCGATACTCACTTAGGTGAGCGACTTCCTCAGCCCGACCAACCACGATTTCTACATTATCCAGCCCCAGTTTCTGTTTAAGGTGGCGTAAAAAGGCTGTTTTTTTAGCTGTGGCATCAAGCAGTACTAGTTTTAGATTGGGGAACAGAATTTTAAGTGGCAACCCGGGTATGCCAGCACCGGTGCCGACATCAATAAGGTGAATTTCAGCCTGGCTTATCTGGGGCTGGCAGGCCAGGGTCACGGTGAGAGAATCAAGGAAGTGTTTTATCTGCACCTCTTCATAGTCGGTTATTTTGGTAAGGTTCATTCGCTGGTTCCAAGCCAGCAGCTCCTGATAGTAAATGGAGAACTGCTCAAGCTGCCCTGGGTTAAGGTGCAACCCTAATTTTGTAGCTCCGCTGTTAAGCTTTTCCATAGAGATACTGCCTAAAAAAGTGCAAAGATATTAATATATGTGGGAATTACAACTCTCTGGAGGTAACTTCAAATTTCCAATCATCAATAAGCTGCACATTAACCAAAAGGAGCTTAAATCCCAATCGCTTTGTCTCCTCAATATCTTCTTTAGTCCATCCTCTTCTAGACCGCCGAGTCCAATCTCCCTTTATACTATGCTTGCGCTTGCCGGGACGGCTTGTCTTCACCTCAATGAGGTAAGGTTCAGCTTTTTTGTAGCCCTTAAGAGCAATAAAGTCAAATGACCACCTTGAATCGTCCCTTGCCAAAGTCTCAAGGTATTGGATTTGTCTCTCCTTCAATCTATCCTGTAATCTTTCTCTTAAAAATCGTAAAAATTTATCCCCCCAAGTAAATTTGTTGATAGGAACTATACCTTGGTCACAAAGATACTTCCAAGCAATATCTTCGCCGATGATTCCAATGAAACTCGTATCCTTTTCGTTTAATAGGTCAATAAGCATATCTAATCCGGCATTGTTTTCTAAGTACTGCTTCAATTATATCATCACTGCTTCCAGATAGAGTAATAATTGAGATTATATGTTAACCCTATCCCCTTTATCCCCTTCCCCTTGTTAAGGGGAAGGGGAGGATTTTGAAAGAGGGGCTGGCGCCCCTCTTAAACTCCCTCACTGTGGCTCAAGAGCAAGGAGAGTTCAAAGAGAGGCGAAGCCTCTCTTAAAAAATAATTCCCCCTCTCCTTTGAAGGAGAGGGGGATAAAGGGGGTGAGGTAGATAAATGCTCTCACAAGAAAGACGAATTGCATTTCAGGCTCTCTTATGTTAATATTATAAGGTAAACTTAATATGTTAACCGCTAGGGGTGCTCAAAGGCTGAGAGGCGGTTTGATGCCAACCCTGTGAACCTGATCTCGATAATGCGAGCGTAGGGAAGCGGCAGTGACTTAGACCAAGGGTCTGGTGGTAACCGCCGAAGCCCTTGGTTTTATTTTTGTGGAGGCAGCTATGACTCAATTAGAATTAGCCAAAGAAGGTACTATCTCACCACAAATGGAGTCGGTGGCACAGGATGAGGGATTAGAAGCCGAGTTTATTCGGCAGGGCGTGGCTGAAGGAACGATAGTAATTCCGTCCAATACTAAGCACGCCAATCTTGTCCCTTGTGGTATAGGTCAGGGACTTAGGACCAAGGTCAATGCTAATATCGGGACCTCTTCCGACTATGGCAATACTGATACCGAGCTGGAGAAGCTGCGAGTGGCTATTGACTGTGGGGCAGATACGGTTATGGATTTGAGTACTGGTGGCGATATATCGGCTACTCGGCGGGCTATTATTGCTTCCAGCTCTTTACCAGTGGGCACAGTCCCCATCTATCAGGCTGGAATTGGAGCGGTAGATAGCTATGGTGCCATAGTCAAGATGACTGTTGATGACCTATTCGCCGGGATTGAAGAGCATGCCCGGGATGGCGTTGATTTCATAACGGTGCATTGCGGTGTAACTCAGTCAGCCATTGCCCGGCTCAAGCAGCAGGGGAGAGTTGCCGATGTAGTATCCCGAGGAGGAGCTTTCCTGATAGGCTGGATGCTTTATAATGAGCGCGAAAACCCTCTTTATGAGTACTATGACCGTCTACTTGAGCTGGCCAGGGGATTTGATGTGACGCTGAGCCTTGGCGATGGCATGCGTCCTGGCAGCCTGGCTGATGCTACCGACCGACCTCAGGTAGAGGAACTGCTTGTTATTGGGGAACTAATACAGCGGGCTCGGCAGGCTGGGGTTCAGGCAATGGTTGAGGGGCCAGGGCATCTACCCCTGAATCAGATTGAGACCAATGTTCAGTTGGAGAAGGCTATCTGTAAGGGGGCTCCTTTCTATGTGCTGGGTCCACTGGTAACTGACGTTGCTGCCGGCTATGACCATATCACCGGAGCCATTGGTGGGGCTATTGCCGCTGCCGCTGGCACCGATTTTCTGTGCTATGTAACGCCAGCCGAGCACCTTTCCCTGCCTGACCCTGAGGATGTGAGGCAGGGAGTAATCGCCTCACGTATTGCTGCTCATGCTGGTGATATAATTAAAGGGGTGAAGGGTGCTGAAGACTGGGATAAGCAGATGTCCGTAGCTCGAAAGAAGCTTGACTGGGAAGAGCAAGCCAGGCTGTCCTTAGACCCGGAGCGGTCTCGCCAAGTCCACAGTAAGCATAGTTTCGCCGGGTCTGCCTGCAGTATGTGTGGCGAGTTCTGTGCTATGGAATTAATGGAGAGGTATTTAGGCGTTTCAGCGCCTAAAGGTTTCTAGTTTTTCAGCAGTGCATATAGGTAAAAATGGGTAGTGCATTTAATATAGGCAAGCTCTTTGGCATACAGTTCAGGCTACATTTTAGTTGGTTCATAATATTTATTTTGGTAACCGTTTTCTTGGTTAATCCCAACTTCTCTCAGTGGCTTTATTGGGTTATAGGTATAACCACCAGCCTGTTACTTTTTGCCTCGGTAGTTGTCCACGAATTAGCCCACAGCCTGGTGGGCAGAGCCAATGGTATCCCGATAGAAAGTATAACCCTTTTTATCTTCGGTGGTGTTGCTCAGATGACTAAGGAGGCAACACGCCCCGGTGCCGAGTTCAAAATGGCAGCCGCTGGTCCTGTCTGTAGTCTGGTAATTGGCGGCTTGTTTGGTCTGCTTTGGTTATTAGTACCTAAAATACCTGAACCAATAGCCGTGATGATTTATTGGCTAGCGGTTATGAACGGCATACTGGCTGCATTCAATCTGATTCCGGGTTTTCCTCTGGATGGCGGGCGTGTTTTCCGCTCCCTTCTCTGGCATTTTACTGGAAACTATAGACGCTCTAGTCGGATTGCCACGCGGGTAGGACAGGGCATAGGTTTCCTGTTTATTCTGGGCGGTATTTCAATAATCTTCCTGCGTCCATTTGGTTTGTCTTGGTTTGATGGTATCTGGATTGTCTTTATTGGCTGGTTTCTGCAAAATGCCGCTTCAGCTAGTTATCGTCAGATTCGCTGGCAGGAGGCACTCCACAGCTTTACCCTTGCACAGGCGATGACCCCTGACCACCCGGTAGTTCCTCCAGATACTATGAATTAATTACTCGGCTCGGGTTGTATCAGCTATAGCCATCAGTATTTAAGGAAACAGAATGAAAGAAGCCTTAGTTTATCTACTGGCTATTACCATAGCTGAGGTACTCAACATTACCATCGGGCCGGTGTGGGGAATAACATGCCACATTATAGTATTGGTTGCTCTCATACCGCACTCGGCACTAGCCCGCCGGCAGACTCACCAACAGCTACTGCTATCACTGGCATTGGTTCCTTTGGTGAGAATAATTAGTTTGTCTATGCCTCTGGCTAATATCCCTCAGATTTGGTGGTACCCTATCATTTATGCTCCGCTGCTGGTAGCAGCAGTAATGGTAGTACGCATCCTGAATCTTAGAGCCAGGGATATCGGGTTTAGCGTTAGCTTCCGATTGTTTCCACTTCAGCTAGCAGTAGTCTTGTTTGGGTTTGTGCTTGGTGTAGCCGAGTATTTTATCCTCAAACCGGAGGCCATAGTTATTGAACTTACCTGGCAGGAAGTATGGCTGCCGGCACTGATTTTTATAGTGTGCACCGGGTTTGTGGAGGAGTTTATCTTTCGTGGGGTATTGCAGTGCACTGCGGTGGGGGCATTTGGCTGGCGGGGCATAGTTTATATTAGCCTCCTATTTGCTATCGTCCACTTGATACACTATTCGGTAATAGATATTGTCTTCGTTTTTGTGATTGCCTTATTCTTTGGCTGGGTAGTTAAAAAAACAGGGTCACTTTTGGCAGTGACCCTGTCTCATGGTATCGCTAATATAGTATTATATTTAGTAGCGCCTTTCTTTTTCTAGAGCGTCTCAGCAATTTTCACAGCGACCATAGCGGCAAATGCTATAATCAAAGGTACAATACCAATGCTAGTGAATCTGGCTATGCGCAAGGAAAGGCGTGAACGCCCGGCGCTAGCCAATTCCCGGGTAGTTAGAAAAACCACTAAAGCAATTACCGCAGCCACGCTTATAGCTGTGGCTAGCCCCAAGGCGACCATTGTCGTTACCGTTGTTACTGTAGTTACCGTTGTAATCATTGCCTCATCCCTCACTTTAATCTAGTATAGCGGAGAAAACACTTTTGGCAGTATTTTAGCACAAGAAAACACTTTTGTCAATAGGTAATTTAGAAAACTATTTACACTGAGTTCAAAGAGCCTTTATCCTAGCACAAGAAAGCACTTTTGTCAACAGGTAATTTTAATTTTTTAGCTTTTTTCAAAGAATCCTTTAAATTTCTCTTGATAAGCAATTTAATTAGGCTCTCCCGAGCACGCAATCTCTTTGGTAACCATCTTTTCAGCTTTTGCATATGAAAAGGCGCCACCGCTTTTGTATCGGTAGCGCCTTTCTTATTTTCAGTCGCTTATCCGCTGAATAATCAGGCTATACGCCGTCTCCACCACAGGAAGTAGACTAGTAGACCAACTACCACTACTCCGACAATTATCCACCACCAAGGGAAGGACGGAGGAGGCACTGGCTTTACTACGGTAAACTCACCACGCTGACCATCAACCGCCACCTGATAAGTAGCGGCAGCATCCTTAGCTGTGGTGAAGGTTACTGTCTGGCTGGCACCACCGGCCAGGGTTACATCCTGAGTAGCTACGGCTACATCGTCTATCTTGAGGGTTACCTCGTAGCTATCGGTGACGCCGCCGGTGTTAGCCACCAGAACACTGATGGTCACACTTTGTCCGATGTCGACCTCAGTAGGGGATATGGTCAAATCGTTGGTGGTAAAGGCGGCGGGGCGTGTGTAAGCCAGGACGGTAAAGGCAGTGAAGTGGCTTACCGGTGCCGTGATAGTATGGGTTACCGGGTCAACAGTGCAGTCTTCAAGTGTAATCCACTCCCCAGCATCCTCATCCCATATAGCGATGACTAGGTTTTCTTCGTTAACTCCTTCAGGTATCTCATCGGGGTCGTAGGCAAGGGTAATGGTTATTGGTGGGTCGAAGGTAGCACCATCCGGACCCAGGTCATAGGTCAAAGCGATAACACTGGCATCTGTCGGCAGAGCTGGCGGTTCTTCCATCTCAATTATGCTTATCTCAGAGAGGGGCTCGCCTTCTTCGGTGAGACCGATGGTATCTTCTTCAATGATGACCTCGACGTTGCCATCCTCGGATTCAGCGGCAACCTCTTCAGTAAATACGCCCTCGTCAGTGACAACATCAGATACATCGCTAACACCTTCTACCACAACTGCGGGTGGTGCACCTGGTGGTTCCCCATAATGTCTCGGTGAAAGTGTGAACTGGCTGCTGAGCTGAGTAAAGGTTTGGTCATCTTGGGCAGTAATCTCGGCCTCAATTCTGTAACCACCTGTGGGCCAGCTTGAGGGCGGTGTCCATTTGATATCATATGTTATTGCAGTGGTGCCTGTCCCGGTTGCGTATCCGTAGCCTCCGACTATCGGGGCAAAGGTGTATCCGCTGCCTTTCCATAGAACATAGCCAGCGCCGATGGTAGAATACCCCCAGTTAGAATCAGGGCTGGCCTTAATAGATGCGGCAGCACCGGCTCC
>Ga0307432_1001905_pt1 | contig 11911 bp, 8 predicted proteins | sample SalMarWE160150MG_FD_202158 | JGI IMG/M metagenome (GOLD analysis project Ga0307432, IMG submission 202158) | Salt marsh sediment microbial communities from the Plum Island Ecosystem LTER, Massachusetts, United States - WE1603-150 | ecosystem: Environmental > Aquatic > Marine > Intertidal zone >...
CCCTTAACAGCGACGAGCTGTTCCGCTACGAGGACATGGACGGCGAGGAGATCACGCCCGTCGACTTCGTGGCGCAGCAGTACAGGCAGGGAGGCGCGCAGGCCGGCGGCGGAGGCCTGGCCCTGAGCGCCACCGGCGAGATGGACGTGGAGTCTTTCGTCCATCGCAAGTCGGCCAAGAAGGAGGAAGAGGAGCAGTACATCCACATGGAGCCGGACCGCGTGCTCGTCATCCCGCACGAGCTGAACCTGAAGTTGGGGGCGACCACGCGGGCGATCGCCGCCGGGCCGGGCCGCGTTGAGACCTCGGCGGCGTCCCTGCGGTCCTTCCGGCAGGTGTTGACGCGGTTGCTCAGCCGCGTGAACCTGGCCCTCTACGCGGGCTACCGGGAAACGCCGGGCGGACCGGTCTGTGTGCACCGCGTGGCCACGCGAAGCCGGCTGAGCATGGGCGGCGTCAAGGGCCTGCTGGTGCCCATCCTGATAGCCGCCCTGATCGTGTTCAACACGATGCTGGGCGCCGTTTACGAAAGGATCAGGGAGATCAAGACTTATGCCTCGGTGGGCCTGGCGCCGATGCACATTGCCGCTCTCTTCTTCGCGGAGAGCTGCGTCTTCGCGGTCATGGGCGCGATGCTCGGCTACTTGTTCGGCCAGGTCCTGAGCCGGGTCCTGATGCACGTGCCGGCGCTCATGGCCGGCATCTCGCTCAACTACTCCAGTATCAGCGCCGTATGGTCGGCGCTCCTGGTCATGATCGTCGTGCTGGCCTCCACGGCTTACCCGGCGCACATGGCGGGCAAGCTGAGCGTGCCCGATGAGACGCGCCGGATGGTCATCCAGAAGCCGACCAGCGACGTGTGGGAGATCCGGTTCCCCTTCACCGTCAGCTCGAAGGAAACCCTCGGCGTCGTGTCCTACTTGCGCGAGTACTTCGAGAGCAACGACGAGGACGCGGTCGGGAACTTCACGTCCGACAACATCCGCTTCTACGTCGAACAGGTCGAGGGCGTCCAGCACATCTGCCTGGCGGCCGACGTCTGGGTCGCTCCCCTCGACATGGGCGTCAGTCAGGCGGTCAAGATCGCCTCGATCCCCGACCCGGACGAGAGGCAGATCAGCTACCTGTTCTTCACGATCACGCGCAAGAGCGGCGAATTCCAGACCTGGCACCGCATGAATCTGGGCTTCCTGAAGGATTTGCGCAAGCAGTTGCTGATCTGGCGTCTGGTGACGCCCGAGGCGAAGGAGCGGCTCACCAAGGAAGGCGAGGAACTCCTGGAGAAACAGGCAACTTCCGTGGCGTGATGGCAGGCAACGGTACAGGCTTGAAACGCGGGTAAGAGATGCCACGCCAAGAGGATTACCTGAAGCTGCGTGAAGAGCAGGAAGAGCCGACCGAGTTCGCCGATGGTTGGGGGATCAAGGCGTTCCTGGCCGGGCTGTTCGTCGCCTTCGTCGTGATGCCGGGCTCGATGTTCATGTTCCTGATGCTTGGGCAGCAGCTCGGCACCCCCGCCGTGTGGGTCACGCTGATCGTCTTCCTGGAGATTGCCAAGCGCTGCCGCACCAAGCTGACGCGCCAGGAGATGTTCGTCATCTTCAGCGTCACCTGGACCGTTTTGGGCACGGCCATCCCGGTCTGGTGGATGAATTCGTTTGTCGGGATGACGTACTTCGTCCGCAGCGACGCCGCGGTCCAGTTCGAGATAGCCAACCAGATTCCGTTCTGGAAGGCCCCTCCCCCCGGCAGCAGGGCCTACATCGAGCGGAACCTGCTCCATCGCGATTGGTGGCCGCAGTTGGGCCTGCTGGCGCTTTTTACCATCTGGGGCAGGCTCAGCTTCTTCAGCCTCGGCTATGCCCTTTTCCGCCTGACCAGCGACGTTGAGCGGCTGCCCTTCCCCCTGGCGCCGATCCAGGCCCGGGGCGTGACGGCCCTGGCCGAGAGCGACGAGGAGACCTGGCGCTGGCGCTGCTTCTCGGTCGGCAGCAGCATCGGCATAGTCTTCGGTTTGATCTACGTGGCCGTGCCGACGCTCTCGAGCGTGTTCCTCAGGAAACCGCTGTACCTGCTCCCCGTGCCCTTCTATGACTTCACGACCAAGCTGCAGGACGTGGGCTGGTTCCGCGCTGTGCCGCTGGCCATCGGCACCAACATAGGGGCGGTTTTCTGGGGGTTCGTTCTGCCGTTCTGGATGGTGGTGGGCCAGTTCGTGGGCGGCGTTCTCGGCAGGCTCGTGCTGAACCCCATCCTCTACGCGAATGGCGTCTTGCAGATGTGGGAGCCCGGGATGGACTACATCGAGACGGGTCTGGCCAACCAGTTCGACTTCTGGCTGAGCTTCACCATCGGCACCGCCATTGCCATCGCGCTTCTGGGATTCTACACAGCCATCCGCCAGGCCATCATCGCCCATCGGACCCGGACGGCGACCGGCGGCGGCTCGCTGGCGCCGCCGAAGGGCCGCGGCGACGTACCCATCCCCATTGCCCTTCTGTTCTACGTTGCCGGCACGTTCTGGATCATTCTGTTGTGTCACTGGCTGGTGCCGAAGTTCCCGGTCTGGGTCCTCATTGCTTTCGGGTTCGGCTACACGCCCATCATGTCTTACGTGAGCGCCCGCCTGCACGGCCTGACCGGCCACACCGTGGGGATACCGTATGCCAGGCAAGCGGCCTTTGTGCTGTCCGGCTACAAGGGCGTGGACATCTGGTACGCGCCGGTGCCGATGTCCGACTCGGGCTGGAGCGCACGTCACTTCCGCGAGATCGAGCTGACGGGCACCAAGTTCACCAGCATCTTCAAGGCGCAGTTGGTCATGGCGCCCCTTGCCGTGGTGGCGGGGCTGTTCTTCTGGTCTTTCCTGTACAAGATCAGCGACATCCCGGAGGACTACCCGCACGCCATGCGGTTCTGGCCGCGTGATGCCACCGTGCAGGCGGTGTGGATGACGGCGACGACGAGCGGCAATGCGTTCTTCCTGAAGGCCATCCGGTGGAAGTTCATCGGGTTCGGGACCGGCTACGGTCTGGTCGCATTCACGGTCTTGAGGCTGGTGGGTGCTCCCACTCTGTTCCTGTACGGGACGATCACCGGGTTGGTGGGCGACCCGGCCAGTTGGTCACCCATGTTCGGCGCGGCACTGTTGGGCCGCTTCTACATGCAGAAAACCTTCGGACCCGAGAGATGGCGGGAATTCACTCCCGTGCTGGCGGCCGGTTACGGCGCGGGCATGGGCCTGGTGGGCATGGGCTCGGTCGCCATAATGCTGATTGCCAAGGCCATCAAGATGGTTCCGTTCTAGCGCTGCTGGACTCCACCATGAGCGAACTGAGCTCGGTAGAGCAAGAGCAAGAAGCCCCGACGATGAGGGAGGCAGCCACCGGGCCGCTGCTGCCCAAGTGGTTCACAGCCCCCTTCTACGTCGTCTTCCTGCTCCTTTCCATACTCGGCGTGGCCTACGTCGTCCGGTCGATGCACGTGCAGGCGCTGTTGAGGGATGCCGTTGCGGAGATCAACCTCGGGGCGCAGGACGGAGCAGAGCTGGACGCCGCTCGCCAGCGGGAGGTGGTTGAACTGCTCAAGGCGCGCCCCGTCGATTCCTTCCTCTACCTCAACCAGGAGGTCCTGCAGGACGAGGACAGGGATCCGCGGATGGCGCGGGCGATGGCCCTGCGCAAGGCCGCCGGCTGGGGGGTCATGTCCAGAAGGAGGGCGGTCGTGGCGGCCGTCCTGGAGCACATGGGAGACGACGGCGCGCTGGAGGAAGGTTTCGAGCTGGACGATGATGCCCGGGCTGTGCTGCGGGACCTGGCCGACGAGCGCGCGGCGAACCCCGAGTTGAGCTACGCTGAGGACCGCGTCACCGACGTGGTCGCGTGGCTGGCCGATGGGGCCGTTGAGCCGCCCAAGGGGCCCGAGAAGAGGCGCATGAAAGCGCTGCTGGAGCAGTACCAGAAGCGCAGCTTCATGGGCACCGAGGCCGAGGCCCTCGGTTGGCTTGTGGGGGAGTGGAACGGGCGAACAGAACCGACTGCCCAGGACGCCGCCGAGCAGTTCCGCCTCATGTTGGCCGATCAGTCCGCCGAGCTTTCTTCGGAGAGCGTCGCCCTCTGCCTTGCCGAAGCCGACCGCTGGGAGGAGCTCTACCGCCAGGGCATGGTCCGTTTGGCCAACGCGGCCCGCCAGATGATGGAGCAGATCGTGGCCGAAAGTGAGTTCCTCGACCATCCGCATGTCTACCAGTACCTGAGCCTGCTGGAGCATCGGTTCGAGGAAGTTCGACAGCAGGTGGCTGAGGGGGCATGGCTTCTGCGACACGATCGCGATGCGGGCGAATTCGTCATCCGCTTCACTTCCTACTTCGCGACCAAGACCGCGATCAACTCATCCCTCGCCGTCGCTACGATGCGGCTGACCAGGGAAGAGAACGAGCGGCAAATGCGCCGCGCCAACGGACGCCGCATGAGGGAAGCCGTGAAGCTGCTGGGCAGGATCGGGGTCGACTACATCCAGAATCCGGACGCCTACGCACTTGACGTATGGAAGCCGGGCGAGTTCGTCCAGACCCAAACTGCCGGCGCCCTGGAGTCGGTGGCCGACGAGGAGACCATCGCCGACCTGGTCGCCGAAGCTCTCGCGGCAATGCGCCAGGCCGACATGGCGAGGCCCGGCGGTCCTCTGTTCTTCGGGAAAGGGGCAGGCGCCCAGAGCTGACAGCGCGAGCACAGACCGGCCCAGGGCGAGTCCCGGCTCCGTTCGCCGGCGGCGAATCGGGCCGGTTTCTTTTGGCTCGGGCCGGGCAGATCCCACCTGGTTAACGGAACGGTGCGGATGAGATAGCCTGGAGAGATCGCACAGCGGCGCCTGCCGCTGTCCTTTTAGGACGACACGTGATGAAGATACAGATCCCATATGGCGAAGGCGAGCTGGCGCTCGAAGTGCCTCAAGAGCGCTGTCGAGTGGTCGAACCCCCGGTTCGGGAGACGCTGGGGCCGCCGCTGGAAGCATTTCGGGCGAGTCTGGACGACCCTCTCGGCTGCGGCCGCCTCAAGGACCTCGCCGCCGGCCGCACGGTGACCTACCTGCTTGATGACCACACTCGCGCAGAGCCACATGCGGACTTCATGCGCGCCGTGCTTGAGCGCCTGGCGTCGGCCAGGCTGGTACGTTGCGTACTGAGCACCGGGTGCCACAGTCCGCGCAACGAGGGGAACGAGCGGCTGGTGGCGCAGTTCGGCGACATCGCCTCCGCGCTGGGCGTCCCGCACGAAGTGCACGTCCACGACGGCGAGGACGAATCCGCCCACGTGGTCATCGGCGAGACCTCGCGCGGGACCCCCGTCGAGGCGGACCGGCGGGCGCTGGATGCCGACGTGTTCCTGGTCACGTCCGATGTGAAGAACCATTACTTCGCCGGCTACTCAAATCCGCTGAAGAACTTCCTGCCGGGGATATGCTCGTTCGCGACCACGGAACGGAACCATTCGTTCGCGCTGGATGCGCAGTCGAGCTTCGGCCGACACCCCTGGCATTCCGATCCGGAGCGCCAGGTCAATCCTGTGGCCCAGGACATGCTGGAGGCCGCCACGCAGGTGATCTCGGGCCGGCCCGTCTTCGTCCTGGCCTCGGTCATCACGGCGGACGGGCTGGTGTGGTCGGGTGCCGGCGAGATGGAGGCCGTCACGCGGCAGGCGATCGCCCGGGCCGACCGCGTCGGGACGGTGCGGGTGGAGCCGGCGCGCTACGTCGTCGTCTCCCCCGGCGGCGACCCTCAGGACGAGACGCTCTACAACGCTCATCGCGGGCTGGAGCTCTCCCGCAACGCGGTGAAGGAGGGCGGGGAGATCCTGTTCCTGGCCAGTTGCGGGGCGGGGATGGCGGGCACGGCCAAGGCAAAGGAGGAGTTCTACGACCGGCTCACCGCTCCCCTGGACGAGGTGATCGCCGGCGTCGAAGGGCGCTACGTCCTCTACTCCCACAAGGCCTACAAGTTCGCGCGCCTCATCCGGTCCGTGCGGCGCATAACCATGGTGACGGAGCTGTCCGATCAGGAGGTGGCCGCCGCCCACCTGGAGAAAGTCGTGGCTCCCCAGGAAGTCATCGACCGCTGGCTCGGGGAGTCGGAGGAGCCGATCCTCATCACGACCCACGCGAACAGGACGGCCCTCTACTGCTGACCGTTCCCTTCCTCTGGCGCACCGCGTTGACTGCCCCCGTGTGCTACGACGGCCGATTCCCATCCGCCTCTCAGGAACAGCCACAGGGCGACGGCTGAGCAGACGAGGTTGCCGAACACCATCCCCACGTAGACGCCCAGGCTGCCCCAGCCCAGAACGAAGCCGAGCAGGTACGCCGCCGGCAAGCGCAGAAACCAGAGCCGCAGCACGGACACGGCCATAGCCGGCCACGTGTGACCCGATCCGTAGAACGCGGCCATCAGCACCATCAGCACGCCGAAGAAGTAGGAAGAGGCCGGCACGATCATGAAGAACCTGCGCGTCTCGGCGATCACCTCGACGTTCGGGATGAAGGCGCGCGCCACAAGCTGTCCCTGCCAGACCAGGAAGACCACGGCGGGGAACGTGACCAGGGCCACGAAGGCGGCGCTCTTCCAAACCGCCCGCCGGGCCAGCGGCACGTCACCCGCCCCAAGGGCCTGCCCGACCACCGGCGCGGCCGCCATGGACATGGCGCGCGGCAGGACGTTGAAGAAGTGAATGACGCGGAACCCGATGAAGAAGGCGCCGATCACCGTGATCCCGAGGCTGTTGATCATCACCTGGAAGACCGTGAAGCCGAGGGAATTGCTGCTGTTGCCCAGCGCTACGGGAAAGCCGACGGTGAAGGTCTTCCACAACAACGGCCAGTCCGGCCGGAGGTCGGCCAGTCGGATGTGCAGGCCCGCCCGGCCGAGCCGCAGGCAGACGTAGCAGGCCACGCCCCCCGCGAACTGTGCGATGAGGCTGGCCAGCGCGGCCCCGCCGACGCCCAGCGCGGGAACGCCCGCCCAGCCGAATATCAGCACCGGGTCCAGCACCGCGTTCAGAACGTTGCTGAGCGCTGTAATCAGCACGACGGTCATCGTGTCGCCCAGCGCCCGCAGCACCGAGCCGTAGCCGATGTTGAAGGCCACGAACGGCAGCCCAAGCATGAAGATGCGGAGGTAGATGGCCGCCTTCGGCAGCATTGCGTCCGGCACCTGCACCAGTCGCAGCAGGTGGGGAGCCGGCAAGACGAGCGACGCCGCCAGAACCGTAACTATCGTACACAGCAGTAGCATCGTCTGGGCCGCGGCCCGGTTCGCGCGCCGGTGATCGCCCGCACCGATGTGCTGCGCCACGAGGGCCGTCCCGGCTATGCCGAACCCCATGGCGAAAGTAATCACGACGAAGATGAACGGCATGCAGACGCCCGGTGCGGCCAGCGCCTTCTCGCTCCATCTGCCCAGCCAGAACGCGTCCACCAGGCTGTACAGAGCCTGAAGCAGCGAACCGGCCACCAGAGGCGCGGCCAGACGGAACAGGTTCCAGGACAGGGAGCCGCTGGTCAGATCGCGTTTCAGCGCGCGCTGTTTCGGATTCGCTGACATGGGAATCGCCCAGTATTGCGGGTCTTCGACGCGGAATCCAGTGACGGCCCGTGCCGGGTGTGCCGTCGGGGAGGAGGACACCCGGATACGGTCGACTGCGGGGAAACGGCTTGCTCCGGCACTTCGACAGGATGGACCGAGACGGAACGCTCAGGCCTCCGCCGGCCTGCGCACGATCTCCTCGACGGCCCGGTAGAGCTCCTCAGGCAGCGGTCCGGCGGCGCCGGCGCGGGCGTTGTCGCGCACATGCTCGATCCGCTTGGCGCCGGGGATGGCGGCGGAGACCGCCTGGTGCCGCACCACCCACCTGAGGGCCAGCTCGGTAAGGGCTATCCCATGCGCCCCCGCGAAGTCCTTCAGGCGCTCTATCGTGCCGAGCATCTCATTCGGCTCTCCGACGAAGCCATGGCGGTGCCAGTCGCCTTCGGGGAAACGGCTGGCGCTGCCGTACTTGCCGGACAACAGCCCGCGCGCGAGGGGTATCTTGGTCAGCACCGCCACGCCCCGCTCGGCTGCGAGGGGCAGCAGCTCATCCCGGGCATCGGACCGGAAGATGTTGAAGTTGACCTGAACGGCGTCCACGAGGTGGCGCTCGATCAGCCAGAGCCCGTCCGCAGGTGTGTGCACAGACACGCCTCGCCATCGCACCTTGCCTGCGCGCTCGAGCGCGTCGAAGCCGTCCTGCCAGTCCTTCTCCTTCAGGTCTTCCAGGGATGGGTTGTGCAGTTGCAGCAGGTCGATGCGGTCGGTCTGGAGGCGGCGCAGGCTCTCCTCGGCCTCTTTCACGATGGCGTCGGCGGAGAAATCGCGGCTCCCCGAGCCGCACTTGGTGGCGATGGTAACGTCTGCGCGCCGGTCCTTCAGCGCCTTGCCCAGCAGCTCTTCGCTGCGTCCGTCCTGGTAGACGTTGGCCGTGTCGAACAGGTTGACGCCCTCGTCCAGCGCGGCCAGGACCATGCGGACGTAGTAGGCTTCGGTAGTGCACTCCTCGTCGCCGGGCCGGTCGGCCGACGCCGGCCTGCCCAGCATGTTCGTCCCGTAGCTGACGCAGCTTACGGTTGCGCCGGTGCGGCCAAAGGGGCGGTAGTGCATGGCCGTCCTCCGAGGGGTCAATCCCGGTCCGTCATGCCGTAGAATCCCCGGGCGTTCTCGTGCATGATGCGGCGCGCCACCTGTTTGGCCGTTGCCAGGTCGTACAGGCCGCCCTCCACGTGCGCCTCGAGGACGTTGGCGATGCCCCGGCGGGCCTGGATGGCGTAGCCCAGCGTGCAGAACGGCGTGCCGGTATCGCCGCCGAAGCCGAAGATCTTGTTGTGCGGGACGGCCGAGAGCCATTCGCCGAGCACGCGTTCCATTTGCGTGGCGTTCATCGCCCAGGCCCAGCACATGTCGAGCCACACGTTCGGGAACGCCTTCCCGATGGCGCCCAGGACCTCCGAGTACGGCCAGGCCGCGTGGAAGACGTCGAACCGCACGTTCCGGTAACGCTGGAAGATCGGCACCAGGGGCGCCGGGTCGCCCTGGGACGGGTCGCCCCAGTTGCCGGCCAGGTATCCCGTGTGCAGTTGCACCGGCAGGTCGAACTCGCGGGCCCGCTGGACGAAGCGGTGGAAGAGGTAGTCGTGCAGCGGCTTCAGGTCGCCCTGTTTTCCCTGCATGACGCCCTCGAAGGCGCGCTCCGCTTCGGCGTAGGACGAGTTCTCGAAAGAGAGCCGGCGCGAGTAGGGCATGGCGGACTTCATGCCGATGAGCTTGCCGGCCTTCGCTGCCTTCTCGGTATACGCGTCCAGCGCGGCGTCCAGGTCGGAGAGGCGCTGGATCGCCCGACCGAGAGCCTTCTCCCAGCCCTCGACCTGTGACCGGCTCGAGAGCACCAAGATCCCGTCGTAGCGCAGCACCTGCCCGAAGAACTCGGGATGGTCGTTGCCCTTGAAGACATCCAGTCTCGTGGGACACTCCCAGCAGCAATCGTTCGCCGCCCAGCGCACGTTGGCTGCCTTGAACAGATCGAGGTGGATTCGTTTGCCGCTTCTCTCGCTGGCGAAGTCGCGGAGGCCCTTCGTGATGGCGGCCGCGTTCTTCCGCGTGTAGGGAAGGTCCAGCAGCGCCCGGCAGGCAAGCTCCGTGCCCTGGCCGTATCCCGTCGTGCGGACGAACGACCAGACGTCGAAGAAGCCCTTGTCCGTCGAGGTGTCCGTGCTTTTGCCCTTGCCGGGCAGGACGGCGGCCGTGGCCAGATCGGCGCCCGCGTAGCCGACGAACTCGCGGTACGTCAGCTCGCCCTTGCGCTGATCCATGTCGGCGAAGCCGTGCTGGTGCTCGTGATTGTCGAACAGCGGCTCGGCCATGACGAAGTCGCGTATGTCGCTCACTGCCTGCTCCTCCCGACGCATGATGGGCTCGGATCTCAAGGGCGCGGCGCTGCGAGGGACAAGATGATAACGGCGCGGGTGTGCTCTGTCCACACGGCTGGGAGTGGTGGCACCGTCCGGCCGGGCTGGCCTTGGCGGCGAGGGGCGCGGAAGCGGCTCGCGCGAGGGGCCCGCTTCAATCAGTGGAAGCCCCCGCGCCGCTGCTCGGGCCGGAAGACGACCCAGAGGAGCAGCCCGAGCGGCCAGGAGAGGAACGCCACCAGAAGGGCCACCAGGCAGCCGGGCTTGCTCCGGGCCTCCGCGTCCCCGTACGCCCAGATGATGCTGTAGACGTATACGATGGCGATCAGGACGGCCAGCAGGAGCCACGGAACGGTCAGCAGGGCTCTCATAGTAGCTGCTTCCCCCTATCATTCGATCGGTCCATCGCCGGCCGATGTGCTCACGTATCGGACGGTCCTTCCGGCCCGTCTGCGCCATTCCGGCCGCCGGCCGCCTCGCCCTGTGATTTCCGCACCTGCTCGACAATGTCCAGAATGGAGAGGACCTTGGGACGCGGCGCGTGCTCGGCCAGCGCACGCAGCTTCTCGGCGGGCAGGTTCTCCTGCAGGAAGGCGTGCACCTCGAAGACCTCCCACCAGCAGTCCAGGATGCGGGGACAGAGCGAATCGGCCTCCTGCGTCCGGCAGTAGTGGAAGCTAACCGAATGCCCGAGCCTTCGGCATCGGAGGACACGTTCGTCGTTGTCGGTTAGTGCCACGCGTACCCCTACCTCGGGGCGCAAAGGAACGTTCCGGTTGAACGGCCCACGTTCTATTTTACGGCCGGCTTGGGCAGGCCCTCAATCGCGGCCAGCGATTTCCGGAGCTGGTCCTCGGGGAGCGCGTAGTCGACGAGCTTGCCGCTGAAGTAGGCGTCGTAACCGGTTAGGTCCATCAGTCCGTGGCCGGACCAGTTGAAGAGGATGACCTTTTCCTTGCCTTCCTCCTTCGCCTTGTTGGCCTCCTGGATGACGGTGGCGATGGCGTGGGAGGTCTCCGGCGCGGGGATGAAGCCTTCGGTCCGGGCGAACTGCACGGCCGCCTCGTAGCATTCGAGCTGGTGGAGCGCCCGCGCCTCGATCAGGCCGTCCAGCAGAAGCTGACAGATCAGCGGCGCCATGCCGTGGTACCTCAGGCCCCCGGCGTGGATCGGCGGCGGCACGAAGCTGTGCCCCAGCGAGTGCATCGCCAGAAGGGGCGTCGTCATGGCCGTGTCGCCGAAGTCATAGACGAACGGGGCGCGCGTCATTGTGGGGCAGGCCGTCGGCTCGGTCGCGATGATCTGTATCTCTTTCCCGTGGATCTTGTCGCGCACGAAGGGGAAGGCCGTTCCGGCGAAGTTTGACCCGCCGCCCGCGCAGCCGATCACGATGTCCGGATAGTCGCCGATCTTCTCGAACTGCTTCTGCGCTTCCAGGCCGATGACGCTCTGGTGCATGAGCACGTGATTCAGGACGCTGCCGAGCGAGTAGCGCGTGTTCTCTGAGGTGACGGCGTCCTCGATGGCCTCGCTGATGGCGATGCCGAGGCTCCCGGGCGTGTCGGGCATTTCCTCCAGCACATTGCGCCCGGCCTGGGTCTGCGGGCTGGGGCTGGCGACGCACTCGGCGCCCCAGACGCCCATCATGAGCTTGCGGAAGGGCTTCTGATCGAAGCTGATCCGCACCATGTAGACCTTGCATTCAAGCCCGAACAGGGAGCATGCCATCGCCAGGGCGCTGCCCCACTGGCCGGCGCCGGTCTCCGTGGTGATGCGCTTTATCCCGAATACTTTGTTGTAATACGCCTGAGCGATGGCCGTGTTGGGCTTGTGGCTGCCCGGCGGGGAGACGCCCTCGTTCTTGTAGTAGATCCGGGCGGGCGTCCCGAGGGCCTGCTCCAGTGCCTTCGCGCGGTGCAGGGGG
>Ga0307432_1001907_pt1 | contig 11901 bp, 24 predicted proteins | sample SalMarWE160150MG_FD_202158 | JGI IMG/M metagenome (GOLD analysis project Ga0307432, IMG submission 202158) | Salt marsh sediment microbial communities from the Plum Island Ecosystem LTER, Massachusetts, United States - WE1603-150 | ecosystem: Environmental > Aquatic > Marine > Intertidal zone >...
TTTGAGTTGCATAAATATCTTTAGATAAGCTATCTCCGCTTAGTTTTGAATACCAAGGGTATTCCTTAATCTGTTCCAAAGCGTAGGGGTCTTGCAAACTCAGAAAATTAGAGAACTTCATATCCCCCACACAAGAAAGATTTGAAAAAGCCAGTACTGTTCTCTCCAAGTGGCCTATTCCAGAGGAAGTGCTATAAGCCTTTTTACTATCAGTAACCAGAATTCTATTGCCCAATCCCCTCTTTTGTCGTTCTACACTTCTTTGAAGCCTATTCCACATACCCGCCTCTTTTTGAGGTTTTTGATCAGAGAAAATGCAAGCAGAAACAACCAGAGGACCTAAGATCGGACCATAGCCCACTTCATCGATTCCAACCACGATAGACATGCTAGTTTCCTCAAAACTATCGATTATCATATATTATTATACTGTTCTTACGCGTTTATTCAAGAATTTCTTTTCTTAAAAATTTCTTGAAAGATTTTTATTTTTTATTTTGTTTTTTCTAGAATGATATTATACTTTATATATAAAAAGATAGTTTTTCAGGAAAGGGTTGGAGATGACAGAACCAAAAACACATTCAAGAAACAATAAAGTTACAATGTCTGAAGCTGAGAAAAAAGCATTTCAGCTACTTACGATCAGTCGGTTTATCCTAGCAAGAACACCGACGGTTTTAGGATATGTTACACACTACGAACCGATCAACAAACTTTCACTAATGACTGACCAACTTAGCACAAAATTCTCTGACATCAACGAAGTAGTTGAAAGTCAGGAGTGGAGAAAGATCCGGAAAATCCTAAGTATATAATTGGCTACGAAGACTAAGATGAAACTATACAACAAAACAAAGTGTCCTAACAAGATTTTAGAGCCTCTTCTAATCGCTGCTGGTAAATCTGTTGGGGCAAGAACAAGTAACGTAGTTGTTAAAGTAACTCAAGGACATAGTATTTCAATACGTGGTCGAGCTCATGCTGGTTTCCCCCATCTTTGGCATTTGCGAAACCTTAAATGTAGAAGAAACCCAAAACGGTTTGGTACAGGAGAACCTCCTCTTGGTAAACTAGTCCAAACTGATGGTGGCTGGTTTGGAATAACACTACCTAAAGTACGTATAAATACTAAGTATGATAGAGTCGACGGTGCTTCAAGTTTTTATAAAGTTGCCCAACACGAATGGGGGCACATTCGAGACTACCAGCAAGGTACGATGACAAGATCTCATAGAACTCCATCTGGGCGACGAATAAGACATGACGATAGGATTGAGGAAATTCGAGCTAATAGCTATGTAGAAAACGCTAAGAAAATTTCTAACGCAGATGATTTGATTTTAGATCTTGCCTTATGGTTAGAAGAAAGCAATGGTTAACTCAAACTATAACAACTTCGATGAAGAAGCAGAGCTAGAAGGACTTGCTTTAGAACGACTCAGAGAAGTTAAGCCTAGAAAACCTTCAAAGAAATCTAAAACAAAACCACTTAATTCCAAAACTCTCAACAAAATGTTTCTGGATTTTTATGGGAAAACTGGCTATATTTCTAAGAAAGATTAAAAATTCTTGATTTTTTAGTTGTATTTAATTAAAAAAGATATTATACTTTAAGTATAGAAAGGTAGTTATTTAGAAAGGGTTGAAGATGAGAAAGCAAAAAGTAGAAAGAAAAGGAGAAATATCAGGAGGTGTATTACTTCTAATAGTGATAGGAATACTAACTTGTTATGTATGGACGGGACACAGAGCTGATGTTCGAAGGCAAAGACAAGAAAAAGCTCGCGAAAGCATCTACACAGAAGTAGATACGAAATTAGCTCAATTGCAGACAAGAATGACTTATGAACAAGTACAAACCATTTATGGTCGATTATTTGATGAATGTTGCATTCTTTCAGACATTACTCTTAGTACTGGTAGAGAAATTACAATCATGGGTTCATATAATAATGATACAAATCGTTTCGGGCACAATATAGGAATGGAATTTGTGAATGGAAAATTGGTATGGTGGACTGACATGGGGAAAAATTAGAAAGGTAGAGCTCCTTATCTGGCTACTAGCCCACGAATTCTTCCATCATCGACAGTTCTTACTAAATCAAAAATTTAGTGAAAGAGATGCGGATTTGTATGCAGCGAGTCGTCTAAACTACTATCAACAATCACAATCTCAAAATACTAACAATTTAATAGAAAGTGGCACAAATGCTTAAAAGACTACTTAAACGACTTTTCAACAAAGAATTTCGAGGCCTTATAGCTGGAGCTATTTTGTGGTATATAGTTTTTTGCTAAACTTTCTCGAAAGGTAAAGAATGAAATGGTTTATTAAACTCGTTTTGAAATTTCTTTTAATCTTGATCATTCTGATCATACTATTTAACTACACCGAACAGCAGGTAAAAAAAAGTCCTATTTTAGTTGGCTTTCTTTTAAGAGCTACGCAGGCTAAGAATGCAATCATTTCCGGACTAAATAGTTTGGTAAACCTGTGCAAAGATAAAAACTCTGATTTGGGTGTGGGAGGCATAGCTTGCACAGTAAAAGATAAAACACTAACCCTTGAGGACTTCTGGCTTGGATTCATCATAGGTATAGTATTTACTCTTATTATAGTATGGATATTAAAGGAGAAACAAAAATGAAAGAAATTTACAACCAACAATGTCCAGCGTGCGGTCATATTTGTAAACCTAATGTGGAGCCAGTAAGAAGAGAGATAGCCCCAAACTATCTATATGTAACAGCAGTATATCGTTGTAATAAATGTAAGCACACATGGAATGTAGATTTTCCAGTTGCCAAGAAGGGTAGGATAAGCATTAACTAATTTGAAAGGTAGGGAACATGAAGAAAACGGTTTTAGGAATGTTAGTTTGTTTATTATTTGCTTTAACATCATTTTGTTTAGCTGACCCATCAGCTTCAACTACAGTTCGACTTAGAGTTCGCCCATATTGTATGGTTGATATCCTCGAACCTGTTGACGTAACAGTACTTCAGCCGGGACAAATTCCTGAAAATAAGACATATGTAGAGATTAGTTGTAACTACAACTATAACGTTAAAGTTGAGTGGGAATTGCCTCATGATTGGCCAGGTGGAGTAACAATTCATGATAACATTGCTGGAAATTTTTCTCCAGGAATTCAAAAGGGAAAACTCTGGTTGGGAGGCATAACAACTTTTGAGGATCTAGCTGCTACTTACAAAGGTAAAGTTATTGTTACAATTTCTATCGCTCCTTGACTTTTGTAGTCCCGTAGCTCAGCAGGATAGAGCAAAGGATTTCTAATCCGTGGGTTGCAGGTTCGAATCCTGCCGGGACTATTGTGACTGTGGTGTAACTGGTAGCACAGTAGGTTGTGGTCCTACGAGAGTGGATTCGAATTCCACCAGTCACCTTCAATAAATAAGTAAAAAATTTTTATTTTTTAGTTGTATTTAAGTTAAAAATATGTTATACTTTAAGTGTAAAGAAAGTAAATAATATGATAAAAACACTAATGCTCATCCATATACTAGTAATAAGCTCGTTGATTCTTTCAATCAATAAGCCACAACATAAAGAATGGGAAACAATACGAATGCGTGTAACAGCCTACTGCCCATGCGAAAAGTGTTGTGGAAGGTATTCAGATGGTATAACTGCATCTGGGCACAGAATAGGTAAAGGCGATGTTTTTGTAGCGGCTGATAAACGATTTTCTTTTGGCACTAAAATGATTATCCTCGGCTACAACAACAACCTGCCAGTAAAAGTCCTTGACAGAGGAAGAGCTATTCAAGGTAATCGAATTGATGTATTTTTTCATACTCACAAAGAGGCCCTGCAGTGGGGTGTTAAGTATATCGATGTTAGAGTAAGTAAACCAAAAAAGCTAAGGAGGAATTAGAATGTACCTACTTATTGATGATGTGCGAAATTTTCATTGTGATATAATTGCAAGAACAGCTGAAGCTGGCAAGAAGATACTAACATTTCTACACAAGGACATAGACTGTTTAGGAATTGATCACGACCTGGGTGGCGCTGAAACTGGATATGATATTGTAGTTTGGGCTTTACAACAAAGCTTTCTACCAAACCGAGTTCAAATAGTAACCATGAATCCTGTTGGAAGAAAAGCCATGGAATCTCTTTTGATAGAACAAGGATACGTACATTCAGAAGGAACTTTTGTGAAAGGGGAGTAAAAATGAATGTTAGATTAGAAATTAAAAATCCAGAAAAAGAGATTCCGGAACTAACTGGTCTTTGGATTAAAGGTTTTGGTTGGTTAGTTGGTGGAGATACACTTGGAGATATAACTATCTATGGAAAGATAGTTCCTACACAATCCAATCTTAACCTACCTCTTTCTGGAGAAATACAAGTAAAGAAACAAACAAAGGCTGTTAAGAAGTTCCTAGCAAGAATAGAAGATCGAAGTTTTGGTGACAAATTATGGAAAACAAAGTAAACTCATTTATGGGAATACCAAATAACATCTTAACAAAGTATCCTGAAATTGATTCACACTCTATCCTACTAGGATATAGAGGATCAATAGCACATGGGACTCATCTGCCCAAAAAAGATCCTTTCTCTGTAGATGACATAGATATAATAGGCATTTGCATTCCTCCTATTGATTGTTATTTTGGACTCAAAGAGTTCTACTCAAAAGGAACAAGAGAAATTATGGAAGGTGAATATGATATTGTTCTCTTTGAACTTAGAAAAGCAATAAGGCTGCTTGAAAAGGGCAACCCAAATGAGCTTTCCATTTTGTGGCTTCAGCCCAATCACTACTTAAAAATTACTGAGGTAGGCAAACTACTGCTAGAAAACAAAAACTTATTCGTGGGAAAGCACGTTTACCACAGTTTTGTAGGATATGCTCATGGACAGTTACATCGAATGACGCACTCTGCTTGTAAAGGGCATATGGGCGAGAAAAGAAAAAAACTTGTAGAGAAGTTTGGATTTGATGTAAAAAATTCTGCCCATTGTATACGTCTCTTGCGCATGGGTATAGAATTTCTAACAGATGGAGAACTACATGTTCTCAGACAAGACGCTCAACAACTACTTGAGATTAGAAAAGGAGAATGGACTTTAGAGCAAGTTCAAAAAGAAGCAGACAGATTATTCAAACTTTCAGATGAAGCTTTCATTCACTCTAAACTTCCAGATAAACCTGACCATAAAAAGATAAACGATTTATGTGTTGAAATGATAACAGAATATTTTAGAAAGGAATGCAAAAATGAGTAGAAAGAGGCCTAAAAGCATATCTATAACCAACGATTGTAGCATCGGATATGACGAAAAATATTGTGAGTGGTTTAAGTGTCCATATTGCAAAGATACTGATATAGCTGGAGATACTAAATTCTGTCCCAACTGTGGAGTGAAAATTCGATGGAAGCTTATTAAAGAAGTCGAACCTAAAAAACCTAAAGGCAGGCATTGGATTAGATAGGAGAAAATAATATGACAACAGTAAAAGCAATTAAGTGCCCTAAATGTGGCTACACAATATTCAGCAGAGCAAGACATGATTACAGATCTTGTTCATGCAAAGCTGTATCAATTGATGGAGGATTTGACTATGTCAAAATAAACTTCCCTACAGATACAGAAATTCCTAAGATCTTTGAGCTACGAATTGAACAAACACCAAAAGAGTTATATGACGATTGGAACTCCAGAAGAGAAGAGTTTGGACTTATCCCTCCTAAGAAAGAAGAGCAAAATAATGAGATTGGCTAACATTAGAAATGGCTTAGCATATCCCCCATTTGATGATGTATGCTGTTTTCAAAGTTGTCACGCACATCATCTTTCTTGCGGGTATTTTAGAGAAGATGCTATGCCTTACAAAGCTGTTATACATTTATTACTGGGAGGTAAAATAGAAATAATAGATGGAACACAACATAATAAACCTTTGAGCGACGCTCTTAAATATGGCGTTCCAACGTGGTGTAGAGTATTTAATCGTGCTGTTGGTGGTAATTTCAATGAATTTAAAGTTTGCTCATGGGAAACAAGAGAAATGAGAATAGCTGCTAATACTCAACAGAAAAGGTTGCTTGTACAAACATACAGAAAATTGATCGAACTTTATGGAGTAAAAGCTCCAGCGATCGTTGGAAACAATGTAATATTAACTTGCCATTCAAATATTAAATTTGACGACAAACCAGAGCAATTGAGAGAACTACTCTTGACAAAAGGAGATAAATAATGAAACACGTAATTTCATCTGAGAGAATACCAATTAAGATTTGGGCGGATGGAGTTGAAGAAGGAGTGATAAACCAAGCTAAGAATCTTGCAAATCTTCCCTTTGCTTTTAAGCATATAGCTCTGATGCCCGATGCTCACACTGGATATGGAATGCCTATTGGCGGAGTTCTGGCTACGAAAAATGTAATCATTCCGAACGCCGTAGGAGTAGATATAGGGTGTGGGATGTGTGCTTACCAACTCCCTATCACAGATATAGACATAGAAATCCTAAAAAGAATTATAGAAAAAATTCGCCAAAGAATTCCTACAGGCTGTAGTCATCATAAAGAACCTCAAGACTCCAGCTTAATGCCCAAAATAAATCTCAATTCTCTAAATGGTTTTTACGAGGTAGTGTCTGAAGAATATGATAGTGCTCTAAAACAAATTGGAACACTAGGAAGCGGCAATCACTTCCTCGAAATTCAAAAAGGCTCTGATAGACATATCTGGATTATGTTACATTCCGGAAGCAGGAATATCGGGTACAAGGTTGCTCGCCATTACAACAATATAGCTAAAAGCATAAACGAAAAGTGGCACTCATCAGTTCCCTTAAGTTGGGATTTAGCTTTTCTTCCACTAGATTCATGGGAAGGAGCTTGCTATAGAGCGGAGATGGGTTATTGTGTTGAATTTGCTTACTGCAATCGAAAACTCATGATGGAAAGGGCTATCGAGTGCTTCAAAGAAATAATTCCAGAAGAAGAGGTAGGAAAGTACCCGTTAACCAACGAAATGATCAACATTGCTCACAACTATGCTTTACTTGAAAATCACTTTGGAATAAATGTTGTTGTGCACAGGAAAGGAGCTACCTTAGCAAGAAAAGATACTATTGGAATCATTCCTGGATCTCAAGGCTCTAAAAGCTATATTACAACGGGCAATGGTAATCCCGAAAGTTTTTACTCTTGTTCGCACGGAGCAGGCAGAAGGATGAGTCGTACCAAAGCTCGAGAAGAACTAACACTAGAGAATGAACAAAAAAGATTAAACGATCTAGGAATTCTCCATTCCCTTAGAAATCAAAAAGATTTAGATGAAGCTCCAAGTGCATATAAAGATATCTCTACTGTCATGGAGAATCAGAAAGATTTAGTAACTAGTAAGATTGAGCTAACTCCCTTAGCTGTGATCAAAGGATAGAGGAAAGTATAATGGAAATCGAACTAGATACACATGTTGATTTAATAAAGAGCTACGCTTGGGTAGCGTATCACAAAATGAAAAGAAGCTCTAGATTAGACTTTGATGACATATTCCAAGAAGGAATAAAAATCTTCTTAGAAGCGAAGAACAGCTTTCTAAGCGACAGGAATATGTCCTTCCGAAGCTATCTAATACAAAACCTGCGACAAAGATTCTGTGATATAGTTAAAAAATCTTACAAACCTAGATGTTCTAAAGAAATAACTTTTCACAACACAAGAACTATTACCAAATCTGAGGATCCAGTAGAAATCGTTCATGTACGATTATTACTAGAAAACCTTACCGGAGATGAGAAGGAGTATGTCAAAGCTATGGTATCATTACCTAATACTTTAAGAAAATCCCGTCGCAGAATAGCAAGGGAGGCCATAAACATATCGTACGATCGAGAGGTGAGTTTAAGGAATAGTATTAGAGATAAAGTAAGGAAATGAGAAATTTTTTAATTTTCTATTTTGATTTCCTCGAAAAGATATTATACTTTAAGTATAAGAACTAGTTTTTTAGAAAGGGTTTGAGATGTGTCTTGGAAAACCAGTATCAGAAAGACAATTAAGTAGAATCAAAAAGGAAGCTCAAAAGAGAGGATACATTAGAATTTACAAAGTTGTACAATTAGGAACAGCTCATTTTGCTCACCCAAATTATAGTTATCCTTTGATACCCTATGAATATAGCGTTCAAGAAGCTAAAAATTTGGGGAATTCGGATGCTGGGTGGCATGGATTTAGAAACAAGAAAAGTGCTGAACAATGGATGGATCTTAGCGAGGTTACAATTGAATGCTTAGCAAAGCCTGAATGGATTATTGACGCAGGGATTTACAAAAGACCCTTGTGCTTTCCTATGTCGAAATCTATGCCAGCAATGGAAACCATTCGCCTAACACGCCTGTGCTTTCCTAAATTCCCAAAAACAAAAGTAACTGTTAGAGAATTTAGAAAGTTATGCAAATCGAAGAACATATGATAGCACTAGCAACAAAAAATGTCATTGAAGTAGTGATTATCTTGATCATCCTACTTCTACTCCTGCCAAAAAGAAGAGTTAGAAGGAGAAAACAATGAGAATGTGGATGGTTGATCCTAGAATAATGTGCCAACAACACCTCGTTGGTGAACACCATGAACTCCATATGATTGCCGGTTGCTTAGCTAAGGGTAGAAGCCTGCGAGGCTATATGCAAAAAGGACTAATAGAACCAACAAATTTAATAAAACGACATAACACTTTAGTAGAGGAAATGATATCTAGAAAATACAATCATAAAACTCCCTTAAACTTTGAGACACCAAAATCAGAAATATCCGTTGATGAGCTACTAGCCCATGTAGATAAAGAAGAGTCCCTTAGAGAATTGTTAAGTAGATGTCCTAAATGTACAAAAAGATATGAGGAGCTAAAGCATGGAACACAAACCAGCAATTAAGAACTTGCAAGATATGTCCGAAAAGCATAAAAAGGATATACTATTACTTTCCTCCAAACTCGAGGGAAAGAAAACAGAACTAAGAGAAGCAGTAGAAATAGCTCGCAGGATGATAACAAGAACAGAAACTATGTGGCAAACTTTAAGAGCTTTGGCTCGAGAATTGGGGGATTAAAAATGAATATTGTCGACATTTGGAAAAAGAAAATGAGAGAAGCAGGACATCAAATGGCTATGTTACAAACCACCAAGGCTATATACGATATAGCAGCCGTGATAAGTGACTTGCCTAATCACTTAACAATTCAGTTTCCTAAATCCCACCAAAAAGGAGAGTGCAGTATCGCTCAGGAGATGGTAGAAAAGAGGGAGGTTATATCACTGCAGTTCTATCAGTGGTGAGAGATATCAATGCATTCTGATGATAAGCTAATTGAAGATTTTGTTTCTTGGTTAAAAAAGAGCTTTCCGAGACTTACTTTTGAAGTGAAAAAATCACTAAAGGAAGTACTTCCAGAACCTAAGAAATATAAAGAGTTCTGGGGGCATCAATGGGCTCATATTGACATAAGTGTATTTAGACACGATAAGTTGGTTGCTGTGATTGAACCGGGTGGATTTCAGCATTTAACTGATGAGGAGCAGAAAGAGAGGGACAGAAAGAAGAGATCAATTTGTAAAGAGTTTAGTGTGAATTTCTTACCTTTGATGAATGAAGCCTTGAAATCACGAGAGCATTCAAAATTTAGGAGATTGTTGAAGAATTATTTTTATAAGAAATGTTGACGCTTACAACTATAAAAAGATGCGTTTAAGTTATGTTAAGTTATGTTAAGTTCTGTTAGGTTGCATTCAGTTGCATTGAGTTATGTTTTGTTGTGTTTTGTTCGGTTCAGTTACCACCTTCGGGTGGGCGTTGACGTCGACAACTTAAAAAAGCGATGGTATATGTTCTGTTAAGTTATGTTTTGTTATGTTACGTTCAGTTGAGTTATATTATATTCAGTTAAGTTAAGTTGAGTTGTATTATGTTGAATTTTGTTAAGTTTAGTTTAGTTACCGCCTTCGGGCGGGTGATAAGTTAACAAATCTTAAATAAATATTTTTAGGAGAAAAACATGGAAATCAAACAATTATCAGGCGTATTAAACAAACAAGAGCTATTAGACAAAGTTGCTGATTACGAAAGAGCAACGCCCACAGACATAGAATTAGGAGGGGATACTAAATTCACTGTGGATAAAGAAAATAACATCCTCCTAAACTATAAAGATAAGACTTCGGTCGTGTGTCCTGTGGCAGTTAACAACTTAGTGTCTTATATTGGCTTTCCTAAGCCCTATCTATCAAAGATTCCAGTAGCCCAAATAACCGGCCTAGTTTTACCTCACCTCAACTACTGGTATCAAGAAGAACTTGCCGGACAAACCTTGCGACTTCTCGTCATTGGTGATAATATAATCACAGCTATCCCAAAAGCAAATTTCAAGCATATCAAAGTTTCAGAAGTAATAGCTGCTATCGAGCGAGTTCTTGGTAAAGCCATTGCTGGATACCACAAAGCTTATTTTGGTCCTGACACTTTCCAATTTAGTGTGCTTACCCCTAGAGAGATTGAGGTTAAGGAAGGTCATATGTATAACTCAGGGATTCGAATTCAACATAGCGTTACAGGAAAAGTTTCTACTAATGTTGCTCCTTATCTATTCAATCAGTGGTGTGCAAACGGAGCCACTACAGAGCATCAGTTGGATTCATGGAAGAGAAGAAATCAAAAAGAAGATATTGAGACTTGGCTCCAATCAGTAGTGACCGAAGCATCGAAGCTCTTTGATTCAGAAGTAACCAAGCTCAGAACTCTTTGTGGCATCAAAGTGAATACTGAGACTTCGAAAGTGTTAGATTCAGTTCTGGAACAGTCTTCAGTCCCTCAGCGGCTCTCAAATGAGGTTAGATCTATTTTGTTGGATCAGAGACCCGAAGATCTTTATGATATCTATCAAGCACTTACTGCCGTAGATACACACTCAAAGATCTTTGATGAGCATCCTAACTCCAGAGGTATTTTAGATAAGGTTGCTGCTCATTTAGCAAGTCATTCTCAACTTTGTCCTACGTGCCATCAGCGAGTAGAGTAAAAGTATAGGCGAACTTGATATTAACAAAGTTGACAGAGACAACATTAAAAAGCTCCGGTTATGTTAAGTTCTGTTCAGTTTAGTTCTATTCAGTTAAGTTGAGTTGTATTAGGTTAAGTTATGTTCTGTTATGTTGAGTTAAGTTACTCCCTTTGGGGAGGTAATAGAACAAAATTTTGTAGGGCATGGATGCCCTTTTCATTATTATACTAAAATTAAAAATGATCCACTTACCTTTAACAAACACGTTTGAAGTAGCCCTGATAGATGACGAAGATCTCCTCAAAGTTATAAACATCAGGTGGAGGCTGAAGAAGTCTGGTAAAGATGCATACTACGTAGCTGCCTCTATTCGAGAAGGCGAATCCGTAAGAACATTATACCTGCACAGAATGATTATAGACAGTAATCCCGGAGAAGATGTACACCACAAAGATACAGATACTAAAAATAATCGGAGAAACAATCTCCAGAAAATGAAATCGTTCCCACATAGAATTAAGCATCTTAAAAGAGAGATTACGAATTAAAATTCTTTATTTTACACTTTGATTTTTCCAAAGTGATATTATACTTTAAGTATAAGAAGATAGTTATTTTTGAAAGGGAAGAGATGAGAAAGATAGTTGTAACAATAGTAGTAATGTTAGGGTTGATGATAAGTGGTTGTGGACAACAAATTGAAAAAGGAACAAAAGATAGGGAAGAAATACCCAAGACTGAAACAACAGCACCCTTCATATATTTGCATCAATGGAAGCCTTACAATATGAGCAATGGATTTGGTGCAGATATTCTTCTCCAACAAGACTTATCAGAACAAGAACTTG
>Ga0307432_1001915_pt1 | contig 11864 bp, 13 predicted proteins | sample SalMarWE160150MG_FD_202158 | JGI IMG/M metagenome (GOLD analysis project Ga0307432, IMG submission 202158) | Salt marsh sediment microbial communities from the Plum Island Ecosystem LTER, Massachusetts, United States - WE1603-150 | ecosystem: Environmental > Aquatic > Marine > Intertidal zone >...
GCCTCACCAAAACATTTCCGACCTAAGTATCGACCGTACCACCCTCCTCGGACCAAAAAACTCAGACCCCACCAGATAGCACCCGCCCCAGAGCCTCACCAGATATAAATAAGATGCGATTGCCCTGTCGGTCCAGGCGAGATTGCGGATGACGGGGGCTCGCTCAGTCGCTATGCTGTACACCTGAAGGAGCCGCGAGTTGTCGTACGCGTCAGTTGACAAGCTGCAGAAGATGTTGGCGACCGAAGTCTTCGGTTACGCCGCCGACAAGAAGAAGGCATCCGGCCGTGCGCTGGGGACGTTGGTTGAGATCATAACCTTCTACACCCTGTGTGCCTGGGACCTTCGTGACGCCATCGCCATCGAGAAGCCCATCCCCGAATTCGCCAACTCCGACATCGTCCACAACGTCGAGTTCTCGCTGCACCCCAATGTCGGAACACGTTCCGTCTCACTCGAGCCCCTCGATCTCCCTGTCACTTCACGTAAACTGATCAAGGCCGCGGGGCCAATCGCTGAAGGACATACCGCAAAGTCGCAGCAATTGGTCACGAAGAAGCATCTCATGCGAAACGCAGCGGTGATTGCCACGAGCGCTCCCGGATTCACAACCGCAAACCTGTCCAGTATGGACGCGAAGGGATGCAAGGTCCGGTTGGCCAATCTTCTCGATGCTCCGTTTGCCATCTTCGAGTGCAAGCGTGTCGGCGTCGAAGAGGGCAATAAAAAAGGGCCGCAGACCATCGAAAAGGCCAAGCAAGGCGCGTATGTAGCTCGTACTGTCTCGTCGCTCCAGAAGTTCCGCCTTGCGAACGGCAAAGTGCAGGGCGTGCTCGACACGGGCGAAGGCGGCCTGCGTATTGGGGACTACGATGTCCTTCTCCGGAAGATTGTTGACGGGACCGATGCCGACGCTCTCCGGAGCTTCATTCTCACTGTCGGCGTAGTCAGCAACCACGGCAACTGGTTCACTGCAGAGGACCATAATAAGGAACTCCGCGTTCTGGCCCAGTCTTACGATTGGCTCCTGTTCTTGACAGACGCAGGTCTCTGCCAGTTCATTGAGAAGCTGCTGGTGAAGCCCATTGCCGAACTCCATCCCGCCCGCGATGCGTTCCTGGACAGCTACAACGTTGAAAAGAAAGGCAACTGCTTCACCAAGGTAAATATGCGCGTCGAGGCCGACCTGGCCCTCAAGCAGTATTTTGCAGCCTGCGAAGCCGAAATCGAGAGCTGGTTCGACGTGGTTGCTCCCCGTCGGTCCACGATCAAGCGACTCCGAGATGATTTGGTAAAGCTGGCGAACAAAGACTGGAGGAGCATCCGTCAGTCATGACCGCTGGACGAAGCATCAACTCGATAAGCCAAAACTGGTGTACACCGCCGAAGTATGTGCGCGCCGTGCGCAAGGTCTTTGGCGGGACCATCGCCCTCGATCCATGCTCGAATCCTCACTCAGTCGTCGAGGCGGAAGTCGAATACCAACTACCCGACCGCGACGGTCTCCGCAGCAGTTGGGACTATCCCACCATTTACGTCAATCCTCCCTATGGCGCAGACCGGCAGCACGGCACGACTATCAAGGACTGGCTGCGCAAGTGCGCCCGCGCTCGGGACGAATACGGGGCGGAAGTACTGGCCCTTGTTCCCGTCGCCACGAACACCAAGCACTGGAAGGACTACGTCTTCGGTGTCGCCGACGCCATCGCCTTCCTCTATGACACACGCTTGAAATTCCTGGAGAACGGCAAAGACGGCGGCAAGGGTGCTCCGATGTCGTGTGCGATGATCTACTGGAGTGAGCACACCGAACGCTTTGAGGAGGTCTTCCTACCCTTCGGCGCGGTGGTCGATCTGCGCAGTTTGCATGGCAAGGTGATCGGTATGCCGCATGATGCGGCGCACAGCCTTCTTTTTCCAAACCCTCCTCCGAAGACACGCACGCTCTCTGGTCGTCGCGCCCAGCGATAAGCACCACCGTGCCAATCGCTGCGGCCGGACAAGTTGCCGGTCTTCTTGAGGACGCGAGAAAGCTCGACGCAGCGCGGGCGCATGTAGTCGATGTACGCGCCCGTCGAGGCGTGCCGGTCCTCGAAGGCCCGCTTCTCCTTCGTCTCGCCCCAGAAGATCTCGTAGTTGCGGTTGCTGTTGAACGGCGGGTCGATGTAGATCAGGTCCACGCAGCCGTCGGGCGGCTTGGCGAGCTGATCCAGGCAGTCGCTGCAGTAGACGATGCGCGTATCGAGCAGCGCCGAGGGTCTGCCGGCGCGCGTTGCCGGAGCGGTCGGGCGTTTCGCGGTGGTCCGTTTGGGAGTGGTACGTTTGCGGGCCATGGACGTTAGTCTACGCGAGATGCTCCCATGCGCAAAGAGCTGCAGCACAGCGGGCATGGCACCCGCGTCCAGGTTAGATGCAGCCGTTGCCTAGCTCGCACGCTCGGTCCTCACCGCAACTTGGCCGCTTCCGCTCGGACCGCCTTTCCGAAGCGAGACCTGACATCATCGAGACACCTGATAACCTGCTCGATTGCATCGAACGACTCTCTGTCCTGCGTATGGCCAGCCTTGTACCGGGCTTTGTGTTCTCTAAGAACAGACGATCCGTCATCTCGAACCTTCTTCAGCGCGTCGACGTGCGATTGCAATTCGGGCCAGTAGATGGCGACGAGCATCTCGACGTTTTCGAGGTTTAGCTCGTCATCCTTCCCCGACGCGATGGTGATATCCAACGCCTGGTTGTAGTCGATCTTGCCGGTCATGACACTGAGGTACGGGACCCAATCAACTCCAAGCTGTCTGCAGAAACCCACAAAGGCTTGAAACAAGCGCTCGAGTCGTTCCCGACGAAACTGACGATCCTCGCGACGAGCATTGAGCTTGAACGTGACTGCGGCCGCGACAACCCCGCTCGTCACTATGGTCAAGAGACCGAGGATGACCTGCCAGGCCGTCATGCCCTATCCTCCATGAGTGGGCGGGGTGCCATGCCTGGGCACCAGGGTGGACTTTTGTTGGCTCGCTTGAGCAGTGCCCGGTGTTCGCCATTCTGAATTCGCCATTCTTCTCACGCCCCAATGGTCGCGCTGGCCGTTTCGTTCCACGGTCCATGTTTCCCGGTGGTGGCGACCCGGCGGAGCATGTAGTGGGCTGTCTTGCCGCCGTCTTCGCCGGGGTAGTCTACCTTGTACGGCGTGCGTGTGTCGACCGGCAGTAAGCTCAGCTCGCTCGGCCCGGTCGCGGGTGGGTCGCCGGCCGCGAGCCCCAAATCGCCCGGGTGGCCGTTGACGTACGTGGCGAAGTTGTTCCGCCGGGCGTGGAACCGGGCGTCCGGACGCGGGATATAGTCGTTGGCCACAACTGCTTGCTCCCATGCGAGTTGACCGGCACAGCAGCGTGCGGCCCGCATTATCGCCGTGCCGAGTGGCCGGTGTCAACGAGTAACGTACCTCGGCGGCGTGTCACCCCGCTGCCGCGAGAGCTCCGGATTATCGGCGGGTGTTCCCGCAACACGCCCACGATGCCACAACACGCGTTCGCTGGCCGACAATCCAAACATATTCTAGACTTACTTTCGTCCTGTAGTGCTGCCGAATGGGGCGCACCGGGTGACAATCACGGGGGGAGAAGGAAGCACGGTCGCGGCGGTCGACGAAACAACGGCGTTTTCGTTCGTCCGCGTCGACGAAGGCATTTCCTGACGGGAAGTCCGGGCTCGTGCGTGTCGGACCCACCATCCGACATCGGGATGGTGCAGCGACACGGTCACGGGCAGCCACGATCTCCCTCCACACGGTAGTGAGCGCACGATGGTTCAGGTGGGTTCGAGTTTGCCGCGTTGCGGCTCCCAGAGCGGAATGCCTCGACAGTGGCAGTTGCGCAGCGCGCCGCCGCCTGCGCCGGCTCACGTCAAGCGACCGGTGTTGTGCACGCGGCAAGACGGAGGGGAAAAAGCAATGAGTCGGAAACTACCGCGAATCGTATTGGCAGACCCGCAACCGGACACCCGGCATGCCCTGTACCGGCAACTCGGCGACGCCGGTTTCCGAGTGCAGACCGCTATCAGCGGCAGCGACGTCATCCTGATGTGCAGTATCGAGCCTCCGGATATCCTCATTACGGACGTCGACCTTCCCGACATGGACGGCTTCGAGGTGTGCGAGCATGTCCGACACCAGATGCGCGGCACGGATATCACCGTGATCATCGTGACGGAACCGACCGACGAGATGACCCGCGCGTACCTCGGACAGATGGTCGACTTCGCCGGCGGCGACTACTTCCTCGTCAGACCGTTCGACGGCAAATTACTGATCCAACTTCTGGACAGTCTGAGCGAGGACGTCGAGTGCAACAACGTCTGTCCCGCCGCAGCTCCGACTTTCCCAACCCGCGCGGTATGGCCGACTACGCGCTCGCATTCACCTGCACAAACTGCCTGATCGCGGTGCGCACACGAGCGTCACGGATGGGTGTGCGAATCCGTCTCATCCGGCGGGAGGGAGTCCTGTGTGCCGGGCACATCCTGACTCGCCCCCAACCACAGCGCCTCGCCGCCCGCTGCGAGAACCGTAGCCGGAACGACCCACAACGCGAACGTCTCCCACACCTCCACGTGCGATAGTGGGACAGCCAGCCGTCCAAGACTCAGCCCAATTGTCAGAATGATCGCCGGTGGCTCCAATAAGTTCAAAGCAATCCCGATCCGGAAAGATCGTTTTGCACCGGCGCCGGGTGCGCGGTCCGGTTGCAGATCGGCCGTTGGTTCGTTGGACAGGATTCTAAGTCCGATCCCCAGACCGGCCCCTAATCCTGCCACACTCACGAGGGCCCCCCAATGCCATCGACCGACGGCCGTCAGCACCGCTAGGATCGACACGTTGTTGACGAAGATCACCGCCGCCCGCCGCCGCCATGATCGAGAGTGCAACAGCGGCACGACGATGCGGCGCACCCACCATGCAACCAGCCGAACCGGTGGCAACGACTCGGTTTGCGCAACCGCCCAACCCAGCCCGGTTCCCACGAGCGCAAGGCCGGTGCCCATAGCGGCGATGAGCCAGACAGCCCCGATTACATCCAACGATCGCACGAACAAACGACGGTGCCTCCACGCAGGACAAAAGAGAGCCAACGATCAGTTGCGGGCCTCACCGCGCTTACGCGCAGTCGGCACCGTGGTGAGCCTATCCCGATCAATCACGTGTGACCAGCCTACACACGCGATTGCGCAAGCACAGATGCCATCGTGCCGTAAGACGATCCGGAAACCATCTGCATGAGCAATCCTCACGGTGAGCCGGAGTTTGAGCGCAAGGAGTTGCCCGGCTAGACTTACGTGGTCTTGGAAGCGGGACGATTCACATGCGCCCGGTGTGGGCGCAGCGAACACGGCGGGGCACGCAGACATGGGCAACGGGAGGGATCGCATCGAGACACGGCTGATCCCATATGGCACGCCGGATCAACATGTGGCGTTGCACCGGGTGTTCGATATCAAGCCGCCGCCGGAAGGCGCTGCGCCGGCTCCACAGGTCGCGGACTTGCTGGCCAATGTACACCGCGAGACGGTCTCGATCGATCTTCTCGTTGGAGCGTATCGCGGCGACGAGCTTGTCAGCGCATGCCTGGGAGTGGCGTCCCCTGGTGCGGCGGCGTTGGTGTTTACCTCAAAGGACGTTGTACCCACCCGCGTATACCGGGCGACTGTGGAAGCCCTCAGGACCCTGCAAACGCTTGCCTGGCAGCGTTCGATCGTGTTGCTGGAGGCTCTCGTCGCCCCGCAAGCGCGCATGCTCGGTGAAGCGCTCCACGACGCCGGTTTTCGCTACCTGACCTGCCTGACGTACCTCAAACGGGCATGTACGTCTGTCGCGGCATCACCCGGCGGAGCCGTCGACTTAGAATGGGTGACGTACGCGCCGGATCATGAGTTGCTGTTTCAGGAGGCGGTGGAGGCGACGTACGCGCAAAGTATGGACTGCCCGGAACTTACGGGTTTGCGGCGGACCGTGGATGTGTTGGCCGGTCACCGCGCAAACGGCGTTTTCGACCCGGACCTCTGGTGGGTCGCTCGGCGAGGCGCAGAGGTGGTTGGTGTGCTTTTGCTCAACCGGGTTCCACACGAGCCGGCGCTGGAGGTAGTCTATATGGGCGTCGCGCAAGGTTCGAGGGGAACGGGAGTTGGCGACGCGTTGTTGCGGCGTGCGGAGGCGATGGCCGGCCGGATTGGTGCCAAAGTATTGGCACTAGCCATGGATCAGCGCAACAGACCGGCCCTCAGCCTGTACGCGCGGTGGGATTTCGTCGAGACCGGGGCGCGCGACGCCTGGATCGCAAGTTCACCTCGCACATAAGTTTGCGGGGTTTTCACGGTCCGCAAGCGAGTTATCCACATTCTCCGCTTTTCCGCACGCATCACGGTGGGCAAAAAAAACTTTGTTGCGGTAACTCCTTGCTATTGGGGAAGCATCGGCGCTTCGGCGCTTGTGTATTGATAAACATGGTTGACTCAGGTTCGGCAAACCGGTATTTTCCACGTTCAGGACTGGAAGCAGAACAGTGCTCGAGCGGTCGGAATTGGCGTACGACTACTCGTGTGCGTAGCTTTTCCATAGTCTTTTTTTGACGTAACATCAGGGTAGTTTATGTGGTTCGTTCCATTTCAAGGAGCTAGTGGTGGCTATATGCGCGCAGGATGCCGTGTCGCTGGTTGAATCGCGTATCGCGGAGAAGCTCGGGCCTCAGCGGTTCAACGTCTGGTTCAAGAATGCAACCCGTTTCACCTTCACCGACGATTATCTGCGCGTCAGCGCCCCCAACCACTTCGTCGTTGAATGGATTGAGCGCCACTTCGCGGACGTGATTTCCGACGCGGCCCGCGAGGTCGCCAATCGCGATTTCACCTTGAGCTTCGCAATCGACCCGGCGCTCGCCAAGGGACTCGGCAAGAAGCAGCCGGACAGGCAGGTGGACTTCGTTGCCAACAACCCCGAACGCCTCGCCCGCCAGCAAAGGCGACTCGGCTCGCCGCCTTCCGTCCCGAACCTCAAGGGCAGTCTGGTAGATTTCGTCGTTGGCTCGTCGAACCGGATGGCCTACGCGGCCGCCCGCCATGTGACCGAGAATCCGGCTAATGATTACAACCCGCTCTTCGTTCATGGAGGTTGCGGGCTTGGAAAAACACACCTGCTGCAGGGAATCTGCAATGGGCTGAGGGAGCAAAACGCCAACCTGCGGTGGCGATACGTCACCGGCGAGGAGTTCACGAACGATTATATCTATTCGATCAAGGCACGTGAGACGGATGCGTTCCACAGCCGCTACCGCAATCTCGACGCACTGATCATCGACGACGTCCATTTCCTGGCCAACAAACGGGCGACGCAGGAGGAATTTCTGCATACGTTCAAGACCATCGACGCAGCCGGCAAGCAGATCGTCCTGGCTTCGGACGCCCATCCGAAGATGATCGGGCACTTCTCCGACTCGCTCGTTAGCCGCTTTCTTTCGGGCATGGTCGTGCGTATCGAGTCACCCGATCTCGAGGTCCGCATAGGCGTGTTACGGCAACGGGCGAAGCGCTTGAAAGTGGACATCTCCGAGCCGGTGATCGAATACATTGCCGAGAACTTCCGCGCCAACATCCGCGAACTCGAAGGTGCGCTGCTGAAGGTCGTCGCCCAGGCGCAAGTGACCGGCCAACCGATCTCGCGGTCGCTGGCGGAGCGGGCCATTCGCGACCTGATCCGCCAGACCGCCCCGGTGGTGATGCTCTCGGACATTGAGAGCGTCGTAGCGATTTTCTTCGGCCTCACTCCGGCCGATCTCCATACGTCGCGGAAATCACGGACGATCGCCCTCGCACGTGGGATCGCGATGTATCTCGCGAGAAAGCATACGGATATGAGTTTTCCGGAGATCGGCCGCTTTATGGGGAACAAGAACCATTCCACGGTTATCCTGGCTTCCCGTCGCATCTCGAAGATGCTGCAGGCGAATACCGCGGTCCGTTGGATGACCCCCGCGGGCCAAAAGGAGCAAAACCTCGCCGAACTCGTCGACGAGCTGGAGCAACAATGCTGCAACAGCGGTGCACCGGTCGAGACCGCCTAACCTAATCCTGCCTAATGTGGCAGCACTACTTTCGCTCCGGACCACGGCTGGCGCTGTCAAGAACGCCAGTAGTCGCGGCGTCCAATCGGCGCAAGCAGCCTGTAATCGAAGGTCCTAGCGCTATCATACTAATGCATTTTTCGTTGCGCGCCGTGGAAAGGCGTGGATCTTCAGTGTGTGCACTTTCCACCCGGCAACTGGTCGCTCCAGCCGGTAACAATCGGAGCGGTCATGGAGGTAACGAAGTGACTGAAGCACTCCGGTGTAGAGGGTCGCCTCGGGCAACTCGGCGAGCGTGCAGGCCGCAGGCGCGAGTGAACGTTGAGCAACCCCGATGCAACCAACACCATCAAGGATCTGGCTGAAGTCGGGTTTTGGACCTGTATCGAATGGGCATCCGATTACCGCTGGAAGACTGGCAAGGGTACGTGACAGTATCGGCGGCTTCGCGCCGCACCATCATGCAGCCTGACCATCTTGACATATGTCCTACCGCTCAGACACCCTGTTCCCTGTTATGGGCTAACACAGAAGGTTGGACGATGTCGATCCGGAATCCCAAACGGGAGGAACTACGGCGGCTTGAGAGCAAGACGCTCGATGCCCAGTTCAAGACCGCGATTCAGGACGGGCTCAACTGCTCCCCCTTCGAGGCCGAGGCGGTACTCGGTGTCGTACGCGAGGTCTATTCCCCGTTCATGGAGCCGTCGGCGGGAACGGCTCCACCTGGCAAGATAACACTCGTTGCGGTCTGCGATGATGAGCCGGCAGGCAAACCTCTTGAGTGATTGTGAGAAACGCTCTGTTTGTCTGGCCGTCCATCGAGGGATCGAGGACGACCGGTTGATGCAGACCAAGGGCCCGGCAGCGTATCGACAAGCGCGCATTGTGGATCTGTGCCAAGAAGCCATGAGTCAAGGAGCGTTGCTTACCCGGGAGGATCTGGCCTATCGCGTTTTCTTCGCCAATGTTCGTACGATCTCTCGCGATCTCGAGGCGTTGCACCAAACCAACCCGGAAACACCCATCCCGCTTTGAAGCACGGTTCATGACATCGGGCCCGTCTTGACGCACCGCGTGCGGATCGTGCGTCTGGCGTTGGAGGGGCTCACGACGACCGAGATTCAGCGGCGAATGCGCCACTCGGTATCGTCGATCGCCAACTACCTGTCGACCTTTACCCAATGCGCTCAGCTGACGCGACGTGACATGCAGGCCGGACAGATCGCCTTATTGCTGAGGCGAAGCCGGAAGCTCGTCGAGGAGTACATCGACCTGCTGCACGAGTGTGAGTCGGACAAGAACATGGCGTACCTTCTGAACGAGCTACTGCACCTGGGCCATGGAAGCGGGGGGAAAAACGGAAGGGGGGCGCGGTGGTGATCAATCCTAAGCTTGACCGTGTCCGCGATGTTCGGTTCGTTGCGGGAGAAGAATCTGAAAAACGCCCTGGCTCACGTGATTGGCCGGGATTTTCCTCGTATCGGCGGCGATCGCATACGGGCATTGTGTGCGGAGATGATTCTCGATGTCGTGGCCAAACACTTGCGATCGCGCGAGCATCTTCGTCACGGACAGATCCTCTGGTTGGGCGTGGACGTGAACGATCCGCCATCCCGTGGCAAACGCCGACCGCCTCGCCGCCATATTCACACTCAGGGCAATCGCATTTTAATTCAGACCGCGATTACCAGCATGAAAACGCAGATCAGAGCGATCGTGCGAAAAACGCCCGAGTGGGCGAACCAGCGTTTCCGATCCATCAGCCGGGGTTTCGCAATTTAGATGCGATTGCCCTGTATTCACACTCCACCATGCGGATTAACTCTTGCACCGAAGACGCTGTCCGGTTATGATACGGGGACGTGGGAAAGACGGCACCCCTTGACCGCACTCGGTCACTTCGAAGGAGGTGTGGAAATGTGTTCGCGCTGCATCACATTCGGTATGTTTCTCAGTGTCGCGTTGGCGGGATCAACTCAAGCCCAGAGCATTCGATACATCGATGACGATGCGCCGTCAGGCGGCGATGGACTGAGCTGGTCAACGGCCTACAACGATCTTCAGGGTGCCCTGACCGAGGCACTGGGCGATCTGACGATCACCGAAATCCGCGTGGCTGGTGGGACTTATGTTCCCTCTGTTCAAACCGAGCCGGGGACACCGCGCACCGAGGCGTTCCAGCTCATCAACGACGTCACGCTTACCGGCGGCTACGCCGGCTTGGCCGATCCCGACGACCCTGACGTTCGCAACCTCGAGTTGTACGAATCCATCCTCAGCGGCGATCTTAACGGTGACGATGATCCTGGCGAATTCCCCGATGGGCCGTCGTTCGCCGAAAACTGCTATCACGTCTTGGATCATCTCTGGGATCTCAATCTGGATGAGACCGCCGTCCTTGACGGCTTCACAATCACTAGCGGAAACGCCAACGGCGAATCAGCCCACGCATGGGGCGGCGGGATGTACAACCGCTTTGACAGTAGCCCGACGCTGACCAACTGCACGTTCACCGAGAACTCAGCCATTTATGGCGGAGGCGTCATGTGTAACGCCTACGACAGCGGCCCGAGCGTAACGGACTGCACATTCTCCTTGAACTCAGCCGGTGGCGAGGGCGCTGGAATGTTCAACTACGATAGCAGCAGCCCGGTTGTGGCGAACTGCAGGTTCAGTTCCAACGCGGCCGCTACCAACGGCGGCGCAATGTGCAGTAGGGTTGGCAGCACTCCGGAGGTGACCGACTGTATATTCAACGGCAATTCAGCCGGCGACTATGGCGGAGGTATGGCCAATAAAGATAGCAGCCCGACGGTGACGAACTGTACGTTCAGCGGGAACTCGGCCTCCTCAGGCGGCGGAATGTCCAACTTCGACAGTGACCCGGTGCTTGCCGGATGTGCATTCATCGCCAACCAAGCAGTTGATTTCGCTGGCGGTGGCGTCTACAACCTAGGGGGAAGCCCCACGTTCGCCGATTGCACTTTCAGAGAAAACCAATCGCGCAGGCCCGGAGGTGCCATTTTCAATTACGAAAGCAGTCCCACCTTTATCCGTTGCACCTTTTCGGCGAATTCGATTTGGTATTTGTACGGCGTCGGTGGTGCTATGTGCAACTCGGGCGCACACCCGTTGTTGTTTGACTGTATGTTTCAGGGTAACATGGCGAACCTTGGGGGTGCGGTCTATAGCGACGGGGATTCTTCCTGGACGGCAGTGAACTGCCTGTTCAACGGCAACATCGCCGGCGTCGGCGGCGCAATATACAACCACATCAGCGCGCCAACTCTGATCAACTGTACGCTTACCTCGAATCAGGCCAACGCCGGCGGCGGAATCTGCAATGTCGAGCAACCCTGGGGAAGCCCTACGCTGACCAACTGCATTTTGTGGGGCAACAGCGACCAGAACGGGACAAGTGAAGTCGCTCAGCTTTATGAGCATCCGACGGAGTTCGACGCGAGGTTCTATGTGGACTATAGCTGCGTGCAGGGTTGGACCGGGCAGCTTGGCGGCGTCGGGAACACCGGCAGTGATCCGCTGTTTGTCGATCGAATCGGGCCGGACGGGATTGTCGGCACTGACGACGACGATCTGAGGCTGTTGCCCACATCACCCTGCATCGATGCCGGCGACAACACCGCATTACCGCCCGACGAAACGGACCTCGATGGCGACGGCAACACAACCGAACCGATACCTTTGGACCTCGACGGCCGGGATCGGTTCGTCGACGATTTCGCGACACCG